>VFQS010003019.1_pt1 | contig 13172 bp, 24 predicted proteins | sample 3512361 | NCBI WGS metagenome assembly VFQS01 (sample SAMN10412375, study PRJNA504923) | tailings metagenome | isolation source: Relicate 1 Philex TSF3 active mining | place: Philippines
CCCCAAAACCCCAAAACCCCTTAATGTACTAGAGAGATCAGTGATATATAATAAGGTGGTATGAAGGTGCCTGATAAAATAGTTAACCTGTATCTTTAGTGAATAATATTAAAGAATTATAAATGGGTAATACTGAGCTAAAGGCAGCCTTCAAGACAGCATTGAAGGGAGACCTTGCCGGGGCTATTCCCGGTGCTAGCACCAAACTAGGACTCACAGCTGAGATATTGCTGGAGGACTAGCTCGTTCAATCAGTTGATGATTATATCAAGAGCAAGATGTAGGTGGCAGCGGAATTAGATATGACGAAAGCCTTTCCCGATGCGAGCGGGAATATTCAGACTGTCGAGAACTCAGAAGAGCTTTACAAAAGGTAGCTTATCGCAGAACTTAATGAGAACTATATCACAGGGTTCGCCACAGCAGAGAGCAACATCGAATTCCTCAAAGAGCCTTGTAAGTATCAATCTTAATCTTTCAACTGTGAGAAATTAGATCAGTATTGCTTAACCTATATCTTTGTTTAGCCTTTGAGAAATACTTCACAGTCAATTCACCTGACTCAATCTAGGAGTACTCTAAGCTACAATAGCAAAAGTTTGTTATACTCTACGCCTTATATGTTGAAAAATACCGCGAGCAACAGGATAAGAAGACAAACTTCTTCGAATACATTCAACGTTTCTTGGATGATCAAGGTGAAGATGCTGACAAGTCTGTTAGCCCAAGAATCCAAGTTGGCCTAGAGAGTGGCTTCAAGTTCTCTTTGTCTCTTCTTAAGGAGATTCGTAACATAAACAAAGACATGCTTGTAAATTCTCTCGAGTATCTCTATTAGACCTTAAGGTATGCAGAGCCTGGCTCCCTCTACAGTACCGACAAGCTAAGCTTTATGATTGATTCTAACCTCAATGATGCTCGATCTTTCCTTGTGTCCCTCATTGAAGAAGGTCTCTCTAGTGGTAGTGGAAACAAGAGGGCCACTGAGCTTGCCTTCAAGATCCTTCTTCTCTTAGGAATTGTTCGCTCCAACGTCGAGGATCTTCTTATGGCTGCCACTTTATTAGATCGTCTGAAGGGAGACCAAGCTGTTGACCTGAGGATTGAGCTTGAAGTTCTGTTGAAGGAAAACATGCAATCTTAGGACGACAAAACTGTGACAAAGAAGTTGCCGAAGTTTGGAGACATTAAGATCACTAAGAATGGAACAATATTCTTCTTGAAAGCTGGAAAGTACCAGCAAGAGATCAAGTAGAGAGCTTCTTTATCATGTGACGGAGAAGGCCAATTCATCTACATTCACCAGGAAGGCCTAGGATTAGTCAAGATGGGCACTGGTGCTCAAGGACAGATGATTGGTCAAGTTTTCCAGCATCTTCCCGACTATAGAAGCGGAGAACATGTTTAGATCCTTAAGCTTAATAACTATATCTATGTCCGCTCAGATGCACTAAAACCCAAGCCTTTTGTTCGCCTTAATGCTGCAACCTTAGAAGAAGATGCCAAAGAGGAATTTGAGCTTGATAAAGAGGACAAAAACCTTGAATGGAAGGAAAACGAGGAAACAGGAAGATCATTAACGTATACTCCTTTGATAACTGATGGTTAGTATCTTTATGTTATCTCCCAGCGCAAGGCACCCAAGATCAAAAGTAAGCAAACTTGCCTATTTAATAATATTTTTCTAGATTCCGAAAATCAAGATGACAAGAAGGAAGAAGAGAAACCTCCGATGTTTGTGGTTGAGGTGTTTGACCCTAAGACCACTGAATTCAAGTTCGTCCGTGAGGTCGCCCTCTACAAAAACGAAGAGCAAGAGCCTTTTATTAAGCAAAAGAACTCTATTGACTTCCTTAAGGATGCTAGTTTTGCAACTAATGGCTAAGTTTTGATGATCCATAGCACTAAGAGCGTCTACTTCTTTGACTTGAAGACTGGTATCCAGTTTTAGAAGGGCCGCGTCAATGAGTTTGGTGGAATCGACCACACTGACTGCCGTATCAGCTATGACTATCTGAACAACCAGTTCTACAGCTTTAAGTACAATAATGCTGACACAAAGATGGAGGTATTTACTATCACAAACTTCAAGAAGGGTGAGGTAAGTTCTGGCTTTGTTAAAGAATACCTTTCCAAAAGGGTTAGCTCTTTCAAGCAGTTCATTTATGGTGAAAAGCCAGATTCCAAGGATGGCCCTACCCAAAACCCTTTCCAGCTTAACTTGATCCAAAGAATCATGAAAAATGTTACCACCCCTGTCCTAATCAATCATTCAAAGAATGAGTCACTCTCTGCAGTAGTCCCTAATGACATGCAGTTTAATAAGTACCAAAAGGCACTTATTCTTGAGTACATATACAAGGCTTGCTAGAATTTTGAAACAAAAATTGACGAGATACTATCGCAAAAGAAGAGTGCAAGTGAACTCGAAAGCAATATGATGAGCTTCTTCAAATTCCCTAATGCTACCTATTTGACTCACGTAGTGTTCCAGCAGATTTAGGAGAATCTTGACCGAACAAGCTCTCTTATAGATACCAAGAAGACTTCTAAGAACTTAGCAGATTAGTACTGCTTCTTCCTAACCCTTAAGATTTTAGCCGCAAACTTCAAAGCATTGAGTTTTTGCTCTATCGCTCTGCAAGATATCATGGATGAGGCAACCTATCAAAATTTCTTATCCGCTTATAGACAGTGCATAGTCAAGATTATTGAACAAGGTTATGTACATGATTTTGAAGAAGGTGAGCACAATGATGAATTCAAGAAGCTCTGGATCGAAATCTCTTCAATGTGCCTAGATATCCTCTCGTCATCCATCAACCTTATTTACTCTGACATCAAAGATGTACTAGTTAACCTCGAAGAAAACCTTAAGAACATGAAGGATGAGAAATAGGCTGAGAATAGTAGTATATCCTTGAGCTATTTAGCCTAGTCTGAAAATGCAAAGAAGTTACTACAGGGGTCTGCTGAAGATCTTAAGCTTGTTACAAGAGTTTACGAACAATGCAGTGTAATTAAGAGCTAAAATATTATTCAAAGCATTAAAAATGGTGCTCTTGGGGCAGTAGCACCTGTTATAGTTTCTAGTAGTCTCTCTAATGCTAGTATCAAATTCCTTAAAAATCTAAGCGAGCAACTCATAGTTTACTACTGTTCTCTTAGCGAGTCTATAGCAGCTAAATCTTAGGTAGCCAATTCTCAAAATTCTGAGCGTGAGGAGAGGGAGAAATAGAGGATCAAGGACCTCGAAATTCTTATTTCAACTTTCTTCCAAATGACTGCTCATGAAATTATCAATCAACTACATGCCATGAGATCAGGTATCACTTCTGACCTCGAGGCTAAAGCCGCTCCTAAAGCTGAAGGTGATGAAAGTGATCCTTGGGATCAAATTGTTGAGAAATATGATCGCTTCTCTGGGTTCATGGACCAAATTTTCGAGTTCAACTCTGGCTTTGTTTAGATTGTTAACCTTTACATCTAGACTTTCGGCGTTTTCAAGCTTAAGACCAACTTGCTTCCTACTATTTGCCATGCTAGCAGCGATATCCTTCGTGAGATCTCCCTATTCAATACCTTGATGAAGAAACATTCCGAGAAAATTACTTCTTTCGCTTCTGATAAAGATCGCTTCAAGACTTTCTTGGATTCTTTCTCACGCAGTCTGAGCTGGTTCGTCGGCCAAACTGCTTACAAGCTTATCAAAGTCAAGAAAGAGGAGGAGAAGAAAGAAAAAGAGGAAGGGGCGAGCAACACCAAGGAAGAGATCGAGAAGATGCATGATCTCATCATTTAGTCTAATTTGCTGAGCGGTGGCATTGAGAACAGAAACATTCACTTATTCTCTGCAGAGTCACAAAGTCAGATTGAAGACTTGATCAAGATATCTCAGGACAATAGTCTGCTTGAGCTGTTGAAGGTAAAGAGCGGAGAAAATGAAGACGATAAGCTGATATCAGCACTTATTCACCCAGGCTAGAACCAGATGGTTGATAAGCTAGTTGGTTACCTTCAGAACTTCCTTGAGACAAAGAGACCATTTGTTCCACATGCCAGACTTGGTGGCATAGATGGCATGAGGATGTCCCGCGCTGCGTTTGGGGTGATGATTAAATTCTCGGACCTTACTGACACCATTCAGACACTTGTTGACGAAATCGACCTTCAGTGGATGGATCTCGAGTCAGACCCTGAGAGAGACATTAAGATTAAGGAGTCAATTAAGACAGTACCTCATTTTGAAAATATTCAAAAGCGTTGGGAGTCTGCATCAAAAATGCGCACCTGGATCATCGAAAAGAAGAAGAACTTATCTGAACGCATTCAAAAAGAAGCTGAGGTCGAATTTAAGAAAAAGAGAGAGGATGAAAAGAAAAAGGAGGCCGAATCTCCCAAATAAGAGGAAAATAAGTCAGGTGAGCCAACAGTAGAAGAGTCTAAAAAAGAAGAAGAACCAGTTAAAATTGAAGAAATCGAAATGATTGACACATCATCGAAACCCGTTGTTTCTGCACCTGCTCAAGAAGAAAAGAAAGAGGAAGAAGGAGAATCTTCAGGTTTAACTACAGCAGAAAAAGCTATCATATAAGAGATGGCAGATAAGAAATACGAGGCCGAGCTTGAGAGCATCTATAACAAAATTATTGAGAAATCCGATTTCTTGGTTAAGCTTTAAGTACCTGCTGCTTACCTTTACAAAGATCCCTCCAAAAAACGTGAAGGTGCCCTTATTATGATAAAGGAGCCTTCAAGCAATAAGGATGGAGAGCAACAGTAATCTGAATTTAATTGGAAGGATAGACTGAAGTCTTGGAGACAAATGCAGACCTCTAAAGGTGCTATCAAGAGCTACACTGAGCGTAACAAGGAGATTTTTGATTCATCAGTTACCTCAATCCTTGCATGTTTACAAACTGCAATTAGCTCTCAAAAAATAAAAAAGCAAGTTGAAAATGTGTTCCTCAATGGTTGCCGAAGAGTTGCTGGACTCAAGCTTCTAGGTGAACTCTTAAACTACGATCTGCCTCAGAAACATAGATTTGACCTAATGTCCTGGTTCTGCGGCTCTCTCCGTGGCAATAAGAATCCCCACGTTGCCCACTATTTAGATGATCTTAAGGGATGTGGTCTTCATTTAGAGGAGCTCGCTAAAGTTGAATTTTTCAGGATCATGAAGGGTATGGTATTGAAACTTAAAGATAGCAATGAGGAAGATGAGATCAAGGTGATTATTAACTGCCTCAAGTGGAAATACCTAGCGAGAGATCATTATTCACTCTCCCAGCTTGAGATATTCAAGATTCTACATTAGGGTGACGGTAAGGCAGAAAATAAGCTTAAGAAAGCATGGGGCCGTGCTATTAAGCAAGAAGTCGTTTCTTCTGAGAAGGACAAAAAACTTACCAAAGAAGTCGTTGATCTTTTTGAACAAGTGTTCCTTCTTACTGCAGGCCGTATTATCAAGCCAGATACTGGAGCAAACATGAAGCTTAAGCAGAAAGGTACCTCAGTTCCTACCTTGGAGAAAGCTTAGTCTCGTATTGATGAAAATGTAAGCGAGCGCTTGATTGGACAGGCTTTCGAAGTAATGTTCAAGGAATTCGAGCGCTATATTAAGATCATGAAGTCTTACAAGGGAGTTGACTGGACCGTCTATGTGAAAATGAGAAATAAGGAGCGCAAAAGCAATGAGTCGAAAAAGGAATATGACGATGAGAAGCTCTTTGATGAGGAAGAGGAAGACCAGCCCGCTCCTTCCGAAGAGAAAAAAGAAGAGGCAGGACCAGGTGCTGCAAGCGAAGAGGTCAAGGCAGAGGTAGAAGAAGAGATTAAGGAGGGAGATCAAGTTCCTGAGACCACTGCTGAGACTGTAGTAGAGGCAGATAAACCAGCTGAAGAGGAAAAGAAGGCTGAAGAAGAAAATAAGGAGGAAGGTGATGGAGAGGACAAGAAGGAAGATGAAGAAGATGACATCGAGGAGAAGGAAAAACAAGAAGCCATCAAGAAGTAAGAAGAGCGTGCTGAAAAAGAGATGAAGTCAATCTACAAGCTCTACAGTGAGTCCTTCCTGCGCCGTTTGCTACGCCTCGTCGAAATGTTCACTTCGATTGCCACAGTTAGCCCTTACCCTCTCTCGATGGTTCAGAAGGTCGCGAACCCGTATCAGCTAGAGACACTCTTGAATGTGCTGATATTAAGCAGCCCTAGAATCAAGATAATCGTATTGAAGATCATACAGAACCTGATAAAGATAGCTATTCCCTTCGAGGTTTTCGAGGAGACCATAACAATCATATCAAAGGATCCTAAGAGTCAGGCATATGAAATCTTGAATAAGGTTGTGCCTTCAGTCAAACTCGAGGAATCAAAGTTCCTCAAGTTCCTCTACAACTACCTTCTCAGCATCCGCCACAAGATGTGGACCAAGTCCGGCATCGAATGTAAGTATTATATATATATAATTAAGGACCTTATATATGATAATAATAAAACACTTTATATATAGCTGAGGGACAATACGCTGTTACCTAAGAAATTGCTCAGTGTTTGAGAATCATTCTCTAGGATGATGATAAACACGAGAAGCAAAGGAGACAACTGGCCGAATAAATGAAGGAGCATTTGCTTAAAATTGAGACTCTTTCTATTCAAGAGATAGACATTATTTTCAGCATCATTTGCGGGGGTGACTTCCTTGGGTTGCAAGCCGGTCAAAATGCTATCACAAAGAACAATGAAAGAATCACTATTGTTGGGTTCTCATCAACTTGGGACGATGAAGCTCAGCTATCACAGGCATAAAATGAGGTCCTTCAAAAGCTAACCTTGAGCATCAATCAGAGAGAGGTAACCGATAAGGTAGTTGGTCTCTTCTTTGATCCTACTGCAAGGAATAGATAAGAGTTAATCCGAGTTGACGCTAAAGATGTCACTCCTGTAATCGAGATAGATAAGGTACAAGAAGACATTGAAATCAAGCTTTCGCTCCTAAATGATCCAGATATCATCAAAAAGTTTGTAAATTTCCTTAATGAATCAAGTGTTCAAGGCTAGACTTCAGCTAACAAACTTTTGATCAACTAATTATCACTACACATTCTGAAATCCCTCTCCCATATGATCAACTCAGGAGAGGGATAATTCCTCTCACTGCTCAAAGATTAAGGTTTGCTTGAGGTTTTCGTTCAGCATCTTTATTAGAGACAATCTTCATCTCAAACAAAAGTCAATAAAGACCTTATACCAGTTGAGTGGCTAGAGCTGAAGTGCACAGAGATCAAGAAAAAAGCTCTTGAGAATGACTTCAGCCTCATCAATGCCAACGAAGAAATGAGTGCACAAATCATGAACAAGAAGTAGTTAGTTATTACTTCAACTGATCCTGAGTCGGGCGAATCATTTATTTAAAACGCTTAACTTTTGTCAGCAATAAACCTTCATGAGATACCAGACGGAAAGGGTTTCAAAGTGTTGATGAGCAAAGATCTAACTAATTTTATATCAGACGCTCCTCTTGTCCCAAATAGAATCTTAAATAAGAAGTATGGGATAGTATTCTTTGAGGTATAAGAACTTCAAAAGCTTGACAACAAAGCCCTTAATGTGCTATTATCATCCCAGATAATAGTTACAACAAATGATGTTAAACCTTAAGAAATCTATACTGGTTTAGTCAATCTCTCTAAAGCTGATGATGAAAAGGAGGAGAAGTTGAGAACACTGACAGGAATCCTTGAGTCAGTAATTTTATTCATTCGTAGGTCAGACTTCGAGAGACTCCAGAAACCTATACAATTGACAATCAAGCCACTTTTCAAAAATGCCGCATCACCTTTCCTTGGTCTCATTGATGAGCTTAGTGCATATGCTGGTGTTGACAGAGATTTTTTGCTCTATCATTTCTCCGATCTTAAAGACGAGCCTTTCAATGTTATTGCCTCAAAGATTAACAAGCTATTGTCTGACACTCAAGCAGAGGCTTAGAAGAACAAGGACCGCATCAAGAAGTTTGAAGTTGACAAGAAACCCAAAGAACTTGAGGCCTTCAAAAAGAAGCTCGGTGAAGTTGAAGCCAAGAAGCAGGCTGATATGCAAGAGAAGCTCGCTAAGTTAAAGGCAGAGGGTGTATTGAGTATTGATGCTGCGGGTTCCAAAAAGGAGAGCCTGATTGAAAAGGTGGTCAGAGAAAATATCGAGCAGAGCGAGAAGAGAGAGGTCAAGGAGACAGTCGCAGTGCTTGACTTGCTTAAAGGAGACGACAAGAGAAAGGAGAAGATCGAAAAGATTATCACTGATAAGGTCTCAGTATATAAGGAAGATACGATTGCAAGTGATGCAAAATCCAAAACAGATGAAGCACTGTCCAAAGAATTCTTTAGGATTATCAAGGACTTTGATGAGTCGATGATTGCTAATGAATATGATAACACGCTTTCTTTGTTGACTCAAATGTATGGAAGGAGAACTTTAGTAAACATATTAGTGCACACCGAACTTCTCCCAATCCTAATCCCGTCACTTTTGAAGGATAAGAAAGATCAGTAAACTTTCATATGTTTCCTCAAGTCAAGCTACAACGAGGCTCTTTTGATGAAGTTCAATTCTGGCTCTAAGTCATAACTAAAAACCATTAAAACCATAATAAAAAACGTACTCAACTATTGCATCAAAGAAGGCAACGAAAATCTCAAGTAATTTGTGGAAGATATGGTTAGAGAAGAGATTCTTCATAAGAGTATTAAGACTGTCCAAGGATTCTATTAATCAAGCACAAAAACTGTCAAGGAATATTTCAAGGCAGAAGATAAGGTTATCAACGACATGAACCCCTTCTTGTTTATCTTCTTAGTGAACTTCTTCATTGACTCTGCACCCGCTTACCTCCTGAGTGATCAAGCGACCTCAGTGTCAACTTTGATCCCTAACCTCTTCAACATCTCGCTCTACTCTATCATCCACTTTTAAGATGATGCTTCCTCGGGCATTGTTGCACGCTTATACGAGGTGATAGTTCGCTTGCTTCACTTCACTGGCAGCCAATTGAAGGAGAGTGTAAGACTCGGAGTGATGCAGCACTTGCTCAATAATGAAATCTTGAAGAAAATGGTCAAGGCAGTCAACTATGACGATGACAGCAATCAATTCAATAATCAAATGAAGATGCTGCTTGAGGTTCATCTCAAGTTAAGTGACATGCACAATCAAATCACCGAAGAAAAGATCGGCTCAATCGATTCAAACCTCGAAAATTCTGAAGGTATTTTAGCTGTCAAAAGAGGCAAGTAGATCTTGAAGGAGAAGCAGAAGTTTGATTTCCTCCGCTACTATATTAACTACGAAGGTCTTGAGGAACAACACTTTGAACTGCTTCATTAAACTGTTGAACAGAATCATTATGCATTTGACTCCAAAATTATCGCAAAGTTCTCAATGAAATAAACCGAGATGGTCAAACTCAAGTTCAAAGAGAACATGAAGATCAAAGACTTCTGCTTTGTAGCTATTGGACTTAATCCTAAGATTGAGAGTGAGATGGAACTGTACTCAAATGAGGACATTCATGGCGAAGAAAAAGAAATAACGCTATTCAAAGGCGATTTTTACATGATCTACCCAGTAAGAAAACAAATGGTCATTGCATTCGGAGAAGGTTCCAATAACCGTCTCGGAATAAAGTCATCGTCAAATTCAGGACCCAAAGCTTGCTTTATGACTAAGAACCTCAATTCGAAAAAAGTTTTCTCAGGATTCGGACAAACAGTAATCATTGACGAGGATGATAGGCTATTCTAGTGTGGTCAGATTGAGAAAACAAGCGAGTCATTAGCAGAATATACACATGCTGCCGCTATAACTGAAAAAGTTAAGCTTGTAGCATGTGGCAAATACAATACTACGGTAGTGACAGACAAGAATACAGTATTCCGTCAGGGATATAGTAAAGATGGTCATTTAGGACTTAATTCCGAGTATTCAAATTTCACTCGCCTTGAGAAAATTGACGATGAAGAGCAATTCAAAGAAAATATTGTTGATCTCTCGTCAGGTATTCACTTCACTTTGTTTGTAACAGAGTCTGGAAAGCTTTACGGAATGGGGAACAGGTTCTTGAAAGAAATTTCTCTTGACTGCGATTCTAAGATTATTTAAGTGCCAATTAAGGACGGAGTAAAGGTACTGCGTGTTTATGCATCAAATGGTCACAACTAGCCATTAGCTTTCATTAAGGTGCAATTGGAAAGTGGAGAAGAGTAACTATGGTCAGCTGGCCGAAGTGAACAAGGTCTACTGGGTCAAGGATAAGGTGTTAAGAGCTCCAAGGTCTTTAAGCCTGTAAAATACGATTCATAGTCCATCTAATTTGTTGAAATTTCCATGCACTCTGATCACGTAATTGCCATTGACCGAAAGGGTCAGCTATATGGATGGGGATCAAACTTGCAAAAGAGAGCTGGTTTCAAAGAGGATATCTATGATGGTATATTTGAGCCAAGAAGAATAACTTTTTATGAGTCTGAAAATCTCATTCCAATTAAAGTTTCATGTGGTTTTGATCACACTCTGATCCTTTTCGAAGACTCGGAGACAAAGTAACGCAAACTCTACTCAGTTGGTGCTAACGACACAAACTATCACCACCTTGGCATTAGTTAAACTGAGGCTGCTGATGTTAATATTTTCTACAGAGAAGTCACCTCTTTCCAAGGATTTGATATTGTTGACTTCTGTGCTGGGCATAGATCTTCCCATGTTATAATCAAGGGCGATAAAGATCTTCAGTCAGGACTGCAAGAGCACAACTTGAGTTCTGGTCTTGAAAAGAAATAAGCTAAGGGAATTCTGCACTTCTACAAAGATCAAAATGGAGTCGTCCAATACTTGACGGAATCTGAGTATGCCATGAAGCACGAAACTCTCCCAGATATATCTCTGGCTATAAAATATCCCATTGCCAACATAGAGGAGAATCCAAATTTCCCAGACTTGATTTAACTTTCAAAAGAATTGATTGATCATGAAGCATCTGTTCACAAAGATGTCGAGTGCGAGATCACCAAAAAGCCCATTGATGAAGGTGTAAGATACTTTAGCTATTCTAAGATCAATGGTGATGAACAAAAGGTTAACCTGAGTGAAGGAGAATTTATGAAGCCTTCTATTTTCGACCTCAATCCTCTCGTCTATTACAGAATTAAGAAGCCATTGAAAGAAGGTGCTCGCCTTCCAAGACTTGATTCAAGCAACTTCTTTAATGAGTCAGCTGATCATGGGATCGATTTCGAAGTAGTGCCCTCACTTCAATATCAAACTAATGACAAGCTCATTGAGGTCAGTAAATAAATTTACGATGAAATCGTAGAAAATGTTAGTAAGTTCCCTCCTGAGTTTGATTAAGAGCTCCTTTATGAGGTTAACTAATACATATCAAAAAACCTTAGCGAGAAGGATGTAAAGGATATCAAAGTGAAAGATGATTTCAAGATTGGAGATATGAATTTCAAGAATGCCAAGCTCAAGAAGCTGTCTGAAGCGATCAAACGAAGAAGAATCGAGCTTTACATGAACTTCAATCAGTTCTTCATTAAGTTAATGCCTTACATTGCAACTAACTCTCGAAAGAAAGCTGGCGGTGATATGAACAAGCAGTTTATGGAGGTGAAGAGCATGATTTTGTTCAGCATGAAGAACAAATTCTTGAAAGACGTCATCAATTAGTTGCCAACTGGCTCCACACAAGAGACGCATATCAAGAGAATAAAGGCTAAGAACTTTATTGAGTCTGGAGAAGTTGATCATACAGGAGAATTCACTATTTTCGGCCAACTTTTCACTCAAATTAAGAAAGCTAAGAACTTTGACTGCTTTAGAATGAATTCTACTGATGACAGGTGTTGGAGAGCTAACTTTGTCGGTGAAGGAAGTATAGATGCTGGTGGTCCTTTCAGAGATTCCCTCACTAACATCTGCGAGGAGCTTGAATCAGAGCATCTCCCTCTCTTGGTAAAGACCCCAAACAATAGAAACGTGCATGGCTTCAATAGAGAATGCTATCTGCCTAATGGCGAATCAAACAATCCGACCCATCATGAGCTTTTCAAATTTTTGGGTAACATCATTGGCTTTGCCATTCGAACACAAAGCCCCTTGAATCTCCACTTCCCACCGATCTTCTGGAAGCAAGTGCTTGGTGAGACGCCCACCTACGACGACCTCAAGGGCTTCGATCAGTACACTTACCAGACCCTTGAGGGTTTGAGAAAGAAAGCAAAGGAGCTCTCCGAAGAAGAATTCGACGAGGGCATCGAGGAAACTTTCGTGAGAGTCAAGCATAGTGGAGCTGAGGTAGAATTGAAGAAGGGCGGCAAGACAATCAGAGTCAATAAGAAAAACATTGATGAGTATATTGAACTGAACAAGCTGTCAAGGTTCAATGAGTACTAAGAGCAAATGAAGTCAATCATAGCTGGTATTGACCACGCTATCCCCATTGAGAATTTGAAGCTCTTCACCTGGGAAGAAATTGAGGCAAGAGCTTGCGGTGATAAGATCATTGACATTGAAAAGTTCAAGAAGATGACTGAATATGGAGGCGTAAGTATTTGCATTTAACAACATTGTTCATGTAGTGTGATGAAAATCATGAGAAAATACAGATGTTCTGGCGCGTCTTCGAGCAATTCACGGACGAAGAGCGAACTATGTACCTCAAATTCGTTTGGGGCCGCTCTCGTCTCCCTACCGATATCTCAGGACTCCGATACAAGCACACCATTGATTATGAGGACTATCATGGAGACTCATAGCTGCCTGTTGCGCACACTTGGTAAGTCCATTTTTCCTTCACACCCAATATTTTATTAGTTTCTTCTCTCTTGACTACCCTAAGTACTCGACTGATGAAGTTTGCAAAAAGAATTTAACCATAGCCATTACAATGTGCGGAGATATCGATGGTGACGGTGGCGCAAACTACGACCCTGATGATGGAAACAACGACAATGAATATTGAACAAATCATTGAAAATTTAAAGAATGATGAAGACTCAACTCGGTTGAAAAAGAATCAAGGAGATGTTAATGAATGAGTTACTACAATTTAATCCAAAAACCTAATAATTATTACACTCTATATCATTCTAACTTTGAGGGGTTTTGGGGTTTTGGGG
>VFQS010003025.1_pt1 | contig 13152 bp, 11 predicted proteins | sample 3512361 | NCBI WGS metagenome assembly VFQS01 (sample SAMN10412375, study PRJNA504923) | tailings metagenome | isolation source: Relicate 1 Philex TSF3 active mining | place: Philippines
AGGCGTCGCGCATCGGCAGGATGTCGGCCGCGGCGCGCCGGGAGACCGGCGACTGTCCGATGAGCATGCCGCCGAGGAAGGCGCCGAGCGCCATCGAGGCGCCGAACAGGGCGTAGCTTCCCGCGGCGACGGTGATCGCCATGACGAGCACGGTCAGGGTGAAGAGCTCGCGCGACCGCAGGCGGGTGACCATCAGCATGACCCGGGGAAGGACCCGCGAGCCTCCCCACAGGAGGAGGGCGGAGAGCACCCCCAGCTTGGCGAGCGCGAGGAGCGAGAGCCCGGCGAAATGGGCCAGGTCCACCGAGTCGCCCGGGGTCGAGGCCAGCGTCGGGATGAGCACGAGGGCCACGACCGTGAGGATGTCCTCGACGACCAGCCAGCCGACCGCGACGTGGCCCTGCGGCGTCGACAGCGCCTTGGCGTCGGTCAGCACGCGGATGAGCACCACCGTGCTGGCGACGGCGAGGGCGAGGCCGAGCACGAGGCCCGACTTCAGGGGCCAGCCGAAGGCCCCGGCCACCGCCACCGAGAGCGCCACGGCCGCCGCCGACTGGCCCAGGGCGCCGGGCACCGCGACCTTCCGGACCGCGAGGAGGTCATCCAGGTGGAAATGCATCCCCACGCCGAACATGAGGAGGATGACCCCGACCTCCGCCAGCTGCTGGGCGAGGGCGACGTCGCCGTTGAATCCCGGCGTGTGGGGCCCGATCAGGACCCCCGCGAGGAGGTAGCCGACGATCGGGGACAGGCCGAGGCGCTGGGTGAGCAGGCCGAACGCCCAGGCGGCGGCGAAGGCCGCGGCCAGGGTGTAGATGAGCGAGAGGTCGTGCATCGGCGACCGCTTCATTGGCGGCCGCGGCCGTCGGCGCAAGCGCGGGGAGCCGAAAACGGTTTGTCAGCCGCGGCGGCCGCGTCATCGTGCCTCCATGCGCCCGTTCCTGATCCTGCTGGCCGCCACGGCCTCGGCCCAGATCGTCCCGCCCCCGGGCGCCTCGCTCCTCCACGTCGACGCGGGCGCCGGCCATGCCTTCGCCGAGCTCGTGACGAACGTCGCCCCCGGCCTGGCCGCGGGGGCGCAGTCGAATGTCTACGCCTCCGGGGCCGGCGAGCCCGACCTTTCCGGCGTCACCGCCGTCGTCAGCCATCTCGCCTGGCGCCGCAACACCCAGGAGTCGCAGTCCAATCTCTATGTCTCGGCCGGACTCGGCGTCCTCCGGCTCGAGGGCGCCGACGCCGCCCCCGGACTGAGCGCCGCCTTCCAGCTGGACTGGGAGACGCGGCGCCTGCACGCCGCCCTCATCGGCCATTCCCTCGTCGGCGAGGGCGTCGCCCAGGGCGAGCTGATGGTCCATCTCGGCCTCGCGCCCTGGACCGCCTCCTACGAGGAGGTCGCCCCGTGGATCCTCCTCGAGGTCTCGCGTGTCGTCGGCCGCGAGGGCGAGGTGGAGGTCGCCCCCATGGTCGTCCTCATGTACCAGGCCTATCGGCTCGAGGCCGGCGTCGACGGCGACGGCCATCCCCGCGTCGCCCTCCGCTGGCTCTTCTGAACATGCGATCCCTCATGCCCTGCCTGGCCCTGCTCGTCGGTTGCGCCGCCCCCCCGCCGGAGCCGCCCCATCCCGCCGGCCCCGTGTACGTGGCGGTCGCCGAGGGTGTCGTCTGCAACCATTGCGTGGCCGGCATCGACAAGACGCTGCGGCTCGACCCTGCCGTCACCAAGGTGACCATCGACATGGACAAGGGCTCCGTGAGGGTCCACACGCGCGGCGACCGGCCCTTCGATGTCGAGCGGCTCCGCGGGGCGCTCAAGGATGCCGGCTACGGCGTGCTCAGCGTCGGCCTGGAGTGACACCCACGCCCGTGCGCATCCACTTCATCGGCATCTGCGGCACCGCCATGGGGAACGCCGCGCTCCTCATGCGGGCCCTCGGCCACGAGGTGCTCGGCTCCGACACCGGCGTCTACCCGCCGATGTCCGACCATCTGCGCGCGGCCGGCGTGACGATCCTCGAGGGTTGGGACGCGGACCGCATGGAGGCGTCGAGGCCCGACCTGGTCGTGGTCGGCAACGTCGCCTCGCGCGGCCATCCGGAGGTCGAGCGCCTGCTGCGCTCGCGGAAGCTCGAGTATGTCTCGCTCCCCGAGCTGCTGCGCACCCGCCTGCTCCGCGACCGCGCCAACCTGGTCGTGGCCGGCACCCACGGCAAGACCACCACCACCTGCATGGCGGCCGTCCTCCTCCGCGCCGCCGGCGCCGATCCCGGCTGGCTGGTCGGCGGCGTGCCGCGCGACCTCCCCGACAGCTCGCATCCCGGGGTGCCGGGAGGTCCCTTCGTCATCGAGGGCGACGAGTACGACTCCGCCTTCTTCGACAAGCGCAGCAAGTTCATCCAGTACCTCCCGCGGGTGCTGGCGATCAACAACGTCGAGTTCGACCACGCCGACATCTTCCGCGACCTCGAGGATGTCCTGAGGACCTTCTCCCACGTCATCCGGCTCGTGCCGCCCGACGGCGCCATCGTGGCGAACGGGGATGACGCCAACGTGGCCGGCCTGGTGGCCCGCGTGGACTTCTGCCCGGTCGTCCGCGTGGGGACCGGCCCCGCCAACGACGCTGTCATCGCCGACTTCGCCGAGGATGCCGCCGGCGCGTCCGTCCGCCTCCTCTGGAAGGGCCGCGAGTGGGGGCGCGTCCGCTGGGCGCTGCCCGGTCTCTTCAACGCGCGCAACGCCGCCACCGCCGCGATCGCCGCCGGGCTCCTCCTCCATCCGGAGGACCCGACCCGCCTGTCGCTGGCGCCGCTCGGGACCTTCCAGGGCGTCCGCCGCCGCCAGCAGGTGCTGGTCGAGCGCCCCGACCTCGTCGTGATCGAGGACTTCGGCCATCACCCGACCGCCATCGCCCTCACCCTCGAGTCCCTGCGCGCCCGGCACCCCGGCCGCGCCCTCGTCGCCGCCTTCGAGCCGCGGAGCAACACCGCCGCGCGCAAGGTCCTCCAGGACGGCTTCCGCGAGGCCCTGGCCAAGGCGGACAGCGTCCATCTCGCCGCGCCGCACCGCGCGGACAAGCTCGGCGCCGAGGGCTTCGACAGCGCCGGCGTCGCCGCCGACCTGCGCGCCCGGGGGCTCCGCGCGACGGCTTCCGAGTCCCCCGAGGCCGTGCTCGCCGCCCTGCGCGCCGAGATCCCCGCTCTCGGCCGCCCCGCGTGCGTCGTCTTCTTCTCCAACGGCGCCTTCGGCGGGATCATCGGCAAGTTCGCCGCCGGCGGTTGACCCCCTGCGGCGCCCTCAGGCGCCCAATCCAAGCATCTCCCTGGCCTTCGCGATGTCGGCGGCCACCTGCGCCCGGAGCGCGTCGAGGCCGTCGAACTTCCTCTCGCCGCGGATGCGCCCCAGCCAGCGGAGACGGATGCGGTCGCCGGGCACCGGCACGCGCCCCGAGGGTCGGAGCAGGTGCGCCTCGGCGAGCGGTGCCACCGGCCCGTCCTCCACCGTCGGCCGAACGCCCCAGTTCATGACCGCGGGCTCGGCCACGCCCTCCGGCGTGATCACCTCCGCGGCATGCACCCCGAAGGCGGGCAGCAGCTCGGGCGACCAGGGCAGGTTGAGGGTCGGTAGCCCGAGCCTCCGCCCCAGCTGCCGTCCGGGCGTGATGACGCCCTCGGCCTCGTAGGGGCGGAGCAGCATCTCGTTGGCCAGCGCGAGGTCGCCCGCGCGCAGCGCCTCGCGGATGCGCGAGCTGCTCACGGGCTCCCCGCGCGCGGCGACCGGGGCCGCGGCATGCGCGGACACCCCGGCGGCCGCGCCGGCGCGCGCGAGCGTCGCCGCGTCGCCGGCGCGCCCCCTGCCGTAGCGGAAGTTCTCGCCGACATGGATCGAGCGGAGCCCCGGGAACGCCGAGCGCAGCCAGGGCAGGTAGGCCTCCGCCGCCAGCGAGCGGTGGGCCTCGTCGAACGGCTGCCGGACGACGCGGTCCGCGCCCGCCTCGGCGAGCCGCGCCTCGCGCGCCGCGAGGTCCAGGATGAGCAGCGTCGGGTCGGCCGGGCGGAGCACGCGGCTCGGGTGCGGGTCGAAGGTCAGCGCGACGACCTCCCCGCCGTCCGCCCGGGCCGAGGCCCGGGCCGCCGCGAGGACGGCGCGGTGGCCGACATGCACGCCGTCGAAGACGCCGATGGCGAGGTGGACGGGCCTCATGCGGCCGCGAGCGCCGCCTCCACCGGCAGCAGCCGCGCCCCGAGTCCGGCGGCATCGAGCGCGCCGAGCTGCTCCAGGGTCGAGGCCCGGGCGACGTCCAGCCAGCCCGACGCCGTGCGCCGGAGCGCCGTCAGGTGGCCGCCGGGACCGAGCGCGCGGCCGAGCTCATGCCCGAGCGTGCGCACATAAGTCCCCTTGGTGCAGCGCACCCGGAAGGTCACGCGCGGACTCTCCCACGCGAGGAGCTCGGCCGAGTGGATGCGGATGGGCCGCGCCTCGCGGGGGATCTCCTTCCCTTGCCGCGCGAGCTTGTGCAGCGGCACGCCGCCCACCTTGCGCGCGGAGTGCATCGGCGGGACCTGCAGCCGGTCGCCGACCATGGCCTCGACCGCGGCGCGCACGGTCGCGGCGTCCAGCGGCGGCACCGGGTTCGTCTCGAGCACCTTCCCCTCGGCGTCCTGCGAGTCCGTCACGATGCCGAGCGTCAGCTCCGCCTCGTAGGTCTTGTCCTCCGCCATCAGCCGGTCGCTCGCCTTGGTGGCCTTGCCCACCATCACGATGAGCAGGCCGGTCGCCATGGGGTCGAGCGTCCCGGCGTGGCCGACGCGCCGCGTGCGGTAGAGCCGCCGGACCGACCCGACGATGTCGTGGGAGGTCGGCCCGCGCGGCTTGTCGACGAGCAGGATGCCGCAGGGCTCGGCCGCCGCGCCCTCCATCAGCGGGGCGCGCGCTCGCGCAGGTGGGCGACGACCGCGGCGAGGATGCGCTCGCGGTCCCCCGCCAGCGTCGCGCCGAGGCAATTGAAGCCCGCCGCGAGGCGATGGCCGCCGCCGTTGAGCTTGGCCGCCAGGAGGTCGAGGCGCAGCTCGGGGTCCTTGGCCCGCAGGCTGCCCTTCACGCCGTCGGCGCCCTCCTCGAGCAGCACGGCGATGTCGACCCCGCGGATCGAGCGGGGGAAGTCCACCAGCCCTTCCTTGTCCTCCTTCGACGTCCCCGTGCGGGCATAGAGGTCGCGCGGGATCTCGCCGACCGCCACCCGCCCGTCCTCGACCAGGCGCATCCCGGCGAGGAACTCGCGCACCAGCAGGAACTTGCCGGGCGACTCGCTCTCGAAGACCCGCTCGGTCGTGAGCGAGGGGGAGGCGCCGCGTCGGATGAGGCCGGCCGCGACCTCGAGGACCTCGGGGCTCGTCGACCGGAAGCGGAAGCTCCCGGTGTCCGTGACGATGCCGAGGTAGAGCGAGGCCGCGGTCGCCGCGTCGATCGGCCAGCCCTTGGCCAGCGCCGCGTGGGCGAGGACATGGCAGGTCGCGGCGGCGTCCTCGACCACGGCGTTCACCCTCGCGAAGCCGTTGTTGGAGACGTGGTGGTCGATGTTGCCCTCGAGCCCGCCGAAGGGATCCGTCAGGTGGGACCCGATGCGGGACAGGTCGGCACAGTCGACGGCGACCGCGACCTCGCTGTCTCGCCGGGCGAAGCCCTCCTCCGTGTCATAGCGCACCCCCTCCGCGTAGGCGACCAGGTTGGGCGGCACCCGGTGCCGGTTCACGCAGCGGGCGTCGGCGCCCAGCGACGCGAGGATGCGGCAGAGCGCGGTCTGCGACCCGATGCAGTCGCCGTCGGGGCGCATATGCCCCAAAACGGCGACTTTTCGCCCCCGCAGGCCCCGCACGAGCGGGTCGAGGACGTCGGCGGCCTGGTCGAGGGTCTGTCCCATGGGTTGTCCACAAAACCGCGGCCGCTCCCCGAGGCAAAGGCAAACCGCCCATTTCCCGCATCCGCTTGCCCCCGGCCGGGACCTCGGGCAGACTTGGCACGCTCCCAGCAGGAGCACACCCATCATGGACAAGGACAAGAATGGCAATTTCTCCCCCCGGGCTCGCCGGGTCGTCGAGCTGGCCCGCGTCGAGGCCCGCCGCTTCCACCACAACTACGTCGGCACCGAGCACATCCTGCTCGGGCTGATCAAGCTCGGCGAGGGCGTCGCCGTCAACGTCCTCGGCCGCATGGGCGTCGAGCTCAAGCGCGTGCGCGAGCTCGTCGAGAAGCAGGTCGGCAAGGGGCCCGAGGAGGCCAAGGCGCCCGACAATCTCCCGCTGACGCCGCGCGTCCAGAAGGTCTTCACCTACGCCCGCAGCGAGGCCGCCAAGCTCGGCCACGCCTACATCGGCACCGAGCACGTCCTCCTCGGCCTCCTCCGCGAGGGCGAGGGCGTGGCCGCGAAGGTGCTCGCCGAGCTCAACATCGACATCGAGCGCTGCCGCCAGGAGATCCTCTCGCAGATCCAGCCCGAGGAAGGGCAGGGCGACGAGGGGGCCTCCGGCAATGGCAACGGCAATGGCAATGGCGGCGAGCCCTCCGAGGAGGAGCCGCCCCAGCGCGCCGAGGGCCGCCCCGGCCGCGGCGAGCGCCTCTCCCTCCTCAAGACCTTCGGCCGCGACCTCACCGAGCTCGCCAAGGCCGGCGAGCTCGATCCCGTCATCGGCCGCAAGGAGGAGGTCCGGCGCGTCGTGCAGATCCTCTGCCGCCGCACCAAGAACAACCCCATCCTCATCGGCGAGGCCGGCGTCGGCAAGACCGCCATCGTCGAGGGCCTGGCCCAGGAGATCGCCTCCGGCTCGGTGCCCGAGATCCTGCTCGACCGCAAGGTCGTCACCCTCGACATGGCCCTGATGGTCGCCGGCACCAAGTACCGCGGCCAGTTCGAGGAGCGCATCAAGGGCGTCATGGACGAGATCAAGCGGGCCAAGAACGTCATCCTCTTCATCGACGAGATCCACACCATCATCGGCGCCGGCGCCGCCGAGGGCGCGATGGACGCGTCCAACATCCTCAAGCCCGCCCTCTCCCGCGGCGAGATCCAGTGCATCGGCGCGACGACCCTCTCCGAGTTCCGCAAGCACATCGAGAAGGACGCCGCCCTCGAGCGCCGCTTCCAGTCGGTCAAGGTCGACGACCCCTCGCCCGAGGACGCCGTCCGCATCCTCCGCGGCATCCGCCACAAGTACGAGGAGCACCACAAGTGCGAGTACACCGACGCCGCCATCGAGCAGGCCGTCCGCCTCTCGCACCGCTACATCACCGCGCGCCACCTGCCCGACAAGGCCATCGACGTGATGGACGAGGCCGGCGCCCGCGCCCGCATCCGCGCCCTCAACCTCCCGCCCGAGGTCGAGTCGCTCCAGGCCGCCATCGACGCCGCCGTGGCCGACAAGGAGGACGCCTCGCGCCGCCAGAAGTTCGAGGAGGCCGCCGCCCTGCGCGACAAGGAGAAGAAGCTGCGCGCCGAGCGGGAGCAGGCCCTCGCGGCCTGGAAGGCGCGGCGCGACGAGACCAAGGTCGTCGTCGGCGAGGACGAGATCCTCGCCATCGTCGCCGACTGGACCGGCGTGCCCCTCGCCCGCATGGAGCGCAAGGAGGCCCAGAGGCTGCTCGACCTCGAGCGCGACCTGCAGGGCTCGGTCATCGGCCAGGACAAGGCCTGCGAGGTCGTCGCCCGCGCCCTGCGCCGCTCGCGCGCCGACCTCAAGGACCCGCGCCGCCCCATCGGCTCCTTCCTCTTCCTCGGGCCCACCGGCGTCGGCAAGACGCTCCTCGCCCGCACGCTCGCCGAGCGCATGTTCGGCGAGGCCGACTCGGTCATCCAGATCGACATGTCCGAGTACATGGAGAAGTTCGCCGTCTCCCGCCTCGTCGGCTCGCCCCCGGGCTACGTCGGCTACGAGGAGGGCGGCCAGCTGACCGAGCAGGTCCGCCGCAAGCCCTACTCCGTGGTGCTCTTCGACGAGATCGAGAAGGCGCACCCGGACGTCGTGCAGCTGCTGCTCCAGGTGCTCGAGGACGGCCGCCTCACCGACTCGCTCGGCCGAACCGTCGACTTCCGCAACACCATCCTTATCCTGACCTCCAACGTCGGGGCCGACGTCCTCCAGCGGAACTCGTTCATGGGCTTCGACACCGCCGTCGACGCCACGCGCGACTACGAGAAGCTCAAGGAGCGCATCCTCGACGAGACCAAGCGCGCCTTCAAGCCGGAGTTCCTCAACCGCCTGACCGACATCGTCATCTTCCAGCAGCTCGGCAAGGAGCACATGCACCGCATCGTGGACCTCGAGCTCGCCAAGGTGACCAGGCGCCTGGCGGACCTCGAGGTCGCTCTCGACATCACCCCCGCCGCCCGCGATTACCTCGTCGAGCACGGCTGGGACGAGAAGTACGGCGCCCGGCCCCTGCGCCGCGCCGTCGAGCGCCACCTCGAGGACCCGCTGGCCGAGATCCTCCTGCGCGGCGAGCTCCGCAAGGGCGAGCCTGTCCAGGTCGGCGCCTCGCCGGAGGGCCTCACCTTCACCCAACCCGAGCCTCCCAAGGAGGCCGTCGCGAAGGACGCCGGCAAGGACGGCCCCAAGGAGCCGCCGAAGGACAAGCCCAAGCGCCAGCCCCGCGCTCCCAAGGACCCCGAGGCCTGACCGTCCGTGCGCCTGCGCGCCGCCGCCGCCCTCCTCGCCGCCCTCGCCGTCGGCATGGGGGCCTTCGGCGCCCATGCCCTGCAGGGGCGCTTCCTCGCGGAGCCCCGCGCCGGCGGCTGGTGGGAGACCGCGACCTTCCACCTGCTGGTCCACGCCATCGCGGTCGGCTGCCTGCCGGCGGACTCGCGTTGGCCGCGCCTCGCGCTGCTGCTGGGCGCCGTCGTCTTCGCGGGCACCCTCTATGCGATGGCGCTGGGCGGTCCGCGCTGGCTCGGGGCCATCACCCCGCTGGGCGGGACGGCCTTGGTCCTCGGTTGGCTGGGTCTGGCCTGGGAGCGGTTCCGCAAGCCCGCCGACGCGAGGGGCGCGGGCGGTGAATGAGGCGAGGGTCCGCTTTCGTCCCCCTCAAATCCCCTTGCCAACCCCCCGGGTTCGGCTTTTCTGACCCTTCAGTCCGTTCGGGGGTATAGCTCAGTTGGTTAGAGCGCCTGCATGACACGCAGGAGGTCGCAGATTCGAGTTCTGCTACTCCCACCACTTTTCCCGGCCCGGCGTCCTGCGACGCCGGGCCGGTCGCTTCTCCGCCCCTGCCGCCCTCTTTCGTCTTGTTTCGGCCTTTTTAGTCCCCCTTCATCCCTCCATCCCATCATGAGCTCCTCCACCATCGTCGATATCAAGGCCCGCGAGATCCTCGACTCGCGCGGCAACCCGACCGTCGAGGTCGACGTCGTCCTCGAGTCCGGCGTGGTCGGCCGCGCCGCCGTCCCCTCGGGCGCCTCGACCGGCACCCACGAGGCCCTCGAGCTGCGCGACGCCTCCGTCCCCGCCAAGGCCTTCGCCAAGGGCGTCGACCCCAAGACCCGCTACAATGGCAAGGGCGTCCTCAAGGCCGTCGCCAACGTCAACGACGTCATCGCCCCCGAGCTCGTCGGGTTCGACACCGTCGACCAGCTCGGCATCGACCGCGCCATGCTCGCGCTCGACGGCACCAAGACCAAGTCCAAGCTCGGCGCCAACGCCATCCTCGGCGTCTCCATGGCCGCCGCCCACGCCGGCGCCAAGGCCAAGGGCGTGCCCCTCTACCGCTACATCGGCGGGCCCAACGCCAAGGTCCTGCCCATCCCCCTCATGAACATCATGAACGGCGGCGCCCACTCGGACGCCCCCGTCGACATCCAGGAGTTCATGGTCGTCCCCCGCGGCGCCCCCACCTTCCGCGAGGCCCTGCGCATGGGCACCGAGATCTTCCACGCCCTCAAGAAGGTCCTGAAGTCCCAGGGCCTCTCGACCTCCGTCGGCGACGAGGGCGGCTTCGCCCCCAAGGTGAAGTCCAACGAGCACGCCCTCGAGTGCATCGCCAAGGCCGTCAAGGACGCCGGCTTCACCCTCGGCAAGGATGTCTTCCTCGCCCTCGACGTCGCCGCCTCCGAGTTCTTCGACGCCAAGACCGGCAAGTACACCTTCCACAAGTCCGACAACTCGTCGCGCAACGCCGACCAGATGATCGCCTTCTACAAGGACCTGCAGAAGCGCTACCCCATCGTCTCCATCGAGGACGGCTTCTCGGAGGCCGACTGGACCGGCTGGAAGAAGGCCACCGACGCGCTCGGCGCCACCACCCAGCTCGTGGGCGACGACCTGTTCGTCACCAACACCGAGTTCCTCGCCAAGGGCATCGCCACCAAGACCGCCAACTCGATCCTCGTGAAGGTGAACCAGATCGGCTCCCTCACCGAGACCTTCGACGCCGTGCAGATGGCCCAGCGCGCCGGCTACAGCGCCATCATCTCGCACCGCTCCGGCGAGACCGAGGACGCCACCATCGCCGACATCGCCGTCGCCCTCAACGCCGGCCAGATCAAGACCGGCTCGCTCTGCCGCTCGGACCGCGTCGCCAAGTACAACCAGCTCCTGCGCATCGAGGAGGAGCTCGGCCAGCACGCCCTCTACGCCGGCGCGACCTGCGGCTGGAAGGCCTGAGGCTCCCCCGAGGCCCGATCCGCGACCCCGCCCCCGGCGGGGTCGCCTGTTCTCAGCGTCGCACCGGCGCCACCGTGACGCGGAAGCGCTCGGCGCCCGAGGCGTCGTGCAGGCGGACGGTCGCCGCGCGGCCGCCGTCGATGGTCAGGGAGCCGAAGCCGAGGTATTGTCCTCGGTGCAGCGAGGTCCTCGTCCCCTTGGGGTCGCGCACCTCCGAGGCGTTCCCGGCAATGACCTGCAAGGGGTCGCCGGACCCGCGGTCGATGACCTCGGGATGATGGTCGTGGCCGCTGAGATAGAGCGGCACCTTGTGCCGGCGCAGCAGCGGCAGCACCTCGCGCTCCATGTCCTCCGAGTCGCCGTGCCACCCATTGGACCAGATGGGGTGGTGGCCGACGACGATGCGCCAGGCCATGCCCGGCTCGGCCAGCTCGCGCTCGAGCCAAGCCAGCTGCGCCGCCGGGTCCTGCGCCTTGATATCCGAGAAGCCGTCCTTGTCCCGGTATTTCCGGATGAAGGCGGAGGTGTCCAGGAAGACGAACTTGGCCTTGGCGCCGCCGCCGAGTTCGACCACCCGCGACCAGTATCGGGCGGGCTGGGTCCAGCGCCCCGAACCCAGCTTGCGCGACGAGTAGGCCAATTGCCCCAGCGGCGACCCCGAGTACTCATGGTTGCCGAGCGCGACCCAGAAGGGGACCTGCAGGGAGGGCGCGGCGTAGACCTCCTCGAAGGCGGTCCGGAAAACCGGGTCCTCGGCGGTCGGGACCCCGTCGTATTGGTTGTCGCCGAGGGCCAGGACGGCCACCAAGCCGCCGGAGCCGGCCGCGACCTTGGCCATGCCCGCGGCGACCGCGCGCTGCTGGGCATGCAGCCGGGGCTCCCGGGTGGGGTCCCTCCCCCAATCCCCGATCATCAGGAACTCGGCGGGGCGCGCGGGGACGTCCCCGGCTTGGCACAGGGCGCCGAGGAGCAGCGCGGCGAGCAGCGACCGGATCATGCCCCAAGGGAGCCCGCTTGCCCGACGCTGGCAAGTTTCCTTGCCGTTGACCCGCGCCGAGCGCCGCCTCACCTTGGCGGCGTGACACCCTACCTTTCCTCCCGAAAGCCCGAGCTCCTCCGCGAGTACCGCGACGGACTCCTCGGCGACATCCTCCCCTTCTGGCTGCGCCATGGGCTCGACCGCGAGCACGGCGGCATGCTCACCGCCCTCGGCCGCCGGGGCGAGGTCATCGACTCCGACAAGTCCGTCTGGTTCCAGGGGCGCTCGGCATGGACCTTCGGCGTGCTGCACAACACCGTCGAGCGCCGCCCCGAATGGCTCGAGGCCAACCTCTCGTGCGTCCGCTTCCTGCGCGACAAGTGCGGCTCCCCCTCGGGCAAGCTCCACTTCACCGTCACCCGCGAGGGCGCCCCGCTCCGCATGCGCCGCTATGTCTTCTCGGAGTGCTTCGCCGCCATCGGCTACGCCGAGGCCTTCCGCGCCACCGGCGAGGCCGAGTGGAAGGACCGCTCGCTCGCGGCCTACGACACCTTCCTCAAGTTCAACCGCGAGCCCGGCCACATCCCCGCCAAGAGCCTCCGCCCCGCCCGGGGCCTCTCGCCGCTGATGATGACGCTCGTCACCGCGCAGGACATGCGCGCCTGCCTGGGCGATGCCATCGTGCGCGGCCGGACCCTCTCCCAGTGGGCCGACACCGCCATCTCCGAGATCCTCACCTTCTTCGTGAAGCCCGACCTGAAGGCCGTCATGGAGATGGTCGGCCCCCAGGGCGAGGTCTATGCCGACCATTTCGACGGCCGCCTGCTCAACCCCGGCCACGCCATCGAGGCCGCCTGGTTCATCCTGCGCGAGGCGCGCCGCACCGGCAACAAGGATCACGCCAAGGCCTCGCTCGACATGCTCGACTGGATGTGGGCGCGCGGGTGGGACAAGGAGCACGGCGGCCTGCTCTACTTCACGGACCTCGAGGCCAAGCCCATCCAGGAATACTGGCACTTCATGAAGTTCTGGTGGCCCCACAACGAGGCCATCATCGCGACCCTCCTCGCCCATATCCACACGGGCGATGCCAAGTACGCCGAGATGCACCGCCTGGTGCACGATTGGTCCTACGCCCACTTCCCGGACCGCGAGCACGGCGAGTGGTACGGCTATCTTGACCGCGCGGGCAAGCCCACCTCCGAGCTCAAGGGCAACATGTGGAAGGGGCCCTTCCACATGCCCCGCCAGAAGTACGTCTGCTGGCAGCTGCTCGAGGGGCGGTACGAGTGAGGCGCGAGGCGCCTCGCCGGGACTTCAGGGTACAGACTTCAAAGGACAGCAGGGTGTCTCCGTTCCCCGGACACGGGGCGCCAGGGCGTCCGATTCGCGCTTCAGGTTGCCACGTGCATCTGTGGGACAAGGTTCACGGAAGCACGGGGAGTCCCAGGAGTCAGATACTGGTTCTTCCTGTCCTCTGAAGTCTGTCCTTTGAAGTCTTACTTGACCTCCAGCTCGAACGTCGACGCC
>VFQS010003027.1_pt1 | contig 13148 bp, 15 predicted proteins | sample 3512361 | NCBI WGS metagenome assembly VFQS01 (sample SAMN10412375, study PRJNA504923) | tailings metagenome | isolation source: Relicate 1 Philex TSF3 active mining | place: Philippines
CTGTTAAAAAATAAAAGGTTGTGTTTGAAATTACAGGAATAGTATCTTTTGGTTCAAACGAAAGTTTATTCGCGATTTTAGAAATCAAGAAAATTGCGTAAAATTCTAAAAAGTAGATGCTTGCGAAAGAAAGTCCTAGGAAGCGGTATTCGTGTGAATTATAATTTAACACCCATAGAACGAAGGTAATCCACGTAAAAATAAACGAAATTAAGTTGAGTGGTTTCCAATTTTTAAAATAACTAACGGCTAAAATTCCAGCATTGATTAAAGCGATATATGACAAAAAGAAAATGTGATTGTTGGAACCTGAACTCAAAAGAAATGGGATGACATAAGCACCTACAAACCCAATGTGAGCTATTATCTGTTGGTTATATTTGATGGCAGTTATTACTGTAAAAACAGTTAATGCCAACAATAAAACAAAGGCAAAACCTTGTGGAATAAGATGATAAAACGAATATCCAAAATAGGTTATTAAATAGTTTACAGCCATTGAACCGCTCACTAACACAGCACTAAATTGGTTGAATTTTTCTTTCAATTTGATACCAATTCCTAAAAGCCCAATACCAAGGATATATCCTAAAATCAAACGCATCAACGGACTAATTAAGTTGTGGTCAATGGTATATTTCAATCCAATTCCTACGCCTAAAATCAAAATTCCGATACCAATTTTACTTATTAGATTTTCACCGATGAATTTTTCTAAATCACGTTGTATGGTATTTTCTTTTTTGGGAGCAATGAATTCTTTTCTATTTTCCCAAAAATTTTGAATGGTTTCTTTTTTAACCTCTTCACGAACAGTTTCTTTTATTTCTTCAGCCGGAATAGTTTCAGTAGCATTTTCAGGAATTACCTCTGTTACCTGCGTAGGTATAATCTCCTCAATCGATTTGGATTGCAGTTGTTCTTTCTCTGTTAATTCTTGTTTTAGTGATTGAATATCAGTGCGTAATTTTTCAATTTCACGTTTGAAAGTTGTTTGCTTGAATTGCAAATTATTTAGTTCAATTTCTAATAATCGAATTCGTTCTATGTTTGAACTCATATCCTTGATTTTTAAAAGTTTCTAAAATAGTGAATTAATTGTTTGATTGTAATAATTGTTTTGAATTATCCTCCCCCTGCCCCCTCCAAAGGGGGATACGATAGGGCGTCGATTAATTAAGTTGTTTAAAAATTAAAATTTGTGACTGAATTAAAGTTTCCCCCTTCGGAGGGGGATTATGGGGGAGGACAATTATTAATCTCCTATTTACCATCTCTTTTTCGATAAAATGGGGGAGGACTTTCATTCTTCCTTATGAACATCTGTAAAAGCAAGCATTTCTTTTAATTTTAATTCTTTAGCTTCATCAAATCCACAAGTAGCCTCAAAGTTTTTTTTGGTTTTCATAGGTTCCGAAAATCATATCCCACCAAACAATATCGCCATAGTTGTTTTTATGTTTATTGTACTCGTGGTGAATGCGATGCATTTCAGGACGTTGGAAAATATACCCAACCCAGCGAGGTGTTTTCACACTTGTATGATAGAAAAATTCCCCTAAAGCTGTACATAAAGTATATACACCACCAGCTTCGGGTGAAAGTCCCAAGAATGTATAAACCAATACACCGCCAATTAATGAGTTAACAACCATTTCTAGAGGATGTTTGTAAAAGGAGGTTATCACTTCCAAGCGTTGTGGACTGTGATGAATTTGATGAAAATATTTCCAAAAGAAATCAGATGTATGTCTAATTCTGTGCCACCAGTAGAAAATAAATGTAGCTATAAAATAGGCGAAAACTCCACCGAATATTGGGTTTAGAAATTTAGAAAGATGGAAAACAGAGTACATTGAAAACCATTTTTCCCAAGTATATCCAGCAAGGATTACTACTATGAGTTGAATGCCATTAATTAACAGAACACGGATTGGCCAAGTAGGTACTTTAGGCAATTTCCACCCTGGAAATACACGTTCTAAAACAAAGCAAAATACAAATGAAATAATGATAATAGATAACATAATGAATGATTTAAAGATTTCAACAAAGATGTTATCTATCGAAAAGAATATTTTTGATTTATGTCAAAAAAGTAGATTAATTATCAAGTTTTAATATGAAAGTTTTCTTGCTGTAATGAATGACTTTGTCAAAGAATTTTTTTTGATTGTAATCTATGAATAAGATAGATTGATTATCTTTTTTAAATAAATGAAATTTAGGAGTAATTATTAAACTTTTTTTGGTTGAATATTGAACAATTGTATCTTGATGGATTAATTTGTTTTTATGATAAATTTTAACACTGAAATAAAAGTTTTTTTCGTTTTTTAAGAATGGTTCACTAACTTTTTCAACTTTAATTAACTTTTTTTTGAATGAAATTTCTTCTGTTTTTTTCTCTGGAATGAATGTGTTACAGAAATTAATAGTTGATTGAAAGTCCTCTGTATTTAGGTTTGTTTTATTGTTTGGATTAAATTTTAAAGGAGATGTTGTTAAAATATCTGTTTCTAGTTTGTATTCTTTATTTTTTAAAATGTATAATGAATAATAATAATTGTAGTTTGGATTAGATGTATTAAAATCGATTAATCTTAAACTTAAAAATATTAACGTATCTAAACGATAGTTACACCAGATAGTATCATAATTTCCAACGTATAGCCCTATTGGTGCACCATTGTTACTTTCTTGAGCAGTTACATTATAACTAATAAAGTATAATAAAAATAAGAATATTAATTTTTTCATAACTACATCGCTAAAAGTGTATTTACCATACTATCAATTACTTTAGCCATTGCAGGGATATTCAGTGTTTCAATTGTATCTGTTTTTTCGTGGTAATTTTTATTTCTGTAAAATGAGGTGTCTGTGAGCATCAATGCACTGAAATTAAATCTCCAATAATTTAAATGGTCCGAAAAATCCACTCCTACAAGGTTTTCAGGCCCAAAAAAGCGTTTCGTTCTTATTTCACTCTTGTGTTTAAAAGTCCGTGTGAATTTTCTAGCAAATTTTCCTTTTTGTAATTTATTTACTAACGTAATGTAGTTCCCTTTATTACCGTATATCAAGGACAAAAATGAAATTGGATATTCTTGAGAGTTTTTAATATTCGAGAAATATCCTATCATTTCGACACTTACCATTCCAAAAACCTCTCTTTTAGTATCTGCTAAAGATTTTGCGTGAATGTAACTTCCCATATAATCACTTCTAAAATACGGCGGTTCTTCCAGTGTATAAGCTACTAATTCAATGCGATAGTTCAATTTTTTCCCTTTTAGTAATCGAGCTAACTCCAAAATGCCAACCACTCCACTTGCATTATCGTCAGCACCAGCTTGTTCACCACATACATCATAATGAGCTCCAAGAACTATTGTTGGAGCATTTTTTGGCCCTAAAACTGCAATAACATTTTTAAAGCTGTTTTTTTCATCATCCAAAAACTGTTGGAAATATGTGGTATCAGCATATTTTGAAAATTCTTGATAGATATAATCAGCGACAGTGTTAAGAGTAGGTATATTTTTATAATTCCGAGGTAATTCTGTTTGTGTTATTCTAGTTAAGTGTTTGTTAATAATAGATGTATCTGCTTTTTGTGCAATCAAATGATTTGTAAAAACAAGTGATAATAGGATGGAAAGAATAAATTTCATATCAATTAATTATTAAGAATTTCTTTGAAAAAATCCATTTTACATCGTAAAGTTAACATACTCCCTTGAAACTCACGATTTCTATCAATAATTGGAATGTTATACCCGTAAACTAAATCGATAGAACCGCATATTGTTGCACCAATTTGAGGTCTTAAATACAAACTATGATTATTTAAATAATTGTAGTTGATTACATTCATTGTACCATTTATAAAAACAAGATTATACGAATAAGCTACTTTGGGAGCGTATAAAAAATCGTTGTTTTTCATACCAAATTCAGTACCAAAAATTAGTGAATTACTTACCAAAGGACCGTGACAACTTCCTCCAAATACTTTATATAAATTAACACCCAATTCTACAGTGTTTAATTTAAAATTAGAATTTAAACCAATTTCTAAATCAGGTTTTCTATCCTTCAAAAAATCCGTTTGGCTAAAACTGAATGTTGTATATCCGATTAAAAGGATTGTCAAAAGTGTTTTCATTTTAAGTTGTTTTCTTTTGACAAAGGTGAAGGAAATAAAAGACTGGATTTTTGATTTATGTCAAAAAATGAAAGATTGTATTAATTGTTTAATTTATCCTCCCTCTGTGTCTCCCGATTACTATCGGGATCCAAAAGGAGAGGACGATATGGCGTCGATTAATTTAGTTGTTGAAAAATTGAAATTTGTGACTGAATTAAAGTTTCCCCCTTCGGAGGGGGATTAAGGGGGAGGACAATTATTAACTCCAATCTATCCTCTCTTTTTCGATAAAATGGGGGATGCTTTCATTTCTCTTTAAGAATATTTGTAAAAGCGAGTATTTCTTTTAATTTTAATTCTTTAGTTTCATCAAATCCACAAGTATATCCAGCAAGTATTACTTCTTTGAGTTGAATGCCATTAATTAACAGAACAAGGAATGGCCAAGTTGGTACTTTAGGCAGTTTTCACCCTGGAATTACACGTTCTAAAACAAAGTAAAATACAAATGAAATGATGATAATAGATAACATAAAGAATGATTTAAAAATTTAAACAAAGATGTTATGAATGGAAAAGAAAATTTTTGAATTATATCAAAAAAAACTAACCTTTTCTAATTCTACTTAATGTTTCTTGGGTAATACCTAAATAGGATGCGATAGCCCCCATGGGAGCACGTAAAATGATTCCTGGATGTTTTGCTAGTAGCCTATCATAGCGTTCTTTGGCTGTTTTAAACTGTATGGAAACAATTCGTTCTTCTAGACTGATATAGTAGTTTTCAATAATTAACCTGCCAGTACGTTCTGTTTCGGGAAATTTGGTATAAATTTCTTGTAATGAATTATTAGATAACATTTCTAGCGTTGTATCCTCCAATGCTTCCATGTTTTCATAGGATTGATTTCTTGAAATAAATGAATAAATCGATGTTGCAAAATCATTTTCAAGGGCAAACCAATTGGTAACCTCTTTATCTTCTTGAAAATAGTAACTTCTTAAAATGCCTTTGTTGACGAAATAAAAGTAATTACATGTTTCACCATTTCTCAATAGTTGAGTACCTTTTTTAATGCTATAAAGTTCAATTTTACTGTGTATAAAAGTGATTGCTTCTTCTGAAAGTTTGTTAAGTTTTACTATTTCGTCGATCAATGACATCTAAATTTTCTTTTTTAAACGAATATAATCTTAAATTTGGTTGATTTCAATTAAAAAATACATTTACGAATGAAAGTATTAATTACAGGAGCAACAGGAATGGTTGGACGTTCGGTTTTAATAGAATGTTTAGAGGATAATTCAGTAGAAAAAGTGTATTTATTAAGTAGAAAATCAATAGAATTCCAACATCCTAAAATTGTCGAAATCCTGATTTCAGATTTTGAGAACTTAATAAAAGCTGATTTTCAGGATATTTCACTCGATGCTTGTTTTCATTGTATGGGGATTTCCTCTGTGGGTCAATCCGAAGCGGCTTTTTCTAAAGTTACCTATGAAGCAACAAAAGTTCTTGTGGATGTTATGTTTGAAGTAAATCCGGGTATGGTGGTAACCTATGTTTCAGGTGTAGGAACTGATACTTCAGAAAAAGGAAAAGTGATGTGGGCTAGAGTAAAAGGTAAAACAGAAAATTACATATTGAACAAAGGATTTAAGAAAAGTTATATGTTCAGACCTGGTATGATTTTACCTGAAAAAGGTATCAAATCTCGTACGTTTTTATATCAGTTTTTCTATGTGATTTTAAGACCGTTTTTTCCTTTATTTCGATTGAGTAAAAATGTAACAACTACGACTAAATTGGGTAAATCAATGATACGATTGGTTTCAATCGATTACCCTTCAGTTTTTATAGATAATAGAGATATTAATGAAATTGTCAAATAATTAAATGAAAAATGTCTTGTTGAGCTTATCGAAATAGGACATTTTTTAATTAAAAATTATTCCTTCCTCAATATTTTGTCCATAGCTTTTCCTTTTGCTAATTCGTCAATTAGCTTATCCAAATAACGAATTTTTTGCATAAGAGGATCTTCGATTTCTTCCACGCGATGTCCACAGATTAGGCCTTTTATCAAGTATACATTTGGATTGAGTTGTGGTGCTTCGTCAAAGAATGTTTCAAATGAAATTTTATTTTCAATAATGTTAATCAATTCTTTTTCAGTGTATCCTGTTAGCCAAGTAATAATTGTATTTACACCCTCTTTAGATTTCCCTTTTCTTTCCACTTTAGCTATGTAGTGTGGATAGACACTTGCAAAGGGCATTGAAAATATTTTGTGTGGTTTGTTATTTATTTTCATAGGTGAAATTAAATTTTTTGTGTTTTTTAATTCTAAACATCAAATCAATACCGAAGAAATTATTCATAATCTGGCTTGAGTTATTAGTTAAGGAAAAAAAGGAGGGTCGGTAAATAACACCAATATTAGCATGTTTTCCAATTAAATAGTATGTGGATAAAACTAAATCAATGTTTATTTGATTTTCATGATATAGAAACTTACCTGTTGTTGGTTTGAAATCAAGTTCTAAATACCTTGTATAATTATAACTTGTTAATCCTAAACCATAATTTAATTGAAGTTTTCTTAGTTGATGATTATTAGTAAGCGATATCGATGTACTTGCTGCGTCAATTATTATATCGTTAAAAATTTGTTTATTGTAAGCTTGATAAAGTATTTTGTTTATTTCTTTTGAATATGAATAATAAGGATCCTCTATGCCATATAATATATTTTGTTGCCCGAGTTTGATCGTGAAAAATGAATTTTTCAAATAATAATAATCCACAAAAAGACTTACTCCAAGTGCATTTTCAGTAGATTTTGATTGATTTAAAATATTACTGCTTGTGAAATTATTGAATAGTGGGATTCCAAATCCTATGAAAAGATCATTTTTATATGTTTTTTGAAAGGTATAATATTTATTTGATTTAGATTCATTTAAATAGATATAATATGGATAACCGAATCTTTTAGGTGAAAAGTAGTCAACTAAATAACCCGCTCCATAATTCCAAATATTAAATAATAAAGTGGTAGAGAATGTAGGTTTAATAGTATAATCGTTCCTTTGATTTGATGTGTCTAAAATTGAAATTTTTATTGGTTTATAACCTCTTAAAAATCGCACTTTATATTCCCTTTCATTTTTTAGAGTATCTACATCATTGATTAATATTGTTTGTTTTGTGTCTGTTTGTATGACTACGTTTTGTGTTTTTCTATTAAAAATGGTAGCGCACGAAGAGATTAAAAAACTTACTATTAAAAACGACAGATATTTCATCTAAATACTTTAGTAATCTTAAAGATACAAAAAAAGGAGCTTTTAAAGCTCCTTCCTTTCTTAATATTAATCAATTTATTGGATTGAAATTTTTTCTTGAGTTACTATTTCATCATTATTATAGATTGTGATTAAATACAATGATGGTTTCAAACTATTCAGTTCAACTTCATTTACTTCATTGTTTGAAATAAATTTTTCTAGTACAACTTTACCAGTTAAATCTTTTATTTTGATGTTGTTACCTTTTACTGTCTTTATGTTAACCTTGTCATTACAAGGATTTGGGTAGATTACAGTCTCTGATAAAGTATTATTTGTAAGATTTGATTTATTATAATTCAAATATGTAGATGATTTAGTGATATTGTTATTGGCATTAAATTCTACAATTTGAGCAACTGAATAATGAATGCCATTTACATACCAACTGTACTGTGTGTTTTCATAATTTATTTTTTGAACCAAATAACCAGACATAGTAATTGAATCATAATATAATTGATTGAACTTTATTCTATAAGCATTTTCAAAAACACCATCAGGTGTATATAAAGTTCCATAACCATCTACATGAGCCGTTGTTTTTCCTATTCTATGAGCAGTAAGTCCACCACCATAATCAGCAGTAGCTGCCCAATTATCAGAATAATTTTCATTATAGTTAAGAGGGAATTTTAAAATTGTCTCTTGATCATTATAAACGAAATCCATTCCTGACATTGAAAAACCAAGATTTATCATTTCTGTACTTGTGTTTTTTACAATAAAATTTCCTGCTTTGTTTGCTAATACAACACTTGCCTCTGGGAATTTACTCGTCACTCCCATGTTAATAGGTAATTCAGTTCTAAACTCATTTTGAGATAAGAATTGTATTTTATCTAAGTACCAACTTTGATTTAAACCACCTGCACCTGGCTCTACATATGATCCTGTGTTAACTACAAATTTATCACCAACTTTGGGTGTAAGTCCACTAGCAGGAATTGGAGTTTGTGCAAATAGTGTGACATTAAGTAAACAAAAAGCACCAATAGAAAAGATGTTTTTAAGTAATTTTTTATTCATAAGATTTATTTTTTTGTGAAATTAAAAAAAAATAAATCTAATTGTTTAAAAATGAGTTTATTTAATTTAATGCATTCTCTAAATCTTTCCACAAATCTTCAATATGTTCTAGCCCAATGGAAAGTCGAACTAAACCATCACTAATACCGACAGCTAAACGCTCTTCTGGTTTTAATTTTGAGTGCGTAGTAGAGGCAGGGTGTGTGGCAATACTTTTAGCATCTCCTAAATTCGGAGTTAACGAAAAGATTTCAAGTTTATTTAAGAATTTTCTACCGGCGTCTAATCCTCCTTTTAATTCAAAAGTGACTATTCCTCCGCCTGCTGTCATTTGTTTTTTTGCAATTTCTACGTTAGGATGACTTTCTAAAAACGGATACTTTACAAATGAAATAGCTGGATGGTTTTCCAATCGTTTTGCAATTTCTAAAGCAACATTACTCATATGGTGTACTCTCAAACTTAAAGTTTCAATTGATTTTGAAATAATCCAAGCATTGAAAGGACTTAATGCAGGTCCAGTATGTCTTGCAAAAGCTTCCATTTTAGCTATAATTTCGTTTGAACCTAAAATCAGTCCACCTAATGTTCTTCCTTGTCCATCCATATATTTAGTGGTTGAATGGATAGAAATGTCGGCACCTAATTTAATTGGTTTTTGTAGTATAGGGGTTGCAAAACAATTATCTACAGCAAATAAAATGTTTTTTGCTTTGCAAATAGTTGCTATTCGTTCAATATCAATAATTTCTAATGCTGGGTTAGAAGGGGTTTCAAGATATAAGATTTTCGTGTTTTCTTGAATTGCATTGGAGTAACCTTCATAGTCAAGTGCATCTACATAGGTTGTTGTAATTCCCCATTTCGGAAAAATTTCGGTAAACAAACGATGTGTAGAACCAAAAACAGACCTGCTAGAAACGATGTGGTCTCCTGCTTTTAATAAAGCAGCAAATGTTGTGAAAACAGCTGCCATACCAGATGATGTTGCCCAACCACTTTCTGCTTCTTCTAACAAAGCAACTTTCTCAATTAATTCGTCTACATTCGGATTTGAGTAACGAGAATAGATATTTCCTTCTTGTTCATCGGCAAATACAGCTGCCATTTCCTCTGCAGAATCAAAAACGAAACTTGAGGTTAGGTATAATGGATTTGAATGTTCTTTTTGGTAAGTGCGATCGATATGCTTTCTAATTGCAATTGTTTCGTCTTGTAATTCTTTGAAGTTTTTACTCATACTAAATTATTTTTGAACTACTTCGTGCGTGATGATGATATTAGGGTCTAAACTTTCGGAAACGGAACAGTATTTTTCTACTCCTAATGCAACTGCTTTTTGTACTTGTTCGATAGGATCTTCTTTTCCTATAGTGAAAACCAAATGAATTTTAGTAAACGGAGCAGGCGTAGCATCTTTGCGTTCTGTCTGAATATCCACTTCGTAATTGCTTAATTCAATGCGTTTTTTCTTTAATATCAGTAAGATATCGATACTTGCACACGCAGCAACGCTTGAAGCTAATCCTTCCATCGGTCTAATTCCCAAACCTTCGCCTCCAGCTTCTGGGTTTGCGTCAAAGCGTATACTTTGTCCAGTTGTATTCGTTACTTCAAAAGCAACTTTATCATTCAATCTTTTTAAAACGAGAGCCATATCACAATTTTTTAAGTAAAATTAAGGTAAAACAGCAAAGAATACCTCTGATTTTTTATTAAAATCAATGTCTTTGATGTTGTTTAGGTTAATTGTTCCAGTAATATACGCATAGTCTTTTCCTTGAAAGATTTCTTCTTTTTCAATCCATTGAAATACCTCTAGATCGTTCGTTTTTTCTGCACCTGCATATATTTTCAAAATAGAATCAGTGGTGAATTCTGGTTTTTCTGATGACGCTGTTTTTTTGTATTCATAAGCATATTCAAACTGTAATGCCGAAATATCGGATAAAACCGCACTTGCTGTAGGGTAGGCACCAGCTCCTTTTCCTTGGAATAATTGTTTGTCAGAGAATAATGCTTCTACAGTAACTGAGTTAAATTCGTTGTTTACGTTGTAAGCTACATTGTCTTCTGTTATAAAATGTGGGGCAACAAAACCTACTAGTTTATTTCCAACGCGTTGACCTCTTGAAAATAATTTCAAACGATATCCTTTTTCGGAAGCATATTTTACATCTTGTGCTTTGATGTTGCGAATACCATAATTGAAAATTTGTTCCGGAGTTAAGGTTAGACCAAAAGCGTGTTTGATTAATATCAATAATTTGAATTTTGAATCATACGCATCAACATCAAGTGTTGGATCTGATTCAGCAAAACCTAATTCAGTCGCTTCTTTTAATGCTGTTTCGTAGTCTTTTCCATAGTTGGTTTGTGTAAGAATATAGTTCGTTGTTCCGTTTACGATACCTAAAACACCTGATAACGAATCGTTGTTGTAGTATTCTTCCAAGTTTCTAATGATAGGAATGGAACCACCAACTGATGCTTCGTATAACAAAGAAACGTTATTTTCTTTAGCTAAATCTAAAAGAGTATCTAGGTTTTCAGCTAACATTTTTTTGTTAGCAGTAACTACGTGTTTTTTTCTGCTTAATGCTTCAGACACGATTTCAAATGCAGCTTTTGCATCATCAATTAATTCTACAACAACATTGATTTCATCATTATGTAGAATATCATTTTTATCGTAACTAAAATTTTCAGCACCAATACTTCTTGGTTTGTTTGGGCTTTTAACTACAATTTTTGAAATTCTAGCATCCAATAAATTTGATTTGTTTAATACATCGTAAAGTCCATTACCTACACATCCAAATCCAAAAAGTCCTATGTTTAATTTATTTCTCATCTTATTCGTTTATAAAGTTTTTTAAAATCGTTTCTAATTGTTTGGTCTCTACTAAAAATCCATCGTGACCAAAGATGGAATCGATAATTTCTAACCTTGCATTGGGTATGTGTTTTGCTAAAAATACTTGTTCTGAAACAGGAAATAATAAATCAGAGGTAATTCCTATAACCAAGGTTTTTGCTTTGATTTCTCTTAAAGCATTTTCGATAGACTCTCTGTTTCTACCAATGTTGTGACTATCCATTGCTTTTAATAAATACCAATAAGCATAGGCATCAAAACGATTTACCAATTTCTGTCCTTGGTAATTTTGGTAAGAACTTGCTTTAAAATTATCGGTTAAATTATTATCCGTTTCACTTTGAGTTACTCCATATCCATCATAAGAACGATAACTTAACATAGCAATACTTCTTGCTGCTTTTAATCCTTTTGTTCCTCCATTTGGTATTTGTTGTTCAAAGGATTGGTCTGCTAACAGTGATAAACGTTGAGATTCATTGAAAGCGATACCATAAGGAGAATGTTTAGCGTTTGTAGCAATCAATACTAGTTTTGAAAGTGATTCTCCTAGAATATAAGCGAACTCCTGCGCCTGTTGACCACCTAATGATGAGCCAATTAAAATATTAATCTTTTTGATTTGCAAATGTAATCTTAATAATTCGTGAACATTTGCCATATCACGTGGAGTGACAGCAGGAAAATTTAAATAGGTTTGTTCTTTTGGTAAGTAGGGTGATGTTGGTCCTGTTGTACCATAACAAGAACCAAGCACGTTAGCACAAACAATAAAATAATCAGAGTGATTAAATAAATCATTCTCCCCAAATAGCCCATTCCACCAATCAGATACATCTGAATTAGCAGTTAAAGCATGACAAACCCAAATAACAGGTTTCTCTTCTGAATACGTGCCAAAAGTGTGAAAAGCTACTTCTAAAGTAGGGATTTTTTTTCCGTTTTCTAATGTAAAAGGATGTTCAATCCTCCAGGTTTTTAATGCGCTCATTTTTAATTTATATTCTTTTATAACAACAGGTTATAAAATCCGGATTTAGCACCGATTTTCCAATTAGCTATGCTAACTTATAGTTGGTTGCTAGAGGTTCTAAGAGCCGGTCTCTTCCCTCATTCTTTATAAATCAAACACCACTAAAGTGAAGATTGATGGTGCAAAAATATACATATTCTTTAAACTAGCAAAATAAACCTTTCAGAAGTCTTTTTTATACTTATTCTAAATAAAAGGTATATTCTATCTGTGAAGTAGATATTTATTATCTTTGTTATTAATAATTAACCTTTGTTATGTTATCTAAAAAATCTAAATATGCTATAAAGGCTCTAGTTGCTTTGGCTAAAAATTACGGTAATCCTTCACCATTAAGAATATCTCAAATTTCTGAAAATGAAAAAATTCCACGTAAATTTTTAGAGGCTATACTGGTTGAATTACGTAATAATGGAATGGTTCACAGTAAAATGGGAGCTTCTGGGGGGTGTTATTTAGCAAAACACCCACAAGAAATTGTATTAAGTAATGTTATTCGTATTTCGGGGGGACCAATCGCTATGTTACCTTGTGTAAGCTTGAATTTCTACGAGTCATGTGAAGAATGCAAAAGTGAAGCTACGTGTAGTTTGCATGATGTTATGCTAGAAGTCCGCGAAGCAACGATTCGTATTTTGTCAAAAACAAGTTTATCCGATATGCTAGAGCGTGAGGAAAGTTTAAAGAAAAAGTTTGGGGTTTAA
>VFQS010003029.1_pt1 | contig 13146 bp, 15 predicted proteins | sample 3512361 | NCBI WGS metagenome assembly VFQS01 (sample SAMN10412375, study PRJNA504923) | tailings metagenome | isolation source: Relicate 1 Philex TSF3 active mining | place: Philippines
CTGCCGTATGGTCAGGATGATCATGCCTGTGCCCATGAGCACGCACCCAAGCGTCCAGGCTCTCGAAGACGGATCATTGTCCCTCCGAAAAACCAGATAGACGAGGAAACCCATCATGAAATTTATGATTGCGGTCGCCCACATCAGCGCTTCGATGTAGTGTATCACGGCAACTGACTCATAAGTTTCTTTACCATGTTAGCACTCGGACATGATCCGTGTCCGGTGAATTATTTGAGCGCTGTGCAGTGCCGTCGTGATACCCGCCGACTGCTTATGATCAGTAAAAGCCGCAAATCGACACATGCACGCTTGGCCATGCGGCAAGCGGGACGGCGATGTCAGGGGTGCAGTGCGTCCAGGAACTTTTCCGCATGCCGGACGATGTCCGCCTTCCGCTCCGCATCCATCTTGGCAAGCGTCCGGTATGGCATGGCCATGCGCGGATTGCCCTTGAGCTTAGCTTCGTTGCGGATGAGGAAGTCCCAGTAAAGATAGTTGAAGGGGCAGGCCTTCGGCCCCAGCTTCACGTCCGGCTTGAAGCGGCAGCCCGCGCAGTAGTCGGACATGCGGTCGATATAGGCCCCCGACGCGGCATAGGGCTTGGACGCCATCACGCCGCCGTCGGCGAAGAGCGCCATGCCATGCGTGTTGGGCAGTTCCACCCATTCGAAGGCATCGGCATAGACGAGGAGATACCAGCGCTCGACCTCCGCCGGATCGAGCCCGGCGAGCAGCGCGAAATTGCCGGTGACCATCAGGCGCTGGATGTGGTGGGCATAGGCCTGGCGCTTCGTGTCGCCGATGGCTTGGCTCAAGCAGTTCATCTCCGTCCTGCCGGTCCAGTAGAAAGACGGCAGCGGGCGGCGGGCCTCGAGAAAGTTGGTTGCCGCATAGTCCGGCATCTTCAGCCAGTAGAGGCCGCGCACATATTCGCGCCAGCCGAGGATCTGGCGGATGAAGCCCTCGACGGCGTTGAGCGGCGCATCCCCCCTCCTCCACGCCTCTTCCGCGCCTTCGCAGATTGGGCGAGATGATGGAATGGTAGAGGAAGCCGTCGCCCTGCTTCATCGCGTCCTGATAGTCGCCGAAATTCGGCAGGCAGGAGGAGATGAAATGATCGAGGGCTTCCAGCGCATCCGGCCGGGTCACCGCCCAGCCGAAGGGCTCGAGGTCGCCGAAGTGATCGGAGAAGCGTTCCGATACCATGTCCATCACCTCGCGCGTCATGGCATCGGGCGCGAAGCGATGGCGCTTCGGGGGCGTCACGTGCTTCGGCAGTGACTTTCGATTGTCATGGTCGAAGTTCCACTGCCCGCCGGCAGGCTCATCGCCGTCCATCAGCAGGCCGGAGAGGCGGCGCATGTCGCGGTAGAAGAACTCCATGCGGAGTTGCTTCCTGCCCTTCGCCCAGGCCGCGAAGGCGGCGGGGGTGGCGAAGAAACGGTCATCGCTCAGGATCTCCGCGCCCCAGCCCTTCATCATCTCCATCACGCGCCATTCGCCGGGTTCGGTGACGAGGATGCGCGATGGCGTATGCCGTGCGATGGCGCGCCGCACTTCGCCGGTGAAGGAGCCGGTGTTGGCGGGATCGTCGAGGCGCACGTAATCGACGGTGAGGCCGTCACTGCGGAGGGCTTCCTCGAAATGGCGCATGGCGGAGAGGATGAGCACCAGCTTCTGCTTGTGGTGCTTCACGTAAGTGGCTTCTTCCACCACCTCCATCATCAGCACGGTGTCGCCGGGCTGACAGTCACGCAGCGCGGAGATGCCACGGGTGAGTTGATCGCCCAGCACGATGCGGAGCGTGGTCATTTGCTCTTCTGCTTGAGCGCGGCGCGGCAGCGGTCCGAGCAAGTCTTCACGCTTTCCCAGTCACGCTCCCACTTCTTGCGCCAGGCGAATGGCTTGCCGCAGCATGCGCAGAGCTTTGACGGAAGCTCGGACTTCTTGCGCATGCGCGGCACGTGATCAGCCCTTGGTGCGGAGCATGGAGCGGCCGCCGTCGACGCCGATCACCTGGCCCGTGATCCAGCCCGCGTCGGGCGAGAGCAGGAAGGCCGCGGCGGCGGCCACGTCATCCGCCTCGCCCAGGCGCTGCAGGGCGTGGAGACCGGCGATGGCGTTTGCCATCTGCTCGCTGGATGTGAGCGCCGCAGCGAGCGGCGTCTTCGTCAGCGAGGGGGCGACGCAGTTGACGCGAATCTTCGGCGCGAGTTCCGCCGCGAGCGACAGCATCAGGCCCTCGACCGCGCCCTTGGCGAGGCCGATCGAGACGTGGTTGGCAAAGCCCTGCTGCACAGCAACCGTCGAGAAGAGAACGATGCTCGCCGGAATGGTGCTGGCCTTCAGCGCCGGAAGAGCGGCCTGCACGGCGCGCAGCGCACCCAGCGCATTGAGGCGGAAGTCCTTCTCCGCATCCTCATCCGTGACGCGGGCGGCGGGCTTGAGGGTGATGGAGCCCACGCAATAGGCAAGGCCCGCCGCTTCCGCGCCCGCGGCCTTGACGGCGGCTTCGAGAGACGCACGGTCCATGACGTCCGCCACGGCGGAGGTGCCGCCGATTTCCGAGGTGAGCTGGTCAAGTTTCCCCGCGTCGCGGCCGATGGCGTGGACCTTGTGGCCAGCGCTTGTGATCCTGCGGGAGAGCGCGGAACCAATGCCGCCGGTGGCGCCGATGACGATGTATCTGTGTGACATGCGCGTTGTACGGTGCGCGGGCGGAGATGGTTCAGGGGTGCAAGCTCCCTGTGTCCGTCATTCCGGCGCAGGCCGGAATCCAGCTTATTCCGCGCAAAGCTGGACCCCGGCCTTCGCCGGGGTGACGGACCGTGGAGGCGTCTCAGTCCCGCTTCAGGTCCGGCGGCGTGGCCTCGTCCTTCAGCGCGGCGAGGACCGCGTCGAGGCTCATGGGCGTCTGGGGCTGCGAGCCGAGGCGGCGGACGTTCACCGCACGCTCTTCCATCTCGCGCTTGCCGACGACGAGGATGACGGGAACCTTCTGCACCGAGTGTTCGCGGACCTTGTAGTTGATCTTCTCGTTGCGGAGATCGGCGTCCGCGCGGAGGCCCGCCTTGCGCAGCATGTCGCGGACTTCCAGCGCGTAGGCGTCGCTGTCCGAGGTGATGGTCGCCACCACCACCTGGGTGGGGGCGAGCCACAGCGGGAAGTGTCCTGCGAAATGCTCGATGAGGATGCCGAGGAAGCGCTCCATCGAGCCGCAGATGGCGCGGTGGATCATCACCGGCACTTTCTTCTCGCCGTCGGCACCAATGTAGAAGGCGCCGAAGCGTTCGGGCAGGTTGAAGTCAACTTGCGTGGTGCCGCACTGCCAGTCGCGGCCGATCGCGTCCCGCAGCACGTATTCGAACTTGGGGCCGTAGAAGGCGCCCTCGCCCGGGTTCACGGCGGTCTTGATCTTGCCGCCGGACTCGGCCGCGATCTGTTCCAGCACCTTGGACATGATGCTTTCGGCGCGGTCCCAGGCCTCGTCCGAGCCGACGCGCTTTTCGGGGCGCGTGGAGAGCTTCACCACGATCTGCTCGAAGCCGAAGTCCTTGTAGGTCGACAGGATCAGATCGTTGATGGCGAGGCACTCCGCCGCCATCTGGTCTTCGGTGCAGAAGATGTGCGCATCGTCCTGCGTGAAGCCGCGTACGCGCATGAGGCCGTGCAGCGCGCCCGAGGGCTCATAGCGGTGCACGTTGCCAAATTCGGCAAGGCGAAGCGGCAGTTCGCGGTAGGAACGAAGGCCGTGCTTGAAGATCTGCACGTGGCCGGGGCAGTTCATCGGCTTGATGGCGAAGACCTGGTCGTCGTCGGTCGTCTCGCCGGCGGAGGTGGCGGCGAACATCGCCTCCTTGTACCAGCCCCAGTGGCCCGAGGTTTCCCACAGCGACTTGTCGAGAAGCTGCGGTGCGTTCACCTCGTCATAGCCGAGCCTGCCCAGACGGCGGCGCATGTAGGCGATGAGCTGCTGGAACATGGTCCAGCCCTTGGCATGCCAGAAGACGACGCCGGGGCCCTCTTCCTGGAAATGGAACAGGTCCATTTCGCGGCCGAGCTTGCGGTGGTCGCGCTTCTCGGCCTCCTCCAGCGCGTGGAGATAGGCCTTGAGGTCAGCCTCGCTGGCCCAGGCGGTGCCGTAGATGCGCGTCAGCATCGGGTTCTTGGAGTCGCCGCGCCAGTAAGCACCGGCGACCTTCATCAGCTTGAAGGCGTTGCCGATCTTACCCGTGGAGGTCATGTGGGGGCCGCGGCACAAATCGGTCCAGCCGCCCTGGTCGTAGAACTTGATGTCCTGGCCTTGGGGAATCGCGTCGACCAGCTCCACCTTGAAGAGCTCGCCCTTCTGGCGGAAGAAGTCCTTCGCCTCCTCGCGCGTCTTCGTGGTCTTGGTGAAGGGCTTGTCGCGCTGGATGATTTCCCGCATCTTTTTCTCGATGGCGGCGAAATCCTCGGTCGTGAAGGGCTCGTTGCGGAAGAAGTCGTAGTAGAAGCCGTTCTCGATGACGGGGCCGATCGTCACCTGCGTGCCGGGGAACAGTTCCTGCACGGCCTCGGCCAGCACATGGGCGCAGTCGTGGCGGATGAGTTCGAGCGCTTCCGGATCATCGCGGGTGACGATGCGCAGCGTCGAATCGGCGGCGATGGGATCGGCCAGGTCGACCAGCGTGCCGTTGACGACAGCTGCGACGGCCTTCTTCTCCAGCGATTTCGAAATGGATGCCGCCACATCGCGGGCGGAAACCCCGGGGTTCACCTGGCGCTGGGCGCCATCGGGGAAGGTCAAGGTGATCATCTTATCCTCCTGCTCACTCCCGCGCACGAAGCGGGTAAGCGTCACAATCTCAATTGGCCGTCATCCCGGCGAAGGCCGGGATCCAGCTTTCTTTTCAGGTTGTTGCCGCCGAAAGCGGGACCCCGGCCTGCGCCGGGGTGACGCCACTTGAAAAGATGAGCGCGGTTTAGGACCTGGGTTCGCCAGGGTCAAGGCCGGGCTCCTTCATCCGCCACACCGGGCCCTCATAGACCTCCGGCACGGGATCGAAGCCGGACTGCCCCCAGGGGTGGCAGCGGCAGATGCGGGCGAAGCCCAGCGCCACGCCGCGCGCTGCCCCATGCTTGCGGATCGCGTCGCTCGTGTAGTCGGAACAGGTCGGTAAATAGCGGCAGCGGCGGCCGATGAAGGCCGATAATGTCAGCTGGTAGAGCCGGATGAGAGCCAGAAGAACGGTTTTCATGTTTCCGGTCACCGAATATAGGGGCGGGCATGTCAGACGCAAAACCCAATATCCTCTTCATCATGGCCGACCAGCTGGCGGCCCAGTTCCTCCCCTTCCACGGGCACGGGCTCGTCAAGACGCCGAACCTGTCGCGGCTGGCGGCGGAAGGCGTCGTCTTCGAGAATGCCTATTCGACGAGCCCGCTCTGCGCGCCCGCCCGCGCGACCGTGATGAACGGCCTGCTGCCGTCCCGCACCGGCGTCTATGACAATGCCGCGGAGTTCCCCTCCTCCATCCCCACCTGGGCGCATTACCTGCGGCTGGCGGGCTACAAGACCTGCCTTTCGGGCAAGATGCATTTCGTGGGCCCCGACCAGCTGCACGGCCTCGAGGAGCGCCTCACCACCGACATCTACCCCGCCGATTTCGGCTGGACGCCGGACTGGCGGCTGCGCCAGGAGCGCATCGACTGGTGGTACCACAACATGACGAGCGTGCTGCAGCCGGGCATCGCGGAGATCACCAACCAGCTCGAATTCGACGACGAGGTAGCCTTCCTCGCCATCCGCAAGATCTACGATTACGTGCGCTTCGAGCCGGAGAAGCCCTTTTGCCTGATGGCCTCCTTCACGCATCCGCATGACCCTTACGCGGCGCGAAAGAAGTTCTGGGACCTCTACCGCGACGAGGACATCGACCTGCCCGCCGTGCCCCGCATGGAGCGCTCACAACTCGACCCGCACAGCCAGCGCCTCTACGACGTCTCGGCGATGGACGACTACACGGTGACGGAAGACGACCTGCGCAAGGCGCGGCACGGCTATTACGCCAACATCTCCTATGTCGACGACCTGGTGGGCCAGATGATCGCGGCGCTGGAAGCTTCCGGCAAGCTGGAGGACACGGTGATCGTGTTCACCTCCGACCATGGCGATTTCCTGGGCGAGCGCGGCCTCTGGTACAAGATGTCCTATCTGGAGCCCTCGGCCCATGTGCCGATGCTGGTGTGGAACCCGAAGCGCTTCGGCAAGCGCCGCGTGAAGGAGCCGGTGACGCTGGCCGACATCCTGCCGACCCTGACGGCGATCGGCAATGGCGGCGCCGCCACACTCTCGCGCCCCATCGACGGGCGCTCGCTCTATCCGCTGCTCATCGGCGGCATGGAGGACCCGGAGGGCACGGCCTGGTGCGAATATCTGGCGGAAGGCGCCATCGCGCCCATGTACATGCTGCGGCGGGGGCCCTGGAAGTTCATCCACTCGCCGGTGGACCAGGACCAGCTGTTCAACCTCGAGGACGACCCGCTGGAACTGAAGAACCTCGCGGAGACGCATCCGCTGGCGGGCGCGTTCCGGGCGGAGGTGGAGGCGAAGTTCGACATTCCGCGCATCCACAAGGCAGTGCTGGAGAGCCAGCAGTCACGCCACATGATGTTCGAGGCGCTGAAGCGCGGCAACCACTTCCCGTGGGACTTCCAGCCGCTGCGCGACGCCTCCGAGCAATATACGCGCAACCACATGAGCGTCACCGACCGCGACCTGAAGTCCCGCTTCCCACATGCACCCGACATCGAGGACAAGCGGCGGAGATGAGCAGGCCCGCGCGGCAAGTCGCAACAGTTTCCGCACTGGCGTGATGGCCTGCTAAGGCTACGCGGGAATCAACCGCACAGGACGAACATGCGCATTATAATGACTCTGGTAACTCTCGCTTCCCTCGCCGCCGCTGCCGTGACGGCGCAGGCCACGGAGGTGAAGCGCACCATCAAGCTGCACCAGGACAAGCCCGCGCTGTCTCACCTCGACCTGGGAGCTGGCGGTTTAAGCCACGGCGACATGCTCGCCTTCGAAGCCCCGCTCTCCGGCGAGAACGGCCTGAAGGGCAGGATGTTGGGCCTCCTCATCACGGTGGATATCGCCGATGGCGATGACACGTTCGAGGACCGCAGCGGCCAGATCTACCTCGACCTCGGCGGCGGGAATTCGCTCGTGGTGGCCGGACGCTCCGTCTACAAGGGCGACAGCCAGGAAATGGAAGCAGGCTCGCCCCAGCTGCGCGCCGTCATTGGCGGCACGGGCGACTTCATGGGCGCGATGGGCCAGATGACAACCACGCGCGACGCCGACGGCAGCTATCACCACGTCGTTGAGCTGGTGAACTAGAGCCGCAGAAGGTCGCCTGAAACCGGCTCACGCTCTTTCTGGTCATCACCCCCGGCGCTCAGCCATGGGCTGCTTCTTTCTGGCGGGCCTCGATCTGGTTCACCGCGTCGACCACCGCGTCGAAGGTGAGGAGTGTCGAGGCGTGGCGGGCCTTGAAGTCCCGAACCGGAAGCAGCGCTTCGAGATCGGCCCATTTGCCGGTGGGGGCGGGCCCCTCCTCCTTCAGCATCTTGTACATCTGGTCGCGGACGGCGCGGAGTTCCTCCGGCGTCGAGCCCACCACGTGGCGGGCCATGATGGAGGAGGATGCCTGGCCGAGCGCGCAGGCCTTCACCTCATGCCCGAAATCGCTGACGGCGCCGTTCTCCATCTTGACGTCGACGGTCACCTTGGATCCGCAGAGGCGCGAATGGGCGACCGCCGTCGCATCCGGATTTCCCAAGCGTTGCAACCGGGGAATATCTGCTGCGAAGCCCAGAATCTTGCGGTTGTAAATGTCATTAATCATTCCAACATCCTAGCGCATGCGCATTCGGCCGCAAACCGTCGATTGGCGGTTTGCCATCAGGGTCCGGGGCATGATATGGGGGCCGCCATCCGGCGGGCGCAAGCGCCCGGCCCGTTTCAAGCCATGTCATCCGCTGGCGGCTGCTCTGCGAAGAAGCGCCAAAAGGAGAGTGAAGTCAGATTATGGACGCCGTCATCAAGAAGATCCCGCCGAAGCCCGTGAAGCGCCCGACGCAGGAAGAAGCCGAGGCCGCGGTGCGCACGCTTCTCGCCTGGGCCGGGGACAACCCGGACCGCGAAGGCCTGCTTGACACGCCGAAGCGCGTGGCAAAGGCCTTCCGGGAATATTTCTCGGGCTATGAGGACGATCCGGCGGAAGCCCTCTCCCGCACCTTCACGGACGTGGGCGGCTATGACGACATCGTCATGCTGCGCGACATCGAGTTCAACTCCCATTGCGAACACCACATCGCCCCCTTCGTGGGCCGCGTGCATGTGGCCTACCTGCCCCAGGTGGCGGTGGTCGGCATTTCGAAGCTCGCCCGCGTGGTGGAGATCTATTCGCGCCGCCTGCAGACGCAGGAGACGATGACGGCGCAGATCGCCAATGCGATTTCAGACTCCCTGAACCCGCGCGGCGTGGCCGTGCTGGTCGAGGCGGTGCACACCTGCATGTCCATGCGCGGCGTGGGCAAGCGCAACGTCGCCACCATCACCACGCAGTTCACCGGTGAGTTCAAGTCCAACCCGGTGCTGCAGTCGCGCTTCATGGAGCTGGTGCGGGCACCCTCCAGCGGCTTCTCGCTCTGATATGGCCTCGGACCTCGACGAAACAGACGCGTTTCGGCCGAGGTTCGATTCCGACGGGCTGATCCCGGCGATCGTGACCGACGCCGGGGACGGCACGGTGCTGATGTTCGCCTACATGAATGCCGAAGCCCTCCGCCTCACGCAGGAGACCGGCATCGTCCATTTCTGGAGCCGCTCGCGCGCGAGGCTGTGGAAGAAGGGCGAAACCTCCGGCGAGACGCTGAAGGCCGTCGAAATCCTCACCGACTGCGACCAGGACGTTCTGCAGGTGAAGGCCACGCCACAGGGCCGGGGTGCCGCCTGCCACACGGGGCGGCGCAGCTGCTTCTATCGCCGGGTTGAGAACGGCGCTCTCGTCTTCGTCGACGACGCCCGGCTGTTCGACCCCGGCGACGTCTATTAGAGCGGCGAGGGGTCAGCAGGGACCGCACGTCCTCCCCCCAGGACGTCACCCCGGCGCAGGCCGGGGTCCGGCGTCATGCGTCAGCGGATGCGGAAACCAAGCTGGATCCCGGCCTGCGCCGGGATGACGGCATGAGAGAGCATCCAATCAACTGCCCGTTGCTCTGGCCCGCCACCAGGATCAATTCGGCGACTGACCGGCACCGGGAGACGGGAGCGGCGAGCGGTCAGCCGGCCGAGGCGATGTAGGACTTCATCTCTTCCGCCTCGCGCTCGATCGATTCGATGCGGAGCTTCACCACGTCGCCGATCGAGACCATGCCGGCGAGGCGGCCGTTCACCACCACCGGAAGGTGGCGGATGCGGTTCTCGGTCATCAGCTGCATGAGTTCGGCCTCGGAATCGGCGGGGGCGCAGGTCATGACCTTGGCCGTCATGATGTCCTTGGCGGTCTTCTTCAGGATCGCCCCGGCATCCTTCGCCATGGCCCGCACCACGTCACGCTCCGACACGATGCCGGAAATGGCACCGGACGCGTCCACGACGACCACCGCACCGATGCGGTGGCGGGCGAGCGTGTCGACGATGGTCTGGACAGTGTCCGAGGGGGAGACGGTGACGACCTCCGACCCTTTCTGCCTGAGGATGTGAGCAACTGCCATGGAGGCCTCCTTCCTGCAAGGTGAACGGGAAGGATGCTAGCACGGTTTCAGGCGGCGCGCACCGCCCGCGGTGCCAGCCCGTAGAAGGCGAGAAGCCCGCCTAAGAAGCCGCCGACATGGGCCTCCCAGGCGATCCCGCCTTCTGCCAGGAAGGAATTTCCCGTCCAGCCTGCAGCGCCCGAAAACAGCGTCAGCGCCAGCCACACGGCGGTGAACATCAGGGCGCGCGGGTTGCTCAGCAGTTCGCCGAGGCCCAGCGGCCTGGCCCCGCCCGGAACGCGCCGCCCGTACATGATGGGGATGGCGGCCGCCAGAAGGCCCGAGACGGCGCCCGAGGCGCCGACCACGAAGATCTGCTCCCCCCAATGCAGGGCGAGGCTGGAGAGGCCGCCGGCGACGCCCGCCGCGAGGCACAGCAGCAGGAAGCGCGCCGGGCCAAGGTACCGCGCCACGGGCGTCCCGAAGACGAGCAGCCAGAGCGAATTGAAGGTGAGGTGCATCCAGTCGCCATGGAGCAGCATGTAGGTGACGAGCGACCAGTACTGCGCGCCCGGCAGCGTGGGAAAGCCCGGATCGGTGAAGCGGACGGGGTTGAGCGCCAGCGCGAAGAGCGACCAGACCTGCCAGCCCTCCCCCAGCACCCACAGGAGGAGATGGACCGCCACCAGCAGCCCGATCAGCGCCAGCACGATGGTGGGCGCGTTGAACACCGGCGGCGCGGGGGCCTTGTTCCAGTTTCCCGGCGGTTGAATCTGCTCCGGCACGCTGCAATCCCATTCTTGGCACGAAGACTGCATAGCAGCGCGGTGCAGGTCAATATTGAACACCGGAGCCTGCTCCGGGAACGAGGTTTTCGATGTGGGTTAACGAGGAGGCACGGCCAAGCCAAGCGGAAACGATCCATCCGTCCAACCGGATGCTGTTTCGCCACTGGGAAACACTCCGTGGACAGCGTTCCGCCCCGGCCCGGCACGATCTCGATTTGAAACAGATGCGGAAGCTGCTGCCCGGGCTGTTCATTGCGGAACGCTCCGCGGGTGCCGCGGAATTCCGCTGGCGGCTGGCGGGCACCGCCATCTGCGGCCTGTTCGGCCGGGAACTGACCGGCAGCGACCTCGTCGACGGCTGGGAGACGTTCGAGAGCGGCGTCATCCTCCGCTTCCTGTCCACCGTCACCGCCGCGCACCAGCCCGCACTGCTGCGCATGCGCTTCACCACCGACCGGGGCCAGTCGATCACCGCCGAAATGGCGGCCTTCCCCATCATCGCCGCCGACGGGACCAGCACGCATGTGCTGGGAGGCTTCTTCACCTTCCCTGACCCGCAGCTGAAGCATTTCGACGCGCTGACAGGGCGGGAACTCCTCTCCGCCCGCTTCGCCCCGAACGAGGCGCTGGCCGCCCTGCCCGAGGAGGCCCTCACGCAAGTCCGGCGCAAGTTCCGCGTGATATCCGGAGGCCTCGACAAGTCCTGAGGTCAGGCGAGGATGGCTCCGGAGCGGCTTCCGAGCGGATTTCCCGCCGGGGAGAGACGCGATTGGAACGATCCCGCCACGGCTTCGCGCTGCAGGCCGCCCCGGCCAGACCGGCACGGCTGGTTCTGAAAGCCCGCTTCATGCTTCCGGACATGAGCGAACACAGCTGCCGGGCCACCGCCATCACGCCTGACGGCGCCTTGTTCCTCACGCCCCTCGACGTTCCGCCCGGGCTGGCCGTGGTCTCCTACATCGAGGAGGTCGGCCGCATCGAGGGCGAGACGGGGGCGCGCCAGGAGGAAGGCCTCGCAGTGGCCTTTCGCGTCAACGGGCCGCGCCGCGACCGCATGGAGGCGCGGCTGCGCTGGCTCCTCACCAAGCAGCCGCCCGCCGGCGGGCCCGAGCGCCGCCACACCCGCTTCGTGCCCCATGACCCGTCCGCCCGGGTCACGCTGCCCAGCGGCCGTGAATACCCTTGCGAGATCATCGACATTTCGCTCTCGGGCGCGGCCATCCGCATCGGCCTGAAGCCGGGCATCGGCAGCCATCTCCTGCTCGGCAAGACGCGCGGCCGCGTCGTCCGCCACCTGCTGGACGGCATCGCCATCGAATTCGTGCAGCAGCTGGACCTGCAGCAGTTCCGCTCCACCTTCACCTGAGGGGGCCAAGGCAAGAGCGCCCGCTTCCCATCGCGTGCCGTCCTGGCATAGAGTGCCCGCTCAACGCCAGGAGAGAGCCACGAGATCATGCCATCGCTTTCCGCCTACATGTCTTCCGCCGCCCTCCCCGCCCATGGCCTGCTCGTGGGCCGCGTCTGGAACCCGGGGGCTGGTGGCCCTTGCGTGGTACGGCGCGACGGCGACAGCCTCATCGACATCACCGCCTCCTTCCCCACGATGCGGGACCTGTGCGAGGCGGATGACCCCGCAGCGGCGGCGCGCGCGGCGCAGGGCCCGGCCCTGGGCAGCGTCGAGGCCATCATGGCCAACACCCCGCCCGAGGCGCGCGACCCGTCGAAGCCGTGGCTCCTCGCCCCCGTCGACCTCCAGGCGCTCAAGGCCGCGGGCGTCACCTTCGCCACGTCCATGCTCGAACGGGTGATCGAGGAGCGCGCGCGCGGCAACCCGGCCGCGGCCGCCGAGATCCGCGCCACCATCGGCACGCTGATCGGGGACGACCTCTCCAGGCTCCGCGCCGGCTCGCCCGAGGCCATGGAGCTCAAGAAGGTGCTGATGGAAAAGGGCGCGTGGTCCCAGTATCTCGAGGTGGGGATCGGGCCGGATGCCGAGATCTTCACCAAGTCGCAAATCATGGCGGCCGTCGGCCACGGCATGGAGGCGGGGCTGAACCCGGTCTCGACCTGGAACAACCCGGAGCCGGAAGTGGTGGTCGTCGTCGCCTCCTCCGGCCGCATCGTGGGCGCCATGCTCGGCAATGACGTGAACCTGCGCGACGTCGAGGGCCGCTCGGCGCTTCTCCTCGGCAAGGCCAAGGACAACAACGCCTCCTGCGCCGTGGGCCCGATGATCCGCCTGTTCGACGCCACCTTCTCGCTCGATCACGTGCGCAAGATGCAGCTGTCGCTGAAGGTCGAGGGCGAGGACGGCTATGTGCTGAACGGCGCCTCCAACATGTCGAAGATCAGCCGCGACCCGGCGGACCTCGTCTCCCAGATGATCGGGCCGCACCACCAGTATCCGGACGGGGCGGTGCTGTTCCTCGGCACGCTGTTCGCGCCCGTCGAGGACCGCGACGCACCCGGCAAGGGCTTCACCCACAAGCTGGGCGACGTGGTGACGGTGAGCAGCCCGGAACTCGGCACGCTCGCCAACCGCATGACCACATCCGACAAGGCCGCACCCTGGACCTATGGCGCCAGCCACCTGCTGCGGAACCTCGCGAAG
>VFQS010003030.1_pt1 | contig 13144 bp, 10 predicted proteins | sample 3512361 | NCBI WGS metagenome assembly VFQS01 (sample SAMN10412375, study PRJNA504923) | tailings metagenome | isolation source: Relicate 1 Philex TSF3 active mining | place: Philippines
TGTAGCGGCTCATGATGGGCCCGTCCGGCGGCTCGCCCTTGGTCACGATCGGCTTGAGCAAGTAGGCGGACATCATGGGCGTGAGCACCCGAGCGACCACCAGCGATGCGAAGACGGCCAAAGCCGCCGTCCAGCCGAACTGCTTGAAGAACTTACCAGCGATGCCCGACATGAAGGCCGTGGGCAGGAACACCGCGATCAAGGTGAAAGTGGTGGCGATCACGGCCAGGCCGATCTCATCGGCAGCCTCCATGGCCGCCTCATAGGGCGACTTGCCCATGCGCAGATGGCGCACGATGTTCTCAATCTCCACGATCGCGTCGTCCACCAGGATGCCGATGACCAGCGACAGGCTGAGCAGCGTGACCACATTGATCGAGAACCCCAGTGCCCACATGCCGACGAAGGCCGGGATGACGCTCAGGGGCAGGGCGGTGGCGGCCACGAAAGTGGCCCGCCAGTCGCGCAGGAAGAACCAGACGACGATCACGGCCAGGATCGCGCCTTCATACAGCAAGGTGAGCGAGCCGTCGTAGTTTCCCTGTACGGGGTCCACGAAGTTGAACACCTCGTCGACCACTACATCGGTGTGCTGCGCCTTGAGCTTGGCCAGCGCGGCTTCCACGCCCTTGCGCACCTCCACCTCAGAGGCGCCCTTGCTGCGCGTGACCTCGAATCCGACCACCGGTTGGCCGTTGAGCAAGGCCGCACTGCGCTGTTCGGCCACGGTGTCGCGCACCGTGGCCACCTGAGACAGCATCACGCGGCGGCCATCGCTCAAGGGAACATCCAGCGCCGCCAGTTGCGCGGCCGACTGCACCGTGGCCAGGGTGCGTACCGCCTGTTCGGCCCCACCCAGGTCCACCCGGCCACCAGACGATTCCTGCTGCACCGCGCGCAGGCGGCGCGAGATGTCGGAAGCCGTCACACCCAGGGCCAGCATGCGCGCCGGGTCCAGCGCCACCTGCACCTCACGCGTCACGCCACCCACACGGGCCACGCTGCCCACACCGCTGACGCCCAGCAGGGCCTTGCTGACTTCGTTGTCCACGAACCAGCTCAGCGATTCATCGTCGCGCTGGGGGCTGGCAATCGAATAGCTCAGGATTGGTGCACCGGCCAGGTTCAGCTTGCTGATCTGGGGATCGCGCAGGTCACCCGGCAGGTCAGAGCGCACACGGTTGACCGCATCGCGCACCTCGTCCAGCGCCTCCTGCGTGCCCTTCTCGAGCCGGAACTCAGCGGTGATGGTGACTGTGCCGTCCTGGATCTTGGAATAGATGTGCTTGAGCCCCTGCACGGCGGCCAAGGAGTTCTCGATCTTGCGCGCCACCTCCGTTTCCAGCTGGGCGGGTGAAGCGCCGGGCAGCGAGGCCACCACGTTGATCGTGGGCAGATCCAGATCCGGGAAGTTCTGGATCTTCATCGCCTTGAAACTCATCGCCCCCGCCAACGTGAGCAGGACGAAGAGCATGATGGCCGGAATCGGGTTCCGGATCGACCAGGACGAGACGTTCATTTCGCGGCAGCCTCCACCACGCGAACCGTGTCACCGTCGGCCAGGAAGGCGCCGCCACGGGCCACCACGCGGGCCTTCGGGTCCAGGCCCTCCAGCGCCACCGTATCGCCCTCGCGCGAGAGCACCTTGACCTTGGTCTGGCGCACCCGCTGTTGGGCATCCACCACCAGCACCACATCGAAGCCTTCGCGCAACAGAACAGCCGATGCGGGCAAGGTCAACGCCCGGCGCGCATCAAAACGCAGTTCACCCCGAGCGAACATGCCGGCTCGCGCATCGACTGCTTCCGATGTCTTCAGGTCCACATAGACCAAGGCATTGCGGGTTTGCGGGTCCACCGCTGGGGCCACCTTGCGTACCGTGCCCTGTACCGCCGCGCCTGAGGGCGTGGTCAGTCTTGCCGCCGTGCCCGGCTTCACCCGGTTGAGCTCCGCTGCTGGCACTTCGGCACGCCATTCCAGGCGCGACTGCCGGATCAGCCTGAACAGTTCGGTGCCCGAACCCGCCACCGCGCCAAGCGTGGCGCTGCGCGCGCTGATCAGCCCGGCGTCCGGTGCCACCACGCGCGTGTGCTGCAGGCGCAGTTCCTGCGCAGCAACGGCCGCCTGGGCGGTGGCCACTCGCGCGCGCGCCACGGCTTCATTGGCCTCGAACTGGCCCATCTGCTGGGCGCTGAGTGCGCCCGTGCCCGCCAAGCTCTTGGCCCGCTGCGCATTGGCTGCTGCCTCCAGCAATTGCGCTTGCGCTTCCTGCAAGGCCGCGCGCGCCTGGGCCAAGTCGGTCTGCACCGGGGCATCGTCGAAGCGGGCCAGCACTTGACCGGCGCTCACCGCATCGCCCACCTGGGCCAACACCTCCACCAGACGCAGGCCGTTGACCTGACTGCCGATGAAAGCCTCAGACCATGGCGCAATATTGCCGTTGACCGGCAGGGTGCTGGTCCACTGGCCGGGTTGGGGACTGACCACCTGCACCGTCAGGGCCGCCTTCGCCGCAGGGGCAGCTTGTGCTGAAGTTGCAACGGACTTGGAGCCCGCATCCGCCGCCGCTTGGCCCCAGGCGCTTGGTAAGGCGGCACCCCACAGGCCGACGCAGGCCAGGGCCAGGCTCAGCGACACCGCGGGCCGGAAGGCCAGCCGGGGCTGTAGGACGCGAGTGTTGAAATGCCTGGAGATCTGCACGACCTGATCGTGGGCCTGATGGGTCATTCGGTTCTGCTGGTTCATCTGCTGTGTCCTGAAATCAATTCGGCGCATCACCCGCGGCGCGGGTCGAAAGGTCTTGCGGCGGCGCCCAGCCACCGCCGGCGGCGCGGTACAGGCCTACCCAGGCCGCCTGCCGGCTGCGCTGAAGGTCCAGCCAGGCAGCTTCAACCGCCAGCACCCGGCGCCTGGCTTCATCCACCTGCAGGGCTGAGGCCAGGCCGCTGCCCTCGCGCAGCTGTACGGCCTTGAGCGCGGCACGGGCTTGCTCCAGCGCCAGCTGGGCATCGCGCTCCTGCTGGGCCGTGGTGTCCAGGGCCAACAGGGCCTCTTCAACTTCGCGCACCGCGCGGCGTACCGTGGCCTGATGCTGCACCAGGGCGTCTTCATAGCGCGCGCGCGCAGCCTCAACCGACGCCGCACGGCGACCGGCGTCGAACACCGGCAGGCTCACACTCAAGGGGCCCACCGACCAGGTGTCCAGCGACAGGTTGCCTGCCGCGCTCTGGCTGTTCAGGCGGCCAATGCTGCCGCTCAGGCCCACGCGGGGATAGCGTTGGGCTTGCTGGGCCCCCAGATCGGCGGCGGCGGCCGCCACGGCAGCGGCGGCCATGAACACATCTGGGCGCTGCGCCAGCGTAGCGGCCGGCAGGGCCGGTAGGTGACGCAGGGGACGCGCGGTGTGGGGCGTACTCAGCTGTGAACGCACGCGGGCCTCTGGCCAGGCGGTGAACTGCACCAGGGCCTTGACGTCGGAATCGCAGCGCTGCGCCTGTGCCCGGCTGCGGTTACGGGCATCGGCGGCCGTCGATTCCGCCAGACCCGCCTGTTCAGCTGGCTGTAAACCCGCATCAGCCAAGCGCCGCATCAGCTGAGCACTGCGGCCCGCCGCGTCCGCATCCTGCTGCAACAGGTTCAGCGAGGCCTGGCAATGCCGCCACGACAGCACCTGCAGGGCCACATCGGCGGCCAGGGATACCCGCGCCTCGTGCCACGCTGCATCCGCCGACTGCAGGCGCCATTGGGCGGCGCGTCGTTGTGACCGCAGGCCACCGAAAACATCCAGCTCCCAGCTCAACTGCAGGCCGCCCTGGGCGATCTCACCAGCCGGAAACGGCGGCGTGGCGCTGCGCCGTTGCGCGCTGCCCACTGCATCCAACTGCGGCGCCAGCGCGCCCGCCACCGCAGTGCGTTCAGCCTGCGCCTGGGCCCGCCGGGCCGCTGCGCTGCTGATGGTGGGGCTGGCCAGCTGGGCCGCTTCGATGAAAGCAGCCGCGACCGGGTCTCCCTGGCGCTGCCACCAATTCAACAGCTGTTCTAGCCGGCCTTCGTGCGGCCAGGCCGCCTCATTGGGCAAGGGGGCGGCCCATTGCGCCGGTGGAGATGTCGTGGGCAGCACCGAATCGGGCCATGCTGCACAGGCGCTCAGCGCCAGCGCGGCCAAGGCCCCTGCCGGTACAGGCCCCAAAAATCGTCGGTTCATGGTGGGGTCACTCGAAAGTTCATTCAGGACTGCAGGGTCACGCCGCGTCGTTGCGCCTCGTCCTGCACCAAGGCCAGGGCTTGCTCCACCAGGCGTGCGCCCCAGCGCTGCACGCGGGCTTCGTCGGCCAACAGGCCGGGACGCACGGCGTCGGCTACGTCCCGCGTCAGGTGCAAGTGGATCGCCAGGCCTGTGATGGCCATGCTCAGGTAGATCAATTCGTCATCCACTTCGGGGACCTGCAGATGGCGCTGGAGGATCCGCAGCAGCGCTTCATGCGCCGGCCGGAAGTCGTTTTGGACCTGCTCGGCCCACACGCCGGTGGGGTCCAGCATCTCGCGTAGATGCAGGCGCACGCACTGCTGAGCCCGTGGGTCGCCAGCGTGGGGCTGCAGCAAGGCCTTGAACAGCCCCGCCAAAGACTCTCTCAGGCTGAAATGCGGCTGGTCGAAAAGGGGAATGTCGTCGCGGGCGGTGCCCAGGGGCTCCGTCAGCGCGGCCCGGTAGAGGCCGGGCTTGCCGCCAAAGTGATAGCTGATGGCGGCCACGTTCACCTGCGCGGCCTGCGCGATGTCACGCACCGACACCTTGTCATAGCCGCCTCGGCTGAAGAGGTGCAGAGCGATCTCCAGGATGCGGCTTCGCGTGTGGGCGGCGTCCGATGATGGGCCTGATGCGGGCCCAGACGCCAGGGCCAGCGGCGCGAAAACAGGCTGCCCAGCCCGAGCCGACTGATCGGGTACGGTGGCAGATGGCTTGACGGTGCGGGGCATGGCGATGGTCGAGAACAGGCCTCGACAGTATCGCCGTCAATCAAACGTTTGTTTGAATGGTGGATGAATTCCCTGCGCCCCGTTGGGGCTTGGTGGTCACGCGGCTTCTAGCGCGTTGCATGCGGCCAGGGGCCGCCGAACCTGACGCCAGACAAGGCCCGAACCAGCTCGTGTCGCTCGAACGGCTTTTCCACGAACTGGTGGACCCCGACAGTTCTCAACAGGGCGATCGTGGCCTCATCGAGCGCAGCGGAAACCGCGATCAGGGGGATGAACCGGTACTGCCGGTCAGCCTGGAGCCTTGCAGCCAAGCTTGGCCCGTCCATCACCGGCATATTGACGTCCAGCAGGATGACATCGGGCAATCGCATCCGTCGCTGGGCAAGCGAGTCGAGCGCCAAGGCGCCATGCTCAGCCTCCAAAACTTCCGCGCCGACGCGTTCGAGCTGTTTCTTTGCGACGAAACGACTCATGGCATTGTCATCAACCACCAGGACGAGAAGCCCGGAGAACAACTCTCTGGAATCTGTCGGCGTGGGCTGTGCTGGCCTCACCGCAGGCCGTGGCGCCTGCGTCCACGCACCGGTCGATGACGCGGCCGGAGAGCCCTGCACCATCAAACGCAACGCCCGGGCAGCGTCCATCGCCTGCTCGACCAACTGTCGCTGTGACGACTCCAAGCCCGTGTCGCCCATCAATTCAAGGAGGCTGATGATGGAGCCCAGTGGCGTCCGGACATCGTGGGAAAACGCCGCCAGCACCCGGTCCCGCTCTTCGCTCCCCAAGGCCATGGGTTCGGTGACCTCCCGCGTGACGTCGGTCATCAGCACGGAGTATGAACAGACCACTCCCTTGACGTCGATTCTCGGCAGCAGGTGAAGTTGGGCCCAGAACCCTTGGCCTGACTTGTTCCTGCCGTAGAGCTTGATGCTCAGTGGGAGACCGCGTTCACGGTGATAACGGCAAGTGGCCAATGCATGGGGGTCGGTTTGCTCGGCGTTCAGCAACTCACCCATGCGCCTGCCGATGAACTCCGCCGGCGTGTAGCCCGTGATGCGTGTGACGGCGTCATTGATCCACAAGACCTGGCCATCGGGCGATGTGACGCCGACGACGACGGTTGCGGACTGGGCGGCCGCTTCGAGGAGCTCCTCGTTCAGTTCATGGTTGCCACGAATGCGCCGACTGCCCGCATGAGGGATGGTTCGGCCACCGTCAGCCCCGACCGCTGCAGCCATGGCAGCCTGCGCGTGTGCAGCAGGCGAACCGTTGCCATCCAATGATTCGCCCTGCATCAACTTCATGCGGCAGAAATACGTTGCAACCGATTGCAGAATACCTCAAGTTTCAGGAGTCGAACCCACTGGGGGCTGAGGAAGCGGCGAATGTCCTGTCCGAGCGTGAAGAATCACCACCGCCACCAGGTCGGCGATCGCGAAGGGCTTGGTGACCATGTCCCTCATCCCGGCCGCCAGGACAGCCGGCCGCTCGGAAAGCTTGTCACCAGCGCCGAGGACGGATAGGCCCAGCGCGTTGTCGTCCATCGGCAAGATCCGAAAGACGGCCAGCGGCGCAGGCCCCATCACCGTGACCTGGATAGGGTCAAGAGCTCAGGGTTCCAGAGGCTTGACCTCATCCCCGGGCCCCGGCGTGCAAGCCTCGTCCAAGGGTTCCCAGGAGCGGCGCACCACCACCTCACCGCCGCGGCGACACCACTCTAGGCGTTGCGCCCGCGGCCAGCGGGCTTGCACGAAGCGCTCGATCGAAGCCGGCAGGGATACCTCGAATCGCAGGGCCTGCAGCCCCTCGGGGGGATGGTGCGCCAGCCCCATGTGCGGCAGGACGGCTGCCGCCATCAGCCACGCCACACCGGGCAGCTGCACCGCACTTGGCAGATAACCCTGCTCACGCAGCCAGACCTGGGCACCGGCCCGGTCGCGGGCACCGCTAAAGGCAGCGGCGAGCAACTCGACCAGCCACTGGTTGCAGTTCTGGGTGACGAGGTTCCAGGCATGGGCCTGCGCCTGGTACTGAGGCGACAGCAGCGCCAGGGCCAGTCCATCATCCGCCACCGCCTGGGCCAGGATACGAGCACTCGCGTCAGGCCACCACACCGCGCTCCAACGCGGCCAGGCGTGATCGCCCACACCCCGCAGGAAACCGGCCAGCCCCTCATCAAAAACACGCGCTTGGCGTGTGTGGCAATCAAAGTACAGCTGACGAACCGCCCAGACGCCCGCGCCCGCTTCGCCGTCGGCAAGCGGGCGCAAGAAGCCTGCATGCGAATAGCGGTGGCCGATGCGGCCCAGGTTCAACCCAGACCGCGCCACCACAGCCACCGTCACACCCTGTCGGCGCAGTTCATCCTGAATCAGGCCGGCGGTTCGCAGGTCCGTATCGGCATCCCCGGCCGTAATGGGGGCTGGGGTCGGGCATGCAGCCCATTCAGGCACGCCCGCACCGGCCACCGCCGGCAAAGCCCCGCCAGCGAAAACCGCCCACGCCAGGCCGGTCAAGAGGCGCACGGCACGGGACCTGGTGTCCGCCACACGCGGTCTCAGCGGCTTGATGGGGTGGCGGGATCGCCGCCGACAGTGCGACGCTGCAGGGCCTGGGCCCACTGGTCCTGCACCACCAGATAGAAGGGCTGCGCGGCGCCGGGCTGCCACAAACCAAAGCCGTAAGGACGCTCCCGCACGGCCACGACGGCGCCCGCCTCCAGCGCAGAGGCCGCCACCACCTCGGCAGGCAGGCGCAGTTGCCAGGGCTGCGCGCCCTCGGCTTCATGGGGCTCAATGGGGTGCAGATCCAGGAGTACGCGGGCGGGGACACCGTTGAGGGCTTGGACCCACCGAATGCGGTACGCCCCCTGGGCCACCTTGCCGCGCCCGGGCGAAGACGAGCTGGCCAAACCACTGACCGCGCCGGAGAAGACGCCCACTGAGGTGCTCAAGCTGTCCACGGCCAAGGAAGCGGAGGAGGTGGCCAGGCTGGCTGCCTGCGCCGGCAGGCCGACGCACCAGGCGCCAAAACCCAGGACAGCGGCCAGCGCCAAGACAGGGCGGGCCCAGGGCCACCAACGCGTCGAGCAGGGTGATGTGTCTGCAGCCGAAGGCCTGTTGACGAGGTCAGAGGCCGGAGCGTCTTTGGGGTTCATGATGCGCACTGTATCCCGCGGGGTGGATGTCGCGATGGATGGGGCCACGCCATGGTAGGACCGCCACACGGGATGTGGACTCGGCTAGAGTCATTGCTGACGCCTCATCATCCGCGCCACGCGCGCCCTGCGCCCATGCCCAAAGACTTCAGCACCATGGAGGACAGCAACCGCTCCTCCAACCCCAGCATCCATGAACTGTCCAATCCCGCACGGCGCCTGTGGGTGCGCGGCGCCGGCAGCGGCGCCCTGTTGTCGGCCTTGGGCGGTGTGGGCGGATTGGGCGGCCTCACCGGTCTGGGGGCCGTGGCTTCATTGGGCGCCACGGCGACCCTGGGCGGGTGCGCCACTGCAGCGCCCTCCACGGGGCCTACGAGCGACGCCAGCAACCCCGCCACCGGCGGACGCGGCCCCACTCCGCTGGGCTTCCAAGGCATTCCCACCAGCACCGCCGATGCCCTTCAAGTGCCGCCCGGCTATGTGGCCACCGCACTGGCCGCTTGGGGTGAACCCATCGGCGTGCCCGGCCGCATGCCCGGGTTTCGATTCGATGCCTCGAACAGCGCTGACGACCAGGCGGTGCAGATGGGCATGCACCACGACGGCCTTCACTTCTACCCGCTGAACGACGACGGCACGCCCGCCGCCGCAGTGGCGGGCACCGCGGGCTCTGGCGCTACCGGTCAGCCAAGCCGGGCGTCCACCGGCAACACCCGTGGCCTCCTGGCCATGAACCACGAGTACACCGATGAAGGGCTGCTGCACACTGAGGGCCTGGGCAACGGATCGGCCGACAAGGTGCGCAAAAGCCAGAACGCGCACGGCCTGTCGGTCATTGAAGTCGCCCTGCGCGACGGGCAATGGCGGATGGTGCGGCCCTCGCGCTTTGCGCGCCGCGTCACCATGTCGACGCCCTTTGCCGTGGGCGGGCCCGCGGCGGGCCACCCGATGATGCGCACCGCCGCCGACCCGCAGGGCCAACGCATCCTGGGCACGCTGAGCAATTGCGCCAGTGGCAAGACGCCCTGGGGCACCTACCTGTCCGGTGAGGAAAACTGGGCTGGCTACTTCCGTGGTCCGGCCCAACCCAACGAACACGAACGCCGCTGGGGCATCCGCCCTGGAGGTGGCTGGAACAAGTGGCCCGAATTCGACGAGCGCTTCAATGCCGCGCGCCATCCCAACGAGCCCAACCGCTTCGGCTGGATCGTCGAACTTGACCCGATGGACCCCACGAGCATGCCCGTCAAGCGCACGGCACTGGGCCGCGCTGCGCACGAAGGTGCCTGGGTGGCCACCACCCATGAAGGCCGGGCGGTGGTGTATTCGGGTGAAGACGCGCGCTTCGAATACATCTACAAGTTTGTCAGCCGGGACCGCATCAAGCCGGCAGGCGGGGGCCTGACCGCCGCGCAAGCCAACCGCGAACTGCTGGACCACGGCACGCTCTATGTAGCCCGGTTCGATGCCGACGGCACCGGCCGCTGGCTGCCCTTGGTGCACGGCCAAGGGCCCCTGACCGCCGCGAACGGTTTTGCCGACCAGGGCGAAGTGGTGATCAAGGCGCGCCAAGCAGCCGACGCCCTGGGCGCCACCAAGATGGACCGCCCCGAGTGGCTGGCCATCGACGAGCGCAGCCGCTGGGTGTACTGCACCCTCACCAACAACAGTGCGCGCGGTACGGCCAGCCAACCCGGTGTGGATGCGGCCAATCCGCGGGCGAACAATGTGATGGGTCAGATCATCCGCTGGCAGGAGCGCAATGACTTCGACGACGAGACCTTCATCTGGAATCACCTGATGCTGGCCGGTGATGCGCAGTCCGACGACGCGAACGCGCGGGGCACCATCCGCGGCGACTCATTCGGCTGCCCTGACGGCATCGCCTTCGACCCGCGCGGCGTGCTGTGGATCCAGACCGATGTGGGCCCGGCCAACCTCAACAAGGGCCCGCACCAGCGCCTGGGCAATAACCAGATGCTCGCCTGCGATGTCGCCACCGGCGAGGTGCGACGTTTCCTGGTGGGCCCCGTGAACTGCGAGGTCACGGGCGTGACCTGGACGCCCGACGGACGCACGATGTTCGTGAACATCCAGCACCCCGGCGAGGGCGCAGGCGAAAGGTTGAACCCGAAGAACCCGCGTCAACACTCCAACTGGCCAGACTTCAGGCCTGATGGCCGACCGCGGTCGGCCACCGTGGTGGTTCGGCGACTCGATGGTGGGGTGATCGGCGCGTAGAACTTCGAGTGGCACAGGCCGCATCAGCGGCCTGCTCCCAAACGCTACTTCGCCGTCGGCATCACGAACTCAGCGCCCTTGCCGATGCTGGCCGGCCAGCGCTGCATCACGCTCTTTTGCTTGGTGTAGAACCGCACGCCCTCTTCACCATAGGCGTGCATATCGCCGAACAGGCTCTTCTTCCAACCGCCGAAGCCGTGCCAGGCCATGGGCACCGGGATGGGCACGTTGATGCCCACCATGCCCACCTGAATGCGGCGCGCGAACTCACGCGCCACATTGCCGTCGCTGGTGAAGCAGGCCACGCCGTTGCCGTACTCATGGGCATTGACCAAGTCCACCGCCGCCGCGAAATCGGGCACGCGCACGCAGCCCAGCACCGGGCCGAAGATCTCTTCGCGGTAGATGCGCATGGACGGCGTGACATGGTCAAACAAGGTGCCGCCGGTGAAGAAGCCAGCTTCATGGCCGGGCACCTTGAAGCCCCGACCGTCCACCACCAGCTGCGCGCCCTCTTCCACACCGAGCTTGATGTAGCCCTCGATGCGGTCACGGGCCTCGCGGGTGACGATGGGGCCCATTTCGGCGTCGAGCTCCATGCCGTTCTTGATCTTCAGCGCGCGGGCCCGTTCGGCCAGCTTGGGCACCACCTTGTCAGCCACATCGCCGACCAGCACCGCCACCGAGATCGCCATGCAACGCTCACCGGCGCTGCCATAGCCCGCACCAATCAAGGCATCCACCGCCTGATCGATGTCGGCATCGGGCATCACCACCATGTGGTTCTTGGCGCCGCCCAGGGCCTGCACCCGCTTGCCATGGTGGGCACCGGTTTCATAGATGTACTGCGCAATCGGGGTGGAGCCCACGAAACTCAGCGCTTTCACATCGGGATGCGTCAGCAGGGCGTCCACGGCCACCTTGTCGCCCTGCACCACATTGAACACGCCATCAGGCAAGCCCGCCTCCTTCAACAGCTCGGCCATGAAGAGCGAGGGCGAGGGGTCACGCTCGCTGGGCTTGAGGATGAAGGCGTTGCCACAGGCCAGGGCCACCGGGAACATCCAGCAGGGCACCATGCAAGGGAAGTTGAAGGGGGTGATACCCGCCACCACGCCCAAGGGTTGCCGCATCGTCCAGTTGTCGATGCCGGTGGAGACCTGGTCGGTGTAGTCGCCCTTGAGCAGCTGAGGAATGCCGCACGCGAACTCGACGATGTCGATGCCGCGCATGACTTCGCCCTGCGCGTCGGTGAACACCTTGCCGTGCTCGGCAGTGATCATGGCCGCCAGCGCATCCTTGTGCTGGTTCATCAGGGCCAGGAAGTTGTTGATGACCCGCGCGCGGCGGATAGGCGGCGTGTCGGCCCAGGCCGGAAAGGCGGCGTGGGCACGGGCCACGGCGGCATGGACATCGGCGGTTTCCGCCAGGTGAAGCTGGCGCGACACCGCCCCCGTGGCTGGGTTGTAGACCGGCTGGCGGCGGGTGCCCGAGGACGGCACACGCTGGCCGTCGATCCAATGGGTGACATCGGTGGTGGCGGTGAAGGCTTCGGGGGCGCCCATGGCGGTCTCCTGGAGGAAAAAGAGGTCGATGCGCCCGTCAGCTGGCGCCGTTTTGTCGAGTCTACGGCGAGCCGGCTGCCGCGGTGCACGGTGGGGTTTGCGCAAGGCGACAATCCTGGCGTGAACCCACCCAGCCGCCGAACGCCGCCCTCCCGCCCCATGTCCCACGCGCGGGACACCGCCCGCAGCAACCCGCCCCACGCACTGCGTGAAGAGGATGTGGCCGAACTCGACGAACTGCTGGCTCAAGTGCCCGCACCGCTCGAACCCCTGGATCTGGCCGCGCTGGATGGATTCCTCGCTGGTGTGCTGTTGCAGCCCCACCGCGTGCCGGTGTCACGCTGGTTGCCTTTCGCCACGGATGCAGAAGGGCGGCCCTTACCGGCCGCCTGGCCCCCAAGGGCGCGCCTGCAGGCCCTGATCCAGCAGCGTTACACCGAACTGGATGCGCTGATCGAAGGCCGCCAGTGGTTCGACCCGTGGATCACCGATGTGGAAGAGGACACCCTGCCCCAGGAAGCGGTTCAGCCCTGGGTCCTGGGCTTTGCCACGGCCTGCGGCGAGTTCCCTGCGCTGACCGAGGGGCCCGGCAGCGACGCGCCCGAACTGATCGAAGCGCTGGCGCAGGTGTATCAACATCTGGACCCGTCCGACCTGGAAGACGCCGACGCCTTGCTGGCCGAAATCGATACGCTGGAGCCGCCGTCCTCCATGGAAGAGGCGGTCGAGAGTCTGGTCCGCGGATGCCTGCTGTTGGCCGATGTCAGTCGACCCCTCCGGCCAGCGAGTGCCCCCGGACGTCGCCCGCCTTCACGGGGGGGCGGGCGGACGGCAGGGCCAGAAGGCCGACCGGCACGTGGCGGTCGGCCTCCTCGTCGCTGAGGTACTCAGGCGCTGAGGCGCTGAACCTCGGCTCGCCTTCAGCGAACGAGCAGCACCGGGACCTTGGTGCCGGCCAGCACCTTGGTGGCCACCGAGCCCATCACCAAGTTGCCCAAGCTGCCGTGGCCGTGGGAGCCCATGATCAGCAGGTCCGGCTTGGCCTTGTTGGCCACAGCCACGATCTGGTCAGCCGGGTGGCCCACCTTGACCACGAAGTCCACCGGCGCCTTCACCTGGCGCTTGAAGAAGGTGCGCACCGACTTGAGGATCTTCTCGCCTTCTTCCTCGTAATAGGCCTTGAGGGTTTCCTTGTCGATCACGG
>VFQS010003031.1_pt1 | contig 13139 bp, 8 predicted proteins | sample 3512361 | NCBI WGS metagenome assembly VFQS01 (sample SAMN10412375, study PRJNA504923) | tailings metagenome | isolation source: Relicate 1 Philex TSF3 active mining | place: Philippines
CAAACGTGCCAACATATAGGTAGCGCGGATGCAAGAGCTCAAGCGTTTGGCAACGTCGCATAGCAAACCATCGCCTGCGGCATGGCCGGCCGTATCGTTCACATTTTTGAAGTGATCTAGATCTAAAAAAATCACCGCTACTTTTTGATCATAAGCTTGCGCCAAGGCACTTGCTAGGCGATGTTGTAATTGATGTCGATTGGCGAGACCTGTTAATGCATCATGCGTTGCAATATATTGCAATTGACGCTCGGTTTCTCTCACTTCGGTGGTATCGGTAAATGAGATTAATACGGCTTCGGTTTTACTATGACGCGAGTGTTGAATCGGCTGCACATTGACTAACAACCAGACAGTTGAATTGTCGTGCAATTGCATACCGATCGATAAATTCGAAATTGCTTCACCAGTTCTTAATACGATAGAGGCGGGATCATCACCAATTTGGATTTCACTACTGTCTTCACGGAAAATGCGTTTGAAGTAACGATGACGGCGACCAGTTGCTTCAATATCCTGAATTTTTAAAATACGTTTTGCGCTGGGGTTGCAGGTGAGAATTTTTCCACCCGGTGCAATCACCATAATACCTTCTGTCAAATTATTGACGACGGAGCGATAGCGATCTTCACTAGTCGCTAAGCTATGCTCCATATTTTTCTTATCAATCGCCAACGCAATCACATGCATCGCATCCATGATCAGCGTTTGTTCATCATCACTAGGATGACGTTGATCACGGTGATATAAATCGACCGTGCCTAGCAAGGTATTAAATGCGGTTTTGATTGGTACCGACCAACAAGAGTGCATGCCGTAGCGCAAAGGTGTCTGACGGTGTGACTGCCACACATCGCTGTGGGCAATATCTTCAACGACGATAATTTTTTGAGTTTTCAGGGCCACACCGCAAGACCAACTTCCTAGACCAATTTCTAAATGATCCAGTTCATTTAGAAATTCTGCTTCCATACTTGGTGCGGCTGCTATCCGTAATTTTTGTGTATCTTGATCATATAGCATGATTGCACAGACCGAGCCATTGTCGAGCAGACGCTCCATCCGATCACACACATCTTGCAATATCTGCGTGAGTGGATTGTCGAGTGCGATCATTTCTAGAATTTCTTTTTCATGATGCAAAGCTTCATGACTAAGACTATTTTTAGGAATGCCGCTATGACTTAACTGCGTTTGAAATGACTTGGCAAAGGCTTGGGTTTGCATGTCGCGCAAGCATAAGACATAGGCAGTATTACGCAATACGGGGAAACTATGCAGTCTGAGTTCAATATTGACCAATTCGCCTTGTCGATTGCGCAGTTGGCAAAACTCGGCAATCGCATTGGGTATTAAACTGCTACCCGCTTGTAAGTGGGTTTTGATTTGATTTGGATGACTAAATTCGAGGAAGGCATTCCATCGTAATCCACTAATTTCATGCAGATCTTTTGCGCGTAATAAGCTGATCCCCATGTGATTTGCATGAACGATGGTTCCATCAACTAAAACAATGACAGCATCTTGTGCGTGCTGTTCGATGAGCATTTGCCAATTTACAGAATACATAAGGCTAATAAAATTTATACATCAATCCAGCAGTTAGAAGGCAAAAGATCTCAGATAGACTAATTAAAAAAACAAGTAAATGTACTCTATGCAAAGGCACGGGGCAAGCTTGAATTTGTATCTCTATCCGACTGAAATGTACTTACAGGTTTATTTTTGTTAGTGTAGACCCGCGTTTTAATAAAACATTGTTTTATCTCAGTGTTTTTCTGTAATGAAATTAGTAGTCTTCCTCATTGACGCGCATTGCGGTGATTGGAAGGCATTTTCCCAGTCGTAAAATTACTGCGCCAAGGATTGATATCTAAACCTCCACGGCGTGTATAGCGTGCATACACCGATAATTTTTGTGGCTTGCAATACTGCATGATGTCGCAAAAAATACGCTCGACACATTGTTCATGAAACTCGTTGTGATTTCGAAAGCTAATCAAATAGCGCAAAAGCGCTTCTTGGTCTATCGGCGCACCAATGTACTGAATTTGCACGCTGGCCCAGTCAGGTTGTCCAGTCACTAAACAGTTGGATTTTAATAAGTGTGAAACCAAGGTTTCTTCAATTGCTGGCTGGCTATGATCCGCATGCAAAATCGTAGGCACAGGCGAGTATTGATCGACTTCGATGTCTAATCTGTCTAATAATTGTCCTTCGAACTCTTGAAAAACAGCTTTGCTGAATTGCTCTTGTGGCGTGATTGTGATTTGAACTGGCGCGCCAAAACCATTCGACAAATCGGTTTGTAGCAAACTAATCAGCGCATCAGTACCTGCTAACTTGGTTTGATTAAACGCGTTTAAATAAAGTTTGAATGATTTTGATTCGATGATATTCGGTGAATCCGCTGGCGCAAACACACTCAGAATCGCAACTTGTGGCTTGCCACGCAAATTCAACCAAGATACTTCATAAGCGTTCCAAAAATCCATACCGAAAAAAGGCAAATTAACTGCTTTACCATCAACAATCTTGAGTCCAATTTCTGCACGCTTTTCTGCTCTAGGAATTGGGAAAAGCAAGCTAGGATCGTACTCGGTTTGATACGCAGATGTTTTGCCTAATTGTGATTGTTCGGGTGTATTGCTAGAAGTGCTCATAATGTATTTTGCTTTGTTGAAAAATAAAGCTGGATAAGGCTGATCGTGATCGGCCATATCCAGCTTTGGTAACTTAACCTAAGAAAAGTTTATAAACCGGATTATTACTTTCGTCCCAATAGCGATAGCCGAGGCCATTTAAAAATTCTTTAAATGCCTTCATCTCTTTTTTCGGTACTTGTAATCCAACCAAGGTACGACCATAGTCGGCACCGTGATTACGGTAATGGAATAAACTGATATTCCAATTCGGCGCCATACTATTTAAAAAGCGCATCAATGCACCGGGGCGCTCTGGGAACTCAAAGCGATATAGCAATTCATTCTCTGCTAGTTCGCTCTTACCGCCGACTAAATGACGGATATGCAGTTTGGCTAATTCGTCGTCGGTTAAATCCAAAGTGGGGAAACCATGCTTGACAAAATTCTTTGCAATTTTGCTGGATTCTTCTCGGTTAGTAACTTGAACGCCGACAAAAATATGCGCTTCTTTTTTATCGCTGATCCGGTAGTTAAATTCAGTCACATTACGTGGGCCTACCAATTCGCAGAAGCGTTTAAAACTGCCTTGGATTTCTGGGATGGTCACCGCAAATACTGCCTCACGTGCCTCACCAACTTCGGCACGTTCTGCGACAAAGCGCAGACGATCAAAGTTCATATTGGCACCGCAAGCGATGGTCACCATGGTTTCATTTTTTAGCGGTTTTTTGTTTGCTTTTGCGCGTTCGATATAAGCTTTGCAGCCAGCTACCGCAAGCGCACCAGCGGGTTCTAAAATGGAACGCGTATCTTGGAACACATCTTTGATTGCCGCACAGACGGCATCGGTATCGACTAAGATGACTTCATCAACATATTGTTTGGCTAAGCGAAAGGTTTCTTCTCCGACCAATTTGACTGCAGTACCGTCGGAGAATAAACCAACATCGGATAAGGTCACACGCTTACCTGCTTTTAAGCTGCGATACATGCCATCGGAATCCACGGTTTGTACACCGATAATTTTGATGTCAGGGCGCACCGCTTTGACATAAGCGGAAACCCCGGCAATCAAACCACCACCACCAATAGCGACAAAGATCGCATGAATCGGCCCCGCATGCTGACGCAAAATTTCCATGCCGACCGTGCCTTGCCCCGCGATCACATCAGGATCATCGAATGGATGAACGAAAGTGAGTTTGCGTTTTTTTTCTAAGGTTAAAGCATGGTCGTAGGCATCGCTATATGATTCACCATGTAAGACGATCTCGATCGCATCGCCACCGTGAGCACGAACTGCATCAATTTTGACTGGCGGTGTGGTAGTCGGCATCACGATCACGGCTTTGCATCCTACCCGTTTCGCACTCAATGCCACGCCTTGCGCGTGATTGCCAGCTGAGGCACAAATTACGCCGTGCTTGAGTTGGCTTGGCGTTAAGTGGGCAATTTTGTTATAAGCGCCACGTAGTTTGAAACTAAACACGCTCTGCATGTCTTCACGTTTAAAGTGAATTTGATTGTCCATACGCTTTGATAGCGTTGGAGCCAATTCAAGTGGAGTTTCAAATGCCACGTCATAGACGCGTGCGGTCAGGATTTTTTTCAGATAATCGGTAGCCATGGATGCAATCTTTTCAAAATACAAAAGTTAAATGCGGACATCATGCAAGTCCCATGGTGTGTGGGATGGCGTCATTCTGAATGGATGGATTCAGAATCGACCTCGATACCGGCGCGGTGGCGCTGGTTTTGTTTCGTATTTCATGTTGCGGGCACGGGTAATGCCTAGTGAATACAATGAAATAAGTGCAAAATATTTAAGTCCTGTCTCAAGCATTATAATGTATCCCTTCCTTACCTTTACGAAAAAGCCATGATAGAAGCGGCTATTGCTTGGTTGTTTAGTGTTTTCGCTATTTCTGAAATTGGTTTGACAGCCGTGTTTGTTATTAGCTTTGTCTCGGCAACTTTATTGCCTATGGGATCTGAGCCAGCAGTATTCGCCATGATTAAAGCCAATCCCGAATTGTTTTGGCTGACCATTCTGATTGCGACGACCGGCAACACTTTGGGCGGAATGCTCAATTATTTCATCGGCTATGAAGCCAAGCAGACTTTTGCCAAAGAGCGCAAAAGTCGTTGGTTTGCTTGGCTGGAACGCTATGGTGCAAAGACGATGCTATTAGCGTGGCTGCCGGTGATAGGCGACCCGATTTGCGCCTTGGGTGGCTGGCTCAAGCTACCAGCCTGGCCTTGCATGATGTATATGGCAATCGGCAAATTGTTGCGTTATCTCACCATGACGTATTTGCTTCTCAGCGTTCCAGATGGATTTTGGCATGGGGTTTCTGCTTGGTTGGGCTGAGGTCTTTAGACTACAGCGCGATTGCAATGTTGTGTTGGAATTAGGTGAGCTACAAATGGAAATCGCATCGTGAGATGTAGCGGATTGACAGTGTCAAAGCATTTGAAGTGACATGTAGATTTTGCTTGTCGTTGAAAATATGCGACTTAAATTTAAAGTTAGGTTCTGAGCAAGCAGCTAATCAAGCAAATGCATTGTTTAGTATTCGACTTTTGACGTAGGATGCTGAGAGTGTATTTCTTAGCTTGGCAAATGGCTTTGTTGGTCAATTTTAAATTGGAGTCCTAACGATGTATTTCCGTCTTTTTTCTCTGACTACTTTGTTGTGCGTATTAACTGCGCCGGTTTGTCTAAACAGTGTTGCTGCGCCCGCAGTCCCCACAGCCGTCGGCAAACAAGGCTTTCATGCGGTACGCTTGCCAGTTAGCTTTTTTGCGGAAAATCGCGCTCGTTTGCTTGCCGAGCTGAAAAAAATGGGGCCCGGCACAATCGCTGTGATCAAGTCGATGCCAGAACAGCATCGCAATGGCGATAGTACGCACATGTATCGACAAGACTCCGATTTCTACTATTTAACAGGTGTCGAAGAAGCCGAATCGGTGGCGGTATTGGATGCGGATAGCAATCAAGCCTACACCTTGTATGTACGCAAACGTGACCAACGTCGCGAAGCCTATGATGGCGCGCGACTCGGCGTCGAAGGTGCATTAAAACTCGGTGCTGACAAAGCAGAAGCCTTCCCTGTGGCGGAAGACAGTTTAAAGAAGCTTGTGAACAAAGCGCAGCGCGTTGTGCTGGTATCCAATTTTGATGAAGACTTCCGTAGAATGATGCTCGATTGGATTTACCCTCTTGGTAGCGACAATAATCACTCTACTCATAAGCGTATTTTGGTTGATGGTCGCCACCTCGTTGCGGAAATGCGTCTTATCAAACAAGCGGCAGAAATCGATATGTTACAACGCGCAGTCGACGTTACCATTGCCGGGCATTTGGCTGCAATGAAAGCGTCTCTCAATGCGACGAATGAGGGAGAGGTTGCAGGCGGATTTCAAGGCACCGTGCGTAGCTTGGGCGCTCGATTTACTGGCTACGACACGATTGCTGGCGCGGGGCGAAATAGCTGTGTTCTACATTATTTGACTAACGATCACGATATCGAAACAGGGTCATTGATGCTGCTAGATGCCGGTGCTGAAGTTGGTTACTACACCGCCGATGTCACGCGCACATGGCCGGTGTCGGGTCAGTTTTCTAAGGAACAAAAAGCGATCTACGAATTAGTGTTGAAAGCGCAAAATGCGGCGATCGATTTAGTCAAACCTGGTCGCGTTCATCATGAGGGCTTCGACGCCGCGATGCGGATTTTGAGCGACGGTTTAGTTGATCTCGGCTTACTCAAAGGCGACAAAGACAGCGTTTTCAAAAGCGGCGCCTACAGCCGTTTCACCATGCACGGTATTAGCCATTGGATAGGTCTTGATGTGCATGATACCGGCGACTATCAAATGGAAGCTGGCAAACGTGGAGGCCAGCGCGTCTTGGTACCAGGGATGGCATTGACGGTCGAGCCCGGCATTTACATTCCCAAAGATGCGAATGATGTAGACGCCAAATGGCGCGGCATCGGCGTACGGATCGAAGACGTGATTCTGGTAACGCCAGAAGGCAATCGCAACATGAGTAGCAAGTTGCCACGCATGGTGAAAGATGTGGAAGCGGTGTTGAAGAAGTTAAATTGAAATTAATGGATTAGGCTATCGCATCCTGCCAATAGGATGCGATAGCTTAAAAAGCATATTTCGGTATGTAGAAAAATGAACTTGATACGCTGCCTTCAGTATCTTGAATTTACTTGATAAATCTGCGTTGCGAAATCCCCAATCGCTACAATTGATGCAGATAGCTAAGACTCATCGGTTAGTTTTGCTGTGACAGTTCATCGTTCAATATCTGGCAAAAGCAACATATTTCATACTAAACATTCAAGGTTTTTGAAGAAATACGGAATTTCCTCAGGCTTTTTCACAATATATCAAAAGATACCCGCAAAAAAGTAAAGGCTGATCCAGCATGGTGCAGCGCAATAGGCTAGAATGAGTTTTTAATATCCGTCTAACCATTTGCAGATGAATGCTCCAGCCCACCATTTAGGACTACCACCGCATCACGACAACGATGCTCAAGCTAGTGCAGCGCCAGTGCGTTTGCGCGAAATTCCTTACAACTACACTTCATTTTCAGACCGTGAAATCGTGATTCGCTTGCTAGGCGAAGACGCATGGCGTTTGCTCGATAGTTTGCGCGGCAAACGCCAGACTGGTCGATCTGCGCGTATGTTGTACGAAGTTTTGGGTGATATTTGGGTCGTGCGTCGCAATCCTTATTTGCAAGACGATATGCTGGAAAATCCCAAGCGTCGACAGGCTTTGATCGACGCTTTGAATCATCGTTTGCACGAAGTGGAAAAACGTCGTGTCGCCACCGACACCGTCAATGCCGAAGATGCAGATCGCAGTAATTCAGTCGAGATTTTGGTGAATGCAGCACGTAAGGCGGTGGCGGATTTTTCTAAGGAATTTCGTGATACTTACGACCTGCGTAAAAAGGCGAGTAAGTTATTAGCTAAACATACGGCCAAAGACAATATCAAATTTGACGGCTTGAGTCGCGTTTCGCACGTGACGGATGCGACCGACTGGCGGGTGGAATATCCATTTGTCGTGTTAACGCCAGATACCGAAGATGAAATGGCGGGTTTAGTTAAATCGTGTATCGCTCTCGGTTTGACGATCATTCCACGCGGCGGCGGCACGGGTTACACAGGTGGTGCGATTCCTTTGACGCCGATGTCAGCGGTGATTAATACAGAAAAACTTGAACAACTCGGTGCAGTAGATATGTTGCGCTTGCCGGGTGCGGATCGTGATTACGCCGTGATTTATTCTGGTGCTGGTGTGGTCACTAAGCGCGTGTCAGATGCGGCGGATAAAGCGGGTTTCGTGTTCGCAGTCGATCCGACTTCAGCTGAAGCGTCCTGCATAGGCGGCAATGTTGCCATGAATGCCGGTGGTAAGAAGGCGGTGCTGTGGGGAACTGCGCTCGACAACTTAGCATCATGGCGCATGGTTGATCCGAATGGTGATTGGTTAGAAGTCACGCGCCTTGAGCACAATTTTGGCAAGATCCATGATGTGGAAGTGGCGAAATTCCAATTAGTGTGGACTCATCCGGGCGAGAAGACACCATTCAAAACGGAATTATTGCAAATCCCCGGACGCACTTTCCGCAAAGAAGGTTTGGGCAAGGATGTCACCGATAAATTCCTCGCGGGTTTGCCGGGGGTACAAAAAGAAGGCTGCGATGGACTGATCACCTCGGCACGCTGGATTTTGCACAAGATGCCGAAGTTTGCTCGCACGGTTTGTTTGGAGTTTTTTGGGCAAGCGCGTGAAGCGATTCCTAGCATCGTTGATATTAAAGATTACCTCGATGGCGAAACCAAAAAAGGTGGTGCAATTCTCGCAGGCCTTGAGCATCTCGATGAACGCTATTTAAAAGCGGTTGGCTACACCACCAAATCCAAACGTGGCGTCATCCCTAAGATGGCATTGTTCGGCGACATCGTCGGTGACGATGAAAACGCCGTCGCGCAAGCCGCTTCCGAAGTGATCCGCATGGCGAACGCCCGTGTCGGTGAAGGCTTTGTCGCGGTAAGTCCGGAAGCGCGTAAAAAATTCTGGTTAGATCGCGCCAAAACCGCAGCGATTTCTAAGCATACCAATGCGTTTAAGATTAATGAAGACGTGGTGATTCCGCTCGATCGCATGGGCGAATATACCGACGGCATCGAACGCATCAATATTGAACTCTCGATACAAAATAAGTTGGCGTGTATCGCCGCATTAAAAGAGTTTGTTCTACGCGGTAACCTCCCTTTGGGTAAAAGTGAAGATGCCGATGGCGATGACATTCCAGCGGCAGAATTGCTCGAAGATCGCGTCTCACAAGCGGATCAATTGCTGAGTGATATCGAAGCACGTTGGACCTATTTGTTGACGCAACTCGATCAACCCTTGCGCGAAGCACGCGTGGAGTTGAATAAATTAGGTTTAGATAAACTCGATTTCGTGTTTGAACAACGTCTGCAAAAGCAGCCAAATGCGCGCTTGTTTGATGCGGTGCAAGACCGCACGGTAAGGATTTCGTGGAAGACTGAAGTGCGCGCGCCTTTGCGTCAAATATTTAATGGTGCAGCGTTTAAATTGATCTTGGATGAATGCACGGCGATTCATAAAAAAGTCTTGCGTAGCCGGGTCTTCGTTGCCTTGCATATGCATGCTGGTGATGGCAACGTCCACACTAATTTGCCTGTTAATTCCGATGATTACGACATGCTGCAAGTGGCGCATCATGCAGTTGCTCGCATCATGGTGTTAGCGCGTTCCTTGAATGGTGTGATTTCGGGTGAGCACGGTATCGGTATTACCAAGTTAGAGTTTTTGACCGAAGACGAGATCAAAGATTTCCGTGCGTATAAATTGCGCATCGATCCAGAAGGTCGATTCAATAAAGGCAAATTATTGAACCTGCCTGATTTTGCCGCCGATTTACGCAACGCCTATACGCCTTCGTTTGGCTTGATGGGACACGAGTCTTTAATCATGCAACAAAGCGATATCGGCGCAATTGCGAATAGCGTAAAAGATTGTTTGCGTTGCGGTAAATGTAAACCAGTTTGCTCTACCCATGTGCCGCGTGCCAATCTCTTGTATTCACCACGTAATAAAATTTTAGCGACGTCTTTGTTGGTTGAAGCCTTCTTGTACGAGGAGCAAACGCGTCGCGGTATTTCGATTAAACATTGGGATGAATTTTCTGATGTTGCCGATCACTGCACGGTTTGTCATAAGTGCGTGAATCCTTGCCCAGTCGATATTGACTTCGGCGATGTGTCGATGAATATGCGTAATCTCTTGCGGAAAATGGGACAAAAGAAATTCAATCCCGGCACTGCGGCATCAATGTTCTTTTTGAATGCGACTGATCCAGCGACCATCAATGCGACGCGTCAAGTGATGATAGGCTGGGGTTATAAAGCTCAGCGCTTTGGCCATGAATTTTTCAAGAAATTCGCCAAGTCACAAACCAAAACGCCACCGGCGACGGTCGGTAAAGCGCCGATTAAAGAACAGGTGATTCATTTTATCAACAAAAAAATGCCGGGCAATTTGCCGAAGAAAACGGCACGTGCTTTGCTCGATATTGAAGACGATAAAATCGTACCGATTATCCGTAATCCACAAACCACCACGGCAGACACGGAAGCAGTGTTTTATTTCCCCGGCTGTGGTTCGGAGCGTTTGTTCTCGCAAGTGGGTTTAGCGACGCAAGCGATGTTGTGGAATGTTGGCGTACAAACCGTGTTACCACCGGGTTATCTGTGCTGTGGCTATCCGCAGCGAGGTTCTGGCCAGTTTGATAAAGCCGAAAAAATGATGACGGATAATCGCGTGCTATTCCATCGCATGGCGAATACGCTGAATTATCTCGATATTAAAACAGTCGTTGTGTCTTGTGGCACTTGCTACGATCAACTCGCGACCTATGAATTCGATAAGATTTTCCCCGGCTGCCGCATCGTCGATATTCACGAATTCTTGATGGAGAAAAACGTCAAGCTAGAAGGTGTCACCGGTACGCGCTACATGTATCACGAGCCTTGCCACAATCCTATGAAATTGCAAGAGTCGGGCAAAACCATCAACAGCCTGATTACGACAGTCGATAATGTGAAGATAGAAAAGAATGAGCGTTGCTGCGGTGAGTCTGGCACTTTCGCGGTGAGTCGTCCTGATATCTCGACGCAAGTACGCTTCCGTAAAGAAGAAGAGATGACAAAAGGCGCAGATAAATTGCGCAACGACGGCTTCAAAGGCGACGTCAAAATTTTGACTTCTTGCCCATCGTGCTTGCAAGGTCTATCACGTTACAACGACGACAGCGGCACCCAAGCTGATTACATCGTAGTTGAAATGGCGCGCCATATTCTTGGTGAAAACTGGATGCCAGAGTATGTCGCCAAAGCGAACAACGGCGGCATTGAACGCGTCTTGGTATGAGGATGAGATCCATGCAATGTGAACTATGTGAAGTGGATGGCGGCGAGCTGATCGTGAAGACCGAAAAATTTCGCGTCGTCTTAATCGACGACGCGAACTACCCCGGATTTTGTCGGGTGATCTGGAACGCGCATGTGAAAGAAATGACAGACTTAGCCATCCCGGATCGTTCCATCATGATGCAAGCAGTGTGTAAAGTTGAGCAGGCAATTCGCGATGTGATGCAGCCGCATAAAATCAATTTGGCCAGCTTAGGCAATATGGTGCCGCACTTGCACTGGCATGTGATTCCACGCTATCAAGACGATGCGCATTTCCCAAATCCTGTGTGGGCGGCGACGGATAGAACTTCTGCCGAAGTAGAGGCCAAACGAGCTTTGTTACCCGCTTTGCGTGAAGTTATTCGGCGTGAATTTACGACTTAATTAATATTGAGAAAATATTAGCTGCCGCTCCTGCGAAGGCAGGAGCCTAGTGGCTTTGGTTGATCAACGAAAGACACTGAATTCCTGCCAAAAGCACGCAGGAATGACAGTTATTGAGTCTGCAGCAAATTGAATTGATTACACATCAAATAAGAAAAACATGAACCAACTACCTCCACCCATCACCCACAAAGTCCATCCCACCGCACTCAATGCCAGAACAATCTCACGTTTGCTAGAAATCGAATTCGATGATGGCAAGCGTTTTGAACTGCCATTTGAACTCATGCGCGTGTATTCACCCTCTGCGGAGGTACGTGGGCATGGAGAAGGCCAGGAAGTTTTGCAAATCGGTAAGCGCTTGGTCAGTATCGCGGGTATAGAACCAGTCGGCAATTACGCGATCAAGCCAATTTTTACTGATGATCACAGTACCGGCATCTTTACCTGGGAATACTTGTATTGGCTAGGCACGCATCAATCAGCATTGTGGCAAGACTATTTGGCACGCTTGCAAGCGGCTGGTTATGCGGGTGAAACAGGTCGTGACGCGATTCCCGCACCTAAAACTGGACCGAAATGCGGTTCATAGGTAATTTTTCGAAATTTCTACCGCAGAAATATTGACCTAAGTCCGAGTCGGATTCCCGATTCGGCTCTATAATCCCGCCTGTCGATTTCTAGTAACGCCGTTTCAGTCTCGTCGACAAGTCTGAAGCTAGGCGTAGAAATCATAATCTTTCATTCTCTGCAGAGTACCAAGATGAGCGAGCAAGTAAATAAAACGGATGGGACGACTACCCATTTCGGTTACACCACGGTGGCCGAAGAAGAAAAAGTCCATAAAGTAGCGGAAGTTTTTCATTCGGTCGCTGCCAAATATGATGTGATGAATGACTTAATGTCCGCCGGTTTGCACCGTATTTGGAAAATTTTTACGATTGCGCAAGCGGGTGTGCGTCCAGGATTTAGAGTTTTGGATATCGCTGGTGGAACTGGTGATTTGGCCAAAGAATTTGTTAAGCAAGCCGGTAAAACGGGGGAAGTTTGGCATACCGATATTAATGAGTCGATGTTACGCGTTGGTCGTGATCGTCTCTTGAATAAAGGATTGATTACCCCAACTTTGTTGTGCGATGCAGAGAAGTTACCGTTTCCGGATAATTATTTTGATCGCGTCAGCGTCGCATTTGGTTTGCGCAATATGACGCACAAAGATCAGGCTTTGGCTGAAATGCGTCGCGTATTAAAACCGGGTGGAAAATTGCTGGTGCTGGAGTTTTCTAAAGTGCCGGAAGTTCTGCAAAAGCCGTATGACTTGTATTCGTTTAAAGTTTTACCTTGGTTAGGACAAAAAATTGCGAATGATGCAGATAGTTATCGTTATTTAGCAGAATCGATACGCATGCATCCTGATCAAGAAACACTTAAAGGCATGATGCAAGAAGCTGGTTTGGAACGCGTGGAATATTTTAATTTGACCGCTGGTGTGGCGGCTCTACACACAGGGATTAAGCTATAAGCAGTCAATTCTAAGGAGTTGGATGTTTAGAGAATTTGAAGTAATAAGAGTGCT
>VFQS010003032.1_pt1 | contig 13138 bp, 12 predicted proteins | sample 3512361 | NCBI WGS metagenome assembly VFQS01 (sample SAMN10412375, study PRJNA504923) | tailings metagenome | isolation source: Relicate 1 Philex TSF3 active mining | place: Philippines
AAAACGATTTATTTTGTTTTCATAATCACTATATAAAATATAATATGAATTACAGTTGTAATCATTATTTTTGGTATTTAATGGTTGGCAAAAGTCAAATAATATAACTTCAACCTCTTTATTTTTAATCTCATCTTTCGCATAACTTAATGAATTAGACACAAAAGTACACTTTTTATAACTCATATTTTATGAACTATTTAATAATAATAAAAATCTTTTTATATTAAAAAATATTATTTTTTTTATTAATAAAATAATTATTTTATTAACAAATTTATTTATGAATTATTTTTCATATATAATTTATATATTTGTATATTTATATATGTATATTTATATATTTATATATTTGTATATTTATCTATTTCTTTATGTATATCTTTTATGTATATCTTTTATATTTTTAACAACATATAATTTTGTAAATGTGTTCTTTATTTTCAAAAATGTTATCATTATAATATTTTTGGACTTGAATTATTCCGTTTATTTCTACTTGATTAACTTCAACGTGTTTATTATAATCATCATTAATATATTTAATAACATAATCACTTGGTTTATATTTTTCATTTAACATAAAAATAATTATATTTATATTATTATTTTTATAAGCATTTAATAAAATATCATCATTTAAATTAATATTTCCTATTTTTCCCTTATAAAGTTTATAAAAAATATTAAAATCATATGTTGCATATTTAATGTAATCAATATATCCATATGTATCTTGACTATATAATTTATATTTTATATAAAGTTCAATTAATTCGGTATTTCTATATAACAATACATATTTAAATGAGTTTTTAAACATTTCTATATTATAAGTGTTATCATTAATTTTATGAAAATTTATATAATCATTAATCTCTTCTGTTAAATTAAAAATCAAATATAACATATATGAATATACATTATATTTTTTATCAATCTTATTAATCATATTTAAAATGAATGAAATATCCAAATTTGAATTATGTATATCTTTTTGTAAAAATATATCTTTTTGTAAAAATGTATAATATATAAATTTATCCATAAAAATAACAGCACTATAATTTTTTATAAAAAAATCAAATATTTTATTCTTTTCATCATATTTACATATATTTTCTTTTAAAGAGATATCATATATAATAGATGGAATATCAACAATATTTCTATTTATCTTCTCTTTATAATTGGAATACATATAATTCATTAATAATGGATTAAATGAGTTAAAAGTGCATTTTGAATAATAATAAAGAAAGTGAAAATCATATTTAGCGTTTAATAATAGTAAAACAAAATTATAATGGTCTTGTATATTTTCATTACTATTTCTTTCAAATGCTATTTTAAGTAATGTTTCTTGATTATAATTCTTTTTAATTTCATACATATATTTTTTAAATATATCTATTTTGCGATATTTAATAATATTTTCACAAAGAAAATGATACCACACATTATTAATATTAAATAATAAATCAAATGTTTCTAAATTAATCTTTTCAAAATTAAAATCAAATAAATAAAATTCATAATCTTCTAAAACATTATTACAATAATCATATTCTAAACTTTTAATAAACCATTTTAACCAATCATTATGATTTAATTCAATACTCTCTTTTAAATATGTATCTAAACTTTTATTATTTAAATAAATAACAAAATCTCTTAAACCAAAAGCATAAATTTGAATTCCGCATATATTTTTAATAAAATGATTATAAAGTTCATTATTTTGTAAAATAACTTCTTTTAAATCATAATAATTATTTGGTTCAATTAATTTATAAAAATCAATATCTAAACATATAAAATCTAAAAATTTTAAAGCGTCAAAATAGATAGATATAAAAAGTTGAATATTTATATATTTTTTATCTTTTTGAAATAATGTTGAAAAATCAAATGTTTTATCATAATTTTCTAAAAATGGAATATATGTCATTTCATTATTATTATCAAATTCATCACGATATGTTTTTAGAAAAGATGAATTTTCAAAAACCCATTGTGGCACTTTTAAGATATTCAAATACATTTTTTCTTTTTTATTTTTTACTATTTTAATTTTAATATTTTAAAATTAAAAAAAATCATTTTTTATTTATTTTTAAATATAAATTTATTTTTTACTTATTCATTATACTCTTCTAAACCACAATTACTAACATATACTGGAACTTTTGGACTATCATCTTCATTTGTTTCCATATTTTCAATCTTTTTAATAATATCATATCCTTTTACTACCATTCCAAAAACAACATGTTTTCCATCTAAATGTTTTAATGGCGCTTTTGTTGTTATAAAGAATTGAGAACCATTTGTATTCGGACCCGCATTTGCCATTGATAATAAACCTTCTTGATTATGTGTTAATTCAAAATTTTCATCTTCAAAATTACGACCATATATAGACATTCCACCTGTTCCATCTCCATTTGTTGTATCACCACATTGAACCATAAAGTTTTTAATAATACGATGAAAAGGCACATTAATATAATCTGCTTCACCTTTTCCAGTAATAGATTTCATACATAATGTTCTAAAATTCATACATGTTCTTGGAACAATTTCATCAAAAAGTTCAAAATAAACACGACCTAAATATGTGCTTCCGGCATTTATATCAAAATATGGATATAAAGATGTATTATATATCTTTTCAGCACTACTATTTTTTATTTGTGATTGATTTTCTTCACTTATTTGTTTTATATGTTCTAATTTTAATTGATTTGTTAATTCTTCTACATTATCTTCTATAACTTCTTTTTTCCTATTTTCTATTAATGATTTTCCATAATTCTTATATACATAATAAATACCATAAAGAATTATAATAGAAAGAACAACAAATATAATATGTTTATAAGATATTTTTTGACTTAAACTTGATATAAAACTACCCATTTTACAAATTTTAATAATATATTTATATTATTAAAAAGTTCTTTATATTAAAAAAATATAAAATAATATATAATAGAGAAAATGATAGAAACGCATATTCCGGAAAAATATAAACAAATAAATAAATTATTAAATTCTATTTTAGAATCATCTATTTTAATTAAAAATATATTAGAAAATGCTCCTTTATATAATAATATAAATATTGAAAGTATAAATAGTTCAGGTGATAATCAAAAACCATTAGACATATTTTCAAATGATTTAATTATTGAAAATATTATGAAAAATAAAAGTGCAAAATATTTATATTCAGAAGAGTTAGAAAATGAAGTGATTATAGAAAATGGTGACGAATATACATTATGTTTTGACCCATTAGATGGTTCTTCAAATATTGATTGTAATGTTTCTATTGGAACTATCTTTTCTATTTATAATAATAATAATTATTTATTTGAAAATATTATTTTATCTGGATATGTTATATATGGTTTCGCAATGGAATTAATTTTAACTTTTAAAGATGATGTTGTTAAACGATTTGTTTATGATAATCAAAGTTTAAATTGGATTTATATTGGAAATATTGTAATTCCAAAAAATGTTAAAAAAATATATTGTATAAATCACGGAAATGAAAATCTATGGTATCCTAAAATACGTAATTATATTGATTATTATAAAAATAATGGTTATACACAACGTTATGTTGGTTCAATGGTAGCAGATATACATAGAACATTGTTATATGGAGGTATTTTTTCGTATCCGTGTGATACGAAAAATAATAATGGAAAATTGCGATTATTATATGAATGTATTCCAATGAGTATGATTATAGAAAATGCTGGTGGAATGTCAATAAATGAAAATGGAATACATATTTGTGAAATGAATGTAAAGGAAATTCATCAAAAAACGGGAATTATTATGGGAAGTAAAGAAGATATTGAAAGATATATAAATTTATAAAGAAATAATTATTTTTTTTAAAGAAATAAAAAAATGAAAAAGTAAAATTAAAAAATATAAAAAATACTTTAATACATAATTATATAAAATTATTATATAAAATGAATTCTAATTTTTCACTTAAATTTTTAGAAAATCTTTGCATACATTCTAATATGTATCTAAATGAAGATATTGATACATATTCTTTATATGTTGATAATATTAAACTTACTAAAAATGATAAAAAAATTCTTAAAAATATAAGTCATCCATATTATGGTATGATATTTGAAGATTATAATAAATCAAGAATAAAAAATGATGAAAGTAGAGGAGCAATTGAATTATTTGTTGATAGTAAAATAGCAGAAGATTTTTATAATAAATGTATTGAAAAAAATTATAAAGTTATTAAATATAAAATAAGTAATACTATTGAATATGAAACAAATATTTCTGAAAAAGTTATTCCAATAAAATGGAAAATAAATGAAAATAATCAAAAAATAAGTTATGCGCATATTTTTGTTGATAATGATAATCCTTCAATTAATCTAATAAAAAGAATGTTTATTGAATATTATTCATTATATAATAGAGAAGTTTATACAAATTCTCATATCTTTTATTGTATAAAAATAATTGATTATAAAGAAAAAAGTAATGATTTTTTAAACCGTTTTTATGATTTTATAATTGAAATATATGGTAAGCCAACTGTTAGAAATATTAATAATAATATTTCTAATTATTATATGAGTATATATAATTCAGTTATTCGAGAATTATATGAAGATGAAGATGATAGTGATGATGATGAAGAAGAATATCATATATGTCCTTCATGTATAAATCAAAATCGTGATACAGATAATGAAAATGAATATGATGAATATGTTAATTCAGATAATAGTGATACAGATATTGAATAATAAATAATTTTTTTAAATAGGAGCTGGTAAAGGTTGATAAGCTATATAATTTGAATTAGCTAAATAATTTCTATAAATATTTCTTAAATAATCAGTAGTAATAGTAAAAGTGCGTTCAGCCTCTGTTCCTGAATAAAATTCACTTGGAAAAACGAGTTTATAACATTGAAATTTTTGTTGATTATAATATTCAAATGAATTTTTAAAAAGTTGTAAAACACGAGTAAAAAAATCAGCATTTTTGATATAAGCATATATTACTTTTTCATTGTCTGTAAGCATTGAATAAGGAACTGATGCTGAAACACCTACAACATCACTCCAATTTGTTGGTAAAATATTATCTGGTAAAATACGCATTAATAATGTTTTATGACTATAATCATAAGTAACATATGATGGATCAGTTGTAAGTAAGCCACCAGCAGTTGGTAAATAAACAGTAATTCTCTCATTACTATAACCATTAACAGAGGCTAAATTTATTGTGGAGCAAAAGTTTGTGCGATTACTATTGTAATATTGACGAGCACTATTTTTAAGACGAAGAATAACATCTAAAAATTGTTGATTTTGTAAAATAGCATAAAATAAAGGTGTTATGTTTGTGATTTGGGTGCTACTATTTAAATTTTCAACAGTTGGATTATTTTTCACATTCCAATCTGGATTGCTTTCAATAGGTCCATTTAATAAATCAGTTGATGACATTTTTATATATTCTATATTTTTAAAATATATTTTTTTATAAAAATTATAATAAAAAATTATAATAAAAATAAATTATAAGAGTAATTAATTTAGAATATTTTCATTTTTACTATCCCAAAGTGAAGTGTGTGTTATTCTATTTTTACTTTCAAAAGTGTTATTTTGAAAATATGTATTATAATTTATTTTATTTTCATAATCTTCTTTTGAATGTTCTTCTTCATCTTCTTCTTCCATATTATAATATGTTTCTGTTTCTATATTTTTATCTTTTTTTCTAATAATATTTATTCTCTTTTTATTATTTTCTTTAAGTATTTGATTTTTAATATTTTCACTATTTATAAGATTAGTCATATATTTACTATTGTGTTCTTCATTTATTTTTGAAACAAATGATGGAATAGGCAATGTTTTAATAATATTTCTATTTTTTAAATAATGTGTAAAAGTAAATAATTCCATTAATTCATAAGCACTATATATTTGACCACTTATTATATTATTCATATGCCCATATATTTCCATTGGTGGAATAACTTTATAAAAATAATCTCTTCGTTCAAAATGGGCATCTTTCGCATTTTTAATTGATTTAAATAAATTCATATAAAAATCACGACATTTTAAATATGAAATATAAGATTGGTCTATATATTGAAAATTCTTCATAAAATTATAATAATCATTATTATTCCTAATATTATTATTAGAAATCATATTGTGAATTTGAATAATTTCTTTTGCACTATATCTTTTAACTACATTATCTGGTGAATTATATGTATATGAATACTCTTTACATCCATTAAAATATTTAATAGCATCATCTAATGATTTAGCACATTTTGTTAAATACTCTTCATGCATTAAAAATGTTATAATAATTATATCTGTCTTCTCTTTTGTTGTTCCAATTCGTGGATATTTTTTTAAATCTAATGTAAAATCTCCATATACTATTATATGTTCATTCATTTTTCCTTCCAATTATTTTGTTCTAAAATAATATATAAAGATTTTTAATTAAAGCAAACGAAATAGAAATTAAATATTTATTTTAAATATTTTTTATTTATTAAAAAATAAATAAAAATGATTTTTAAAGTTAATATAAAAAGAAAAGATATAAATATATAATATAGTATATTTCTTAAAAATGAACTTTCAAGAAAAGAAGAATTTATATAAAGTGCGTCAAACGGTTTTAGAAATGATAAATGACCGTGGATACGTTATTCCAACACATATGTTAGCAATAACTTTTGAACAATTTTCTATTCAATATGACCAAAAAAATATAGATTTATATATTGAAAATGAAAATAAAGATAAAAAGTATTATGTATATTTTCATGTTGATAAAGCTTTTGGTAAAAATGATATGAAAAGTGTTGTCCAAAAGATTATTAATCAATATAATGATGATAATATAGGAATAATTATTTTATTAAAAGATAAAGAGAGTACAAGTATAATGAAAGAGAAAGGAAAACCTCTTTATAAAAATGTTGAATTTTTCGAACAACAAAAGATGACATTTAATATTACTAAACACGTTTTTGTTCCTAAACATATTATTTTATCAAAAGAAGAAGAAGAAGAAGTATTGGAAAAATATCAAGCTACTAAAAATAAATTCCCTAAAATTGGTATTACTGACCCTGTTGCTAAATATTATGCTATGAAACCAGACCAAATGGTAAAGATTTTAAGAAATGACCCAGAAGTTGGTTTAAGTATTTCATATAGAATTGTCAAATAACCCTTTTTCTTTTTGAAAAAAAGAAAAATATTTAATTATATTTAATATAAAGGGAAGTATTCCTAATAAAATAGAAGAATAGGTTTCTTATAAAATGAATAAATTTTCAAAATTAATAACAAAAATTAAATATAGAAATTTTTATACTTATGACAGTGGTCCTAATTATGATTGTAAAATATGTAATGACATTTTCTTCTTTGTTTTAGGTTCTTATTTTGGTTATATTATTTCTAAAAATAAAAGATAAAAACATTTTTTATAAATTATTATTTTTTTTTTACAAATTATTATTTTTATTAATAAAATAATTATTTTATTAATAAAAAGGATATAAATATTATGTTTTATATATATTTGATATAAAGGGAAGTTCATAAGAAACCGTAGGTTTCTTATAATGAGTTATTTAATTGAATATGTTTGGGTTGATGGAAATGGTGAATTGCGTTCTAAAATAAGAGTAATGAAAAATAATAATATTTATATTCATGGAAATGTTTTGAAAGATCCATCTTATATATGGAATTATGATGGTTCATCGTGTGCGCAAGCTAATACTGAAAATTCAGAAGTTATTTTAAAACCGGTTGCTTTATATAAAAATATATTATTAGAAATGGAAACAGGAAAATATGGTGTAAGTAATAATACTTCTTTTTTACTATTTTGCGCATCTATTGACAAAAATGGTAATGATGTAAATGGTTCTAATTATAATTATGCAAAAGATATTTTTGAAAATGAAAATGTAAAAAAAAGTGATATATGGTTTGGTATTGAACAAGAATATTTCTTTACAGACCCATGTACTAAACACGTTATCAATTTTATTCCATATAATAAAAAAAATAATGATAGATTACTTCAAGGATCTTATTATTGTGGTATTGGTGGAAATAACGTATTCAATAAAGAGCGAAATATTGTTTTAAAACATATGTCTATTTGTTTGCAAATGAATATACCTATTTCTGGAATAAATGCCGAAGTAGCACCTTCTCAATGGGAATATCAAATAGGTCCATGTGTTGGAATTAAAGCGTGTATTCATTTATGGGTATCACGATATATATTAAAATGTATTGCTGAAAGTGAAGGTATTGATGTAACATTTCATCCAAAACCTATAAGAGGTCCAGAGTTTGAAGAAAAGTGGAATGGAAGTGGTGCTCATATCAATGTTTCTACAAAAGAAAGTAGACAAGATGGTGGTTTAGATGTGATATATAAATATATGGAATTATTAAAAGATAAACATAAAGAGCATTTAGAAGTATATGGTAAAGATAATAAATATCGTTTAACAGGAGATCATGAAACAGGAAATATTAATGAATTTACTTATGGAGTTGGTTCGCGAGGAGCTTCAATAAGAATTCCAAATGCTACATATGAAAATAAATGTGGTTATTTTGAAGACCGCAGACCAGCATCTAATATTGACCCATATTTAGCTTGTGGTATGATTGCGAAAACTTTATTGTTATAAATATAAAAAAATAAAAATAGATATATGTATTTCCCAAACATTTATTTGAAATAATTATTTCAAATAAATATATATTAAGAATTAGATTATTTATTTTGATAATATTTTTTCAAAACTATGTTTGGGAAAAAATTAAAAATAAAATAAAAATCAATCAAAACCTAATTTCCCTTTAATAATAAAATCAATAGAAGCTCCACCACCGGTGCATATATGAAGATTATCTAAATTATATTTTTCATTACTTTTTTTAATATAATTATTAACAAAAGATGCACTATCACCACCACCAATAATAACACGTTTTCCAGATTTTAATAAATAATTTAAAAGTGATTTTGACCCATTATTATATAATTCATTTTCGACAACACCTAATGTTCCATTCCAAAAAATAATATCATTTTTATGAATTAAATTATATAATTGAACGATTGATGATGAACCAATATCATAATAATAATTATTTTCAATATTATAACCATTTAAGTTTTTTTTACTTATTTCATTTAAAGAGCTATTACCATATCCATCATTCATTAGAAATGTTTTTTTATTTAAATCAAGTGTTTCAATAAATTCTTTATGATTTTGATTATAAATATAAGAGTTAATAATACCACCACCTAAAAAAAGATTATTTATTTTTGGAAGTAAAGCGTTGCATAAAGGCAATTTATCATCAATCTTTGCTCCACCTAAAATTGTTAAAATACGTTTATTTTCACGATTTATTGTTAATTCTTCTAATGCTTTAATTTCGCTTTCCATTAAATAATCATAATAAATAAATCCTGAATTATATTCATAACCATACATAGATAAATGATTTCTATGAGAGCAACCAAAAGCACAATTAACAAAAACATTTCCTAATTTATTCCAAACTTTATACATTTCCGAATTTTCTTTATTAAAATAATTATTTTCAAAATCTGTTTCATCATTATGAAATCGAAGATTTTCTAATAAATATATTTTAGGATATTTATTATTGTTATTAAATAATCGGGGAGAAACATGTTCATCAATTTCATATAAAGAGTATAAATAATCTTGATTTTCAATATCTTTTATTTCATTTAATGTTTTATAAGAAACACCATTTTCTAAAAATCGCACTTCTTTATTTAATAATTTACTTATTTCATTTAATAAATGTTTTGTTGAATATTTTTCATTCTCCTTCATACTCTTTTTTAAATTTGGACGTCCTAAATGTGTCGCAATTATTACTCTTTTCGGCATATCTTTTAAAATACGATTTATACTATTTAATGTTGAAACTATTCTAAAATTATCACTTATATTTCCATTTTTATCAAATGGTACATTATAATCAACTCGAATTAAAACATTTTTATTTTTAAATGATACATAATCATTAATAAAATTATATTTTATATTATTATTATTATTTAAAAAGTTTTTTTCATATATATATTTTGACATATTTATACATTGTGTTGAATAAGACCACTCATTATCATACCATATTAATACTTTAAATTTATTTTTATCCAATTGTATCATTGATGGTTTGTCAATAATTGTGCTAAAAGTCGTTGTTTGAAAATCACAACTTACTAATTCAGCTTCTTCTATTCTCATTATTTTTGAATTTAATCTTTTTATATTTTCACATATTTCATTTATATTACAATATTTATCACATTCTATTACTAAATCAATTAAACTCACATTATTTGTAGGAACTCGTATTGCCATTCCGTGTATCTTTCCATCTAATTGCGGTAATACTGCTTTAATTGCAGATGAAGCACCTGTTGTTGCTGGAATAAGATTGTTAAATATGGAACGAGATGAGCGTCCAGATTTTGAATGAATATTTGGAGTATCGAGAATGTATTGAGATGAAGTTGATGAATGAATAGTTGTAAAAGAAGCATTATTTATAGTGTAATGAGTATCAATATATTTAAGAAATGGAGATATGGAAGTTGTAGTACAAGAAGCACAAGAGAAGATAGATTGAGAGTTATAATTAGTGTGATTAACATCAAAAATAAAAGTTGGAGTGTTATCTTTGACAGGAGCGGTTATAAGAACATTTTTGACATTATGTTTTAAACAATCATTTGTATTTAAAAAAGCACCGGAGGCTTCAAATAAAAAATCAACATTCCAATTAATTTTTGAAATATCTCTTTCTGAAAATAATTTTACTTTATGCGATTTATTTTTATATACTATATTAAAATATGATTTATCTTCATTATCTATATTAATAGTAAAATTTTTATCATAATTATGTGTTGAATCATATTTTAAATAATTCTCTATTTTATTTATTGTTAAATGTATTGCATTTATAGCACATATTTCTATATCAAATGAAGTATCAAATAAAAGTTGAAGAAATAGTGATTTACCAATTCGTCCAAATCCATTTATTCCAATTTTCATTTTATTCTATTTTATTTTTCGAAAAAAATATTAAAATTAAAACAAAAAATATAAAATATAAAAAATTTAATAATTATGATTTATTTTACACCGTTGATGAATTAAATTGGGACATCATTAATACCCATAATTTAATCATCTAACGGTGTAAAATGGTGTCCCCATACTTTCAGTATAAATCTTCAAGGGTGTATATCTTTTACATTTTATATATATTAAATGATATGGATTAAATGTATCCCGAACATTATTTCAATTAAATTTATTCAAAATAATTTTATTCAAAATAATTTTATTAAGAATTGAAATATATATATTGAAATATTTTTTGATATAATTAATTTTGAAACAATGTTCGGGAAAATATTATTTCAAAACAATTTTTTGAAAATATTTTTATTATAATTAAATAATAAAAAATTAAAAATAAAACAAAAATATTAAATATTATTTAATAAAAAATATTAAATATTATTTAATAAAAAATATTTAATATAAGTAGAATAAAAAAAAATGAATAGCACATCACCTTATTATTATTTAATTTTAACATCAATCTTTTTAACAACATGTGGTTATTTAGCTTTATTAAATCATGTATTACAAAATAAAAATGCTGATTGTGTTCCATATTTAATGTTAATACCAATTTTAATTGGTTTAATAATTTTTACATTTATTTCATTTGTCCGTAAATATCCAATTCATCTTATCTTTTACATTGTTTCAATTGTTTCTATTGTAGGAATATTAAATATTAAAAGAAATGGAAGTGAAAGTGGAAATGATGAATAAATATTATTTTTTATTTAAAATAAATTTATAAATAATATTTTTACCATAACCTAAATAATATGATTCGCGATAAGGAATAATATGATTTAAAGTATAAATATTTTGTGGAATTAATAAGATTAATTCTTCTAATGAATATAATTTACCAATTTTCATATTAGAATATATTGCTAAATTAGCTCTTATCTTATTTTTATAACTATTTTTATCTTCATTATTTATTGAAGCAAAAAAAACAATAGTACTATCTTTATGTGTTATTTCATTTAAAGTTTGTGTAAAGAATGTAGAGTTGTTATCTAAATAATTGTTAATATGATGAATTAAAATTAAATCATAGTTTAAATTTTTATTTCGTATATTTTTAAAATTATATATATTTGATTGAATTATTTCAAAATATGTATCAATACGACTTTTATTTATTAAATATTCATAATTATTATATTCATTTGTATCTTTATTTGTATTTTCATTTGTATCTTCTTTTTTATTTTTATAATAAATTAAATCTTGATTTAATTTGTTAATACTTAATTCATTTTCATCAATATAAGTAATAAAATAATCATTTTCAATAATTGTTTTAAAAAAATTTAAAAGTGGAATATATACTCCTTGATTAATAATTAAAATATTTTCGCAATTTCTATTTTTTGTATTAAAAAGATGATTATAAATCTCTTCATAAGGTGATTTTAAAATTTGTGAAGAGATTATACTTTTAGTATAATTTTTAAATAAATCTACAAATTCCATTTTTATAAAAAAATAAATATACTATTTTATAATAATAATTTATATATAAAAAATATACTAAATATATTTTTTATATTATATTATGATAGAAAAATATAAAAAAAAAATGAATTTTAAAAGTAATTTTGATATTAACAATTTTGTTGAAAAGTATAGTAAAACAGAATTTGTTTTACTCTTTATATTTATATTCTTTATTTTATCTATTATATTATCTTTTGTTAAATTCTTTTCACAATGGCCTATATTATTAATTATTTCATTTATTATAGCATTTATCATTCAAAATCACTTTTCTAAAAATCCCGACCCAATTTATACTGAAACAAAAAGTATGTATAATGATTTATATAATAATAGTAATGTAAAAAATTTATT
>VFQS010003033.1_pt1 | contig 13137 bp, 19 predicted proteins | sample 3512361 | NCBI WGS metagenome assembly VFQS01 (sample SAMN10412375, study PRJNA504923) | tailings metagenome | isolation source: Relicate 1 Philex TSF3 active mining | place: Philippines
CCCCAAAACCCCAAAACCCCAACTGATATTGAATAGAAAAGGAGTATTAAATAAGTAATTTGAATCTAGTACCAGCTGCTAAGAAAAGAATCTAAAGCATAGCAATTATTTGAATTTAAATTATTTTAAAAAAAAGTTGAATCAACAGCGAATGGACGCTTCAACCAAAGATCCGCGCTGTGCATATGTTGCACAGACGGCTTCAGCACTATTTGGAACGCCCCAGCTAGCAGCTTAGATTGCAGCTGCTCCTGAGGTCTCCAAGTTTTTGAACGAAATCAACACAAAGGTTTTGCAAATCATGTCCGATGGGCAAGCCTTCAGATGCTTGGTGAACTCAGTGGCCAATCCCCCGCAGGGAACTTTAGAATGCCATTTCATCAAGACCTCAAAAGAAGAGATCAAAGCAGAGACTGTAGTATCATAGCTTCTTGTCTCTACCATCAGAGGCAGCTCGGTGCTCGCCCTTCACTCCTACATTTCCACCATTTACACTCCGATTCTATTCGGTGACGTGGAGGAGGGCTCAAAGTAGAATGCACAACTTCGCGATCTCCTCTACTCTCTAAAGGCAGGATTGCAGAGAACCATAAGAAAAGGCGGGCAGACAATGGCTGCTATCGAATACAATGAGGAAGATGTCAAAGGCATCTTGTCGCCTACTGATGAAATCGAACTGTGGCTGGAAAATGAAAGAGAAAATTACTCAAGTCAACAGAATGAAAACCTCCGTCGCAAAGCAGAGATCATAAACCAACACTTTTCCCGCACTTCTAAGGGTTTCTATGATCTAGATACTATGGAACTTGGCTAGATCTCAGCTTTCACCAACTAAGTCTAAGATGCGCTCGATTAAATTTGGCAAGACCCTAAGATACATCCAGTCTATTCTCAGACCAGAATGGAAAATATGTTCAAGATCATCTCAAAATCTCTTGGAACCCGCATTGAGATCGAATTCTAGAAGAACGATGTCTGGCAATCCTCCTTCTCTGATGTTAGAGTCAAACTGAACGAATGCATGCGTATCTTTAAGGGATGGAAGGATAGAGTGACTGAGTTGACTAGAGAATTTTGGAAAGGCCAGTCAGTTCAGCATCAGTGGAAGGGAAAGCCTTTCTCTGATCCTTATCTTGATAACATGATCATCAGAGTCAATGAAATATTTGAACTTCGCTCCCAGCATGATGAGCTTTTGAGACTCCTGTCCCCTGAAGAACAAAAGCGATTGAATGTTGACTCCACCTTCAACCCATTCCGCAAGATCAACTCTTTCTATACCAATGAATATTAGGCGCAGAACTGGACCAAGGCCAAGGCAGAGTATGAGAAGATCCTTGAGCCCATGGAGAAGGAAATTTGCCAAAAGCTTAGGAAAGAGATCTTCACTGAGAAGCTGACTCCTTCGCAGCTGCTTAGAGAGTTCCAGAGGTGGAAGGGTCTCCTGAGCAAGGACTCTATTAAGAAGGAGTTGCAGACTGAGAGAGACAGTCTTCTTGTCTAGCTTAGCGGAGACGTTCGAAAAACCAAGGAGGAGTTTGAGGCAAGGACTGGCTAAAGTCTTGAACAAATACCGGGAATGGAGAAGCCACCCCAAACCAATAACGTGTCTGATGTCATCTCAGCCATAGTCTGGTCTCGTTAACTCTCTCAAAAGATACAGTCAAATCAAAAAGTCGCTCAAAGTCTATTCGGTGATCTTCCCTCTATGTAGAGGTTGGATCAAGAATGCAAAGATATTTGCTAACACATTAAGGACTACGAGGATGGACTTTTCTCGAAATGGCACAATACCATTCTTAAAGCCATCAATGATCCTAACCAGAAGCAAAGGTTTTAGATGAGCGGCTAGCTAATGGAGTTTGACTATGAGGCAGGTGGCCTTTTGAAAGTAAACTATAGCGACAAATTAGTTACATTAGTGAAAGACTCACGCATGCTCTCTGAAATGGGCTTTAAGGTCCATAAGGATATAATCCAGGTCACTGAGAATGCCAAGAAGTTCTATAAGGAAGGTGTAACTCTCAAACAAGTTGCTAACTTCTATAACTCAATGGGAACACAAATGATCGAATGCCAGAAGCCTATGATGCTAGACAAAGCATAAGGTTTCGAATACATCATCAGAAATCCAAAGGGAAAGAAGAGCGATGACGGGAAGACTGTCACCTGGTAAGATCCCATTGAGATCGAGACATACATCAAGCAGGTCTAGAATAAGGCAACAGAACTCATCTCAGAAAACAGAAGACTTAGAAAGGTTCACATCACGATAATTGATATGATAGTAGAACTAATGAACATTGATCTCCTAAAAAATAAGAATACATGGAAAGAAAATCTGGCTAAAATCCGTAAAATGATTGAGTCAACCACGAATACCCGTGCTCCTGAGATGTGCAAACTGTGGATCACTCACCTCAATTATCAACTTTATAAGGCCTTAGAACACCAGTATCAAATGGGATTGGAATCTCTAAACGAATCTCTCCCTGAGATCTAGTGCGACTTGGTCTTCAGAAATAAGTCTCTTGAATTGAGGCCAACTTTCGAAGAGCTTAAACAGAAATATTATAAGGAGATAACAAGTTTCATTACCACTCCTTTGAGATTCCAAGGTTTTGCTGGAGGTAGAACTGAGATTTTCAAGACTATGCCGGAAAGAAACTCGAAGCATCTGAATACAGTTTATATCAAGGCTGAGGAACTCTTCCAAAAGCTCAGTGAAGTCAAAACTGCCTATGTTCCTTGGACTGTTTTGGGAACTATCGACCTTCAAGCCTACATAGATCAAAATTTTAAGACTGTGGATGACTGGGAAAGCAACTTCCAGATGCTCAAAGCTAAGCGTAAGGAACTGAAGAAACTACCTGACTAGGTTAAAGTCGATTGCATCAATGTCAATCTAGTCCCCTTCAAAGGTGGTGTAGAAGACATTTTCAAGCGTCTTTCAGATGCACTTGTTGAAACCTTGCAGACCTCCATCGAAAAAGATGCTGAAGAAGTCTTCAAGTTCATTAGGTCTGGCCTTACCAAGCTCAACTCTAACCCTCAATCGGTCGAAGAAATCGAAAAGATGCATACAGACGCCATGCAGCTCTAAGTTGAAAAGGAAGACACGGTCAAACTTTTCGAGCAATGCGAGAAGAAGAACCTGATGATCAAGCAAATGACTGGACAATCGATGGGTCTGAGTGACTTGGAATCGATGTGGAGAGAATTCGATGCACGCATCAATGCCTTCAATGATAAGATAGAAGATCAAAAGGATAGACTTCGCAAAGAAATCGATGCGAGAATCAAGGAGCTTAACAGTGACCTTGAGAAAATGTTCGAGAGATGGCAAGAGAAAAAGCCTAAGGAGAGAAACGAGCTAACTAGAGAGGAAGCATTGGAAACGGCTGAAATGATGAAAGAGCTTAGATAGTAATGGAGCGCTCTGCAAGATAGAATCTAGAAGATCTATAGAGATTGTGAGCACTTCAAAAAGGAAAGACCTAAATTCACATACTATGACAAGCTGAAAGAAGAATTGAACGAACAAGAAGAGTCATGGAGTCTATTTGAAGAGTTCAACAAGTAGTTGAATGAATTCGGAAAGGAGGACTGGATCACTTACAGGAAAAAGTCATTCTACGCGTTTTAAGATTTCTTTACAGCTTGGATTGATAAACTTAAGGCAAAAAATAAGGATGTTGTTACGAGATTCCTTCTTTCTGAAGTTGACTCATACAGCAAGGCGTGGTCTCTGATTAAACTTTGCGTCGGAGAATCTTTTGAAAGAGAGCATTGGAAGCGTCTAATCACTTTGCTTGAGATGCCCAAAGAAATAACTCTGGACAATATGAAGTTTAAACATCTGGTAGACTCTGTACCTTTGATGTTAAAAAGATCAAAAGAAATTAAGGAGCTCTCAGACAAAGCTCAAGGTGAAGTCACAATCAGAGAAGCTATTAGAGAGCTGAGAGCTTGGTGTGATAGCGCTGAATTTATTTTGACTGATTACGATAACAATGGAAGAAGAACTCCCCTTATTAAAGAATGGAAGGAAATTATGACATAAGTCAGCGATAATCAATCACTTATGCTATCTCTTAAGGAGTCCCGATATTTCCAAGGTTTCGCTGACCAAGTTGAATAATTTGAAAAGAAGCTTGGAGGTGTTGACGAATATCTTTCAAGACTTAATATTATTCAGAGAAAATGGGTATATCTTGAGCCTATTTTCATGAGAGGTGCACTTCCTTCAGAGTAAGGCAGATTCAGAAGAGTAGATGAGGAGTACAGAGGCATTATGCTTGGTATTGGTGCTAATCCTAAAGTTGTTTCTTTATGTGAGATTCCAGGACTAAAAGACACCCTTGAAACTATCCTTACCTAACTTGATATGTGTCAGAAGGCTCTTAATGATTTCCTAGAGTAGAAGAGATCTATTTTCTCGCGCTTCTATTTTATTGGTGATGATGATCTTCTAGAAATTTTGGGTTAAGCAAAGAACCCTGTTGTTATTTAAAGCCATCTTAAGAAGCTCTTTGCTGGAATTTACAAGGTCGAGTTTGATCAAAAGAATGGAACTATAATTTCAATGATCAGTTAAGCAAATGAATATGTTCTCTTAAGGATGCCTGTTAAAATCACTGATGATGTAGAGGTTTGGCTTGGAGAACTGGAAAAATCAATGCGTGATACATTGAATGCTTTACTGCAGAAGACAATCAAGTCTCAAGGACTCGACATCGTAAATACTCCATCTCAGATTTGTTGTCTTGCAGAAATGATTGGTTTCTCAGATAACTGTGCAAAGGCAGTAAAGTCAGGCAAACTTGCAAACTACAAGCAAGATCTACAAAGACAACTTGAAAGTTATACTTCTTTTGACAACAAGGGTGATTTACTTTTGTTCTCTAAGGTGAAGTCTTTAATCCTTGATATCATTCATAATATTGATGTCGTTGAGCAGTTGACCAAGGATCCCATTATGCAGTCGATGAACATTAATGACTGGATGTGGTTCAAGCAACTCAAATACTACATCGATGTGAAATAGAATGAGCAGTGCAAGGTGGGAATGTGTGACGCATTCTTCGACTATACTTTTGAGTATCAAGGTAATGCGCCCAAGCTAGTTCACACCCCCCTTACTGATAAGTGCTATCTTACCTTAGTCCTTGGAATGAAAATGGGTTATGGAGGCAATCCATATGGTCCTGCTGGTACAGGTAAAACTGAGAGTGTCAAGGCTCTAGGTTAGGCTTTCGGTAGATAGGTGCTCGTATTTAATTGTGACGAAGGTCTTGATTATAAGGCTATGGGAAGAATCTTTATTGGTCTTGTTAAGTGCGGTGCTTGGGGCTGCTTTGACGAGTTCAATAGACTTCTTGAGGAACAACTCTCAGCTATTTCTCAGCAAATTTAAGTCATTTAGTGGGCAATTAAAGAAGCATAACCCTCACTTGAATTATTGGGGAGAAGAATTGAGGTCAACAAAAATGCTGGAATTTTCGTTACAATGAATCCTGCTGGCAAGCACTATGGTGGCAGATCCAAACTTCCAGACAACTTGAAGCAGCTATTCAGACCTGTTGCAATGTCAGTTCCTGATAATGAACTGATTGCAGAGACTCTTTTGTTCTCGGAAGGTTTTAAGCATGCCAAAAAGCTATCCAACAAAATTGTGTCCCTCTTCAAGCTCTGCAGACAGCTTCTGTCAGAGCAGCAGCATTACGATTGGGGTCTAAGAGCTCTCAAAACTATCCTGAACACTGGTGGTCAACTCTGCCAGAATGAGTTAAAGAAGGGATAGAAACTTTCATATGACTAGGAAGCCCTTCTGTTAATTAAGGCTATCAGAATTAATACCATGTCTAAGCTCACTTATGCAGATTCAAAGAAATACGAGGCACTTTAGAGTGATATGTTCCCTGGCATTAAGTCTGAGGATATCGCTTACGAACAACTCACAGTTGCAATCAAACAAGCTTTGGAAGAGCTCAAACTTGAATACATTGAATCTTAGATCTAAAAGATATTGCAGTTCTATGAGGCAACAAGACAGAGAATGGGTTGCGTTATTGTGGGACCTTCAGGTTGTGGCAAAACGACCATCTGGAAGATTTTGAAATTAGCATATGAGAAGATGAACTAGAATATTGTAACGCATATCATGAACCCGAAGAGTATGCCAAGAAATTAGCTCCTTGGTTTGATGAATCACGATACAAGAGAGTTCAATGATGGTGTGCTTACAGCTAGCGCAAGAGCTGTAGTCAAGGAACCAGCGGAAACTTTGTGCTGGATTGTCTGTGATGGTGACATAGATCCTGAATGGGTTGAATCACTTAACTCAGTTCTTGATGACAACCATTTGCTTACTCTTCCAAATGGTGAAAGAATCAGCTTCGGAAACAACATCAACTTTATCTTTGAGACGAACGATTTAAAGTTTGCGTCACCAGCAACAGTTAGTCGCCTCGGTATGATCTTCTTATCTGATGAAGATGTGGATGTCTAAAGAATCACTAAGACTTGGATCAAGAGACAGGATGAAAAGTTCTAAGCTCGTATTCAACAGTGGCTTGATGACATTTTCTTTAAGTCTCTCGATTGGACTTTACAAAGACAAGACCAGATGGTTGTTGAGACGACCAAGATAGGTATCGTGAAGAATGCATTGTCCTACATGAATAACTTACAATTCAAGGGTTAATTTGTCGATGCTGTTATTAGAGGTCTTGGAGGAAACTTCCCACTCCAATTGAGAGCACAATTTGCACAAGATGTTTTTAATATGTCGGGTGAGAAGCCAGTAGATCCCAAAAATATTCTGCAGAACTATTTTGATGAGAAAACTCAAAATTGGATGACTTTCGTACAAGATGCCAAGTCAGATGTGAAAATTGACGATTTGAAGAACCCTGAATCGCCACCCATTGTAAAAACTGTCAATATTCAAAGAGACATCAACTTGATTAAGCCTTGGTTGGATCAGGGCGATTCATTTATTCTAGTTGGACCTGAAGGTAGTGGAAAGAACTTAATGATCAGAAATCTGATCAAAACAATGAAATCGACCTAGATAGCCATAATTCATTGTAATTCTTAAACATCCGCTTTCCACGTTATTCAAAAACTAAATCAGATGTGCTCTCAATCTACAATTTCTCAAGGAAGAGTTTACAGACCCAAGGATAGCCAGCGTTTGATATTGTACCTCAAGGACATTAATCTGCCAAAACCAGATAAATACGACACCATTCAGTTGATTGCTTTCTTGCAGCAAATTGTTTGCTATAAGGGTTTCTATGATGACAATCTCGAGTTCGTATATCTGGAAAGAGTTCAGATCGTGGCCTCAATGAACCCCTCAACTACGATTGGTAGACATAAGATCTCGTCTAGATTTACTGCTAATGTGAGAATAGCTTACATTGAGTATCCAACTTCAGAGGAGCTTCTCCCCGTATATGCTGATTTTATGAAAACCATTTTCTTGCACCCCTCTTTCGGTGGATAGCTAGCCAATTCATCCAAGAAGCTGTCACAGTTCTTGATTGAGCTTTTCAGCAACATCAAGAGTAACTTCTCAATTGATGAGCACAGACACTATCTTTTCACACCAAGAGACATCACATAATTGATATTCAGCTTGCTACGTTATGACATCCGTGATGCCCAATCCCTCGTTGAAGTATTGATATACGAGTCTTCAAGAATATTCAAAGATAGATTGGTTGACAAGCAGAGCAAAGTTAAATTTGATAGCATTCTATATTAGCTGTTGAAAAATCATCTGAAGTATCAGGATAAGCTTGTCGATACTTATTTCATTAGCAAGGTAGGCTCAAGTGGAGAGAGGATCATACAGAATTTGCCACCTCTTGGAAGAATCACAAAAGCTGACTTTATTCCCTTGATCGAACAATCGATGAGAGCTTATGAAAGAGAATTCAAGGAGATGAACATTCACTTATTCGATGATATCTTGGAACTTATTGCATTTACTGAAAGAACTTTATCTAAACCTGGTGGATGCTTACTAATGGCAGGAAGGTCTGGAGTAGGCAGAAAAACAACAACTCAGTTAGTTGCTCATATGCTCAACATGAGCTTCTTTTCACCTAATATCAATAGAGAGTATGGGATGAAAGAATTCAAGAGAGATCTCAAAGTTGTTCTGCAATAAGCTGGTATTGAGGCGCAAAAGGTATGCCTGCTTATTGAGGATCACCATATAATTAAAGGAGAATTCCTTGAATACCTTAATTCACTTATATCCGCTGGCGAAGTCCCAGGTCTTTATACTCCCGAGGAGCTTGAGCCTATACTTTCTCAACTCTAAGAAGAGATGAGAAATCAATACGAATGCCGAACTCTGTTCGAATTTTTCGTATCAAGGATTCAAAAGAATTTGAGCATAGTAATCAGCATGGATTACTCTCATCCCAAGTTCTTGCATAATTGCTCATCCAACCCTGCTCTATATACCAAATGTACGATTCTTTGGAATGAAGGGTGGAGCAAAGAATCCATGATTAATGTTTCTAAAAAGGAGCTCCAAGAAGTCTTGGGTCAAATGAATAAAGGAAAAGATGAAATAGTTTAAGCAGCAATCAATATTCAACTTTCATCTCAAGAACTTGGCGCCTCTCCGCTGAAATATCTAAATTTCATCTAGAACTTCCGCAATTTGTACACAAAAATTAGTTCAACTAGTGGTGGTCAATCCAAGCATCTTATGGCAGGTATCCAAAAGCTAGAAGATGCCGCACGCTTAGTCGATGAACTCTCAAGAAAGGCAGAGAAGCAAAAAGTCTTGCTGAAACAAAAGCAGATTGAAGCTAGTCAGGCTATGAAACTGATCACAAGCTCGCTAGAGGAGAAAGCAAACAAAAAATAGGAGATTGAACAGTTGCAGAGGAGATGCACTGAGGATGAGGCATACATCAACGAGAGAAAGGTTGTCGTCGAGGATGAGCTTAGTGGAGTGCAACCTGAAGTTGATGCAGCAAAGGCAGCGGTCGGTCAGCTAAACTCATCAAACATCAACGAAATTAAGGCTTACAAAATGCCACCGGATGCTGTATCGGATGTGCTGCAAGGTGTGCTGAGATTGATGGGTTAAGATGATACTTCTTGGAATGCAATGAAGAAATTCTTGGGACAAACTGGAGTAGTACAAAGCATTCTTAACTTTGATGCAAGATTAGTCTCAAAGGATATTAGAAAGAAAGTCAACAAATTGATACAAGAAAAACCTATGTCCTTCGAGCAATCCGTAATCCAAGGCGTGTCAAGAGCTTGTGCTCCACTGGCTGCTTGGGTTAAAGCCAATGTTAAATACTCTGAAGCCTTGCTTAAAATTGAGCCGCTGACAAATGAACTCAGTGCTTTGATGAATAAACTTGAAAAGTCTTAATACCGAATGAATGAATGCGTGAAAGCTCTTGAGGAGTTAGATGGATCAGTTCAAACCCTCAATGAAAATTTTGCTCAAAAAACTTAAGAAGCAGAGTCACTTAAGTTCGATCTGAAAAAAGCTGAAGACACTTTGTTCGCAGCTCAAAGCTTACTCAGTTAACTTTCTGGTGAAAATGAGAGATGGAAGAAGCAAATTATCCTGCTAGAGCAAGAGTTAGCATTAGTTCCAGTAAAGTCTCTTTTAAGTAGCGCATATATCACTTATCTGGGTCAAGCTAACGAAAGCAAGAGAGAAAAAGTTCTTCATGAATGGCTTTCAATGATAAGATTAAACGAGTTTAATTTTAGAACTTTCTTGAGCACAGAATCTCAATTGCTTACATGGAAAAAGGAAGGGCTGCCAGCTGATACTTTATCAATGGAAAATGCAATTATGATTCTCAATTCTAATAGAACACCTCTTATCATAGATCCGGCAACTTAGGCTACTGAGTGGCTTAAATAATCAATTAAAAAGAACAATGATAGCGGAGTTGAAATATTGAATCATCAAGATCCCAAGTTCAACACAACTCTTGAACTTTCAATTAGATTCGGAAAGGTTCTTATTATTCTTGAAGTTGACGGAATCGAATCAATGCTCTTCCCAGTTTTGAGGAAAGATCTTATTCAATAAGGTCCAAGATAAGTTGTTCAGATTGGTGAAAAGGCAGTAGATTATAACCCTAACTTCAAGATGTTCTTGTGTACTAGAGACCAATTTGTTGACATACCTCCAAATGCTCAAGCTCTTATTACAACAGTGAACTTTACCGTAACAAAGAGTGGATTAGAAGGACAACTTCTATCCATTACTATTAACTTTGAGTAGCCAGAACTTGAATCTAGAAAAACCTAATTGCTTGAACAAGAAGAATAGTTTAAGATTAAGCTTGCATCATTTGAAAAAATGCTTTTGGATGAGCTTGCAAATTCAGAAGGAAATATTCTTGAGAATAAATCTCTCATTGATTCGTTGAACTAGACCAAACAGTAAAGTACACAAATCGAAACTGCATTAGAGGAATCGAAAAAGCTCCAACTTTCACTTGACTAGTAGAGAAACGTCTATAAAACCTTTGCTAATATAGGTTCAAACCTATTCATGGTCATTGGAGACTTAATTAAGATCAACAATATGTACTAGTTCTCACTTGCATCCTTCATCAAGCTTTTCAAAAGAGCATTAGAAACAAAACCTTAAGCAAGTTCGATTGAAGAAAAGTTGAATCATCTTTCAAATAGTTTAATCAGACTGAGCTTCTCTGAAATCGGCAGATCATTGTTCAAGTCTGATAGACTTACATACAGTCTTCATTTTATCAAGGGAGTTTATCCTTTGCTTTTTGGAAGAAGTGAATGGGAATTCTTTTCTGGAAGTGTCGTTGCAAGTGCTGATTCACACATGCAACTTCCAAGGTGGGCAACTAAAGATAGAAAGGAAATATTTGCAATGTTTGCAAACACTTTCTCAAACATTGTTGGCAATTTGTCTTTGGAAAATGATGGAATATGGCAGCCATTCATGAAATCAAATCAACCCGAAAAAGAGTTCCCGTAGCAAGTTGTTTCTAGAGTAACACCTTTCCAAAGATGCATTATTATTCAAGTTTTTAGACCAGACAGACTTGAGTCAGCAATGCATAATTTTGTCAAAGAGGCTTTTGGTGGGCAAACAATATAGCCTGCTCCATTCGCATTAGCTCACTTATTTGAAATGGAATCTTCTCCTTCAGAGCCTATTTTATTCATAATTTCCCCAGGCTCAGATCCAAGTGCTGAACTACAAGAATTTGCAGAATAAGTTGTAGGAAGAGCTGGTTATCACGAAATTGCCATGGGAGGAGGACAAAACGAGATTGCAATTGAGACAATCAAATAAGCAGCGGTCAAAGGTGAGTGGGTATGCCTAAAGAACCTTCATCTGGTTACACCTTGGCTACCAGTCCTAGAAAAAGAGTTCAAGATGCTTCATCCACACTAAAGATTCAGACTATGGTTAACGAGTGAGCCACACACTAAGTTCCCATCAATCCTGTTACAATCAAGTTTAAAAATCACCTATGAAACACCCCCAGGTGTCCGAAACAATTTGATGCGTACCTTTTAATATATTGCACCAACTCAAGGTCAACAATTAGAGCTTGCCAAAACCTAGCTTCTCTTCATTCTTTCTTGGTTCCATGCTCTCATCCAGGAAAGAAGAACTTACATTCCACAGGGTTGGACGAAATACTACGAATTCTCATATGGTGATCTTAAGGCTGGAGAGGCTGTTATCTTAGACCTTAAAAATGATGGTAACACTGCAGGAATTCAGTGGTAGAAGGTTTATGGTATTTTAGAAAATGCAATTTATGGAGGCAGAATCGACAACGAATATGACTTGAGAGTTCTAAGAACATACATGCATCAAATCTTCAAAGACGAGACAATAAGGGGATAGAAAAAACTCTCTGAAGTGCTTATTGTCCCTCAGAGTTAGCAAGTGAGAGATTTCAATGTCATCATAAATCAAGTACCTGAGATTGATACTCCTCAGTTATTCGGTCTTCCGTCTAATATTGACAGAAGTGTGCAGAGATTCAATAGTTTGAATGTTATCAATCAACTAAAATCCTTGGCTGCAATAAGCGCTGGAGAAATGAGATTCGATAAAGAAAAATGGTCTCAATCCCTTGGACCCATATGCCAACTCTGGAGTACCCTCTACAAACCAGAAGAATACAGCTAGATCAAAATTTCTTAGGGTTAACTAAGCTCTCCTGACCCAGTTGATGCCTTTGTTTATATGGAAATGCTTGCAGTAATCGAGATTCTTCGTAAGGTTGACGATACCATTCAAAGTATCTCAAGAGTTCTGCAAGGTATTGAGATGCTGACTCCAATTACAGAAAAAGTTGCCCTAGAACTTCTTAAGGGAGAAGTTCCACTCGTTTGGATCCAAATTTGGGAGGGTCCTGCCAATCCCAATCAATGGCTCAGAGCTGTATGCAAGAAGGCATATTCATTGAGAGGATGGCTACAGAGAGTGCAACAACAATAGTTGCTCACCAAGGCTGTTAATCTAAGCGACTTGATTCATCCAGAGACTTTCTTGAATGCTCTAAGATAGAAATCAGCCAGATTGTAAGCTATAGATTTAACTTTAATTCAATATTTTAGGCTTAAACATGCAATTGATGAAATGAAGCTTGTATCAAGCTTTGAACCCAACAAGGTCAACCCACAGGCCGGTGTCCAACTTGACGGTCTCTGGTTACAGGGATGCGATTTCGATGGAGCAAAGCTCAATGAAATTAGAGACACCTCGGGAAGCAGCTCAGAAATCATTCAACTCCCAGTGTGTCACATTGCTTGGATCAGAAGAGAGGACCCTGAGCCTTATCAGTCTGGAACAGTCGTAAGTAATCTCAAATATAAAGTTCTTTATTTAGAATGTGCCCGTCTATCACGCACTCGACAGAGAAAAGCTCCTGTGTACATTCAATGTCCCCAACAATGGCGAGGACTGGAAACGCATCATTGGCGGTGTTGCTCTTTTCCTCAATGGCTCAGAAGCTTGATCCCTTATCTCGAGTCTATTATTCATACAATCTTCAAATCCTAAAACTTTTGCACACTCTCTATCCTTTTTCTTCTCACCCTCACTTAGTAGTTAGGGGTTTTGGGGTTTTGGGG
>VFQS010003034.1_pt1 | contig 13137 bp, 10 predicted proteins | sample 3512361 | NCBI WGS metagenome assembly VFQS01 (sample SAMN10412375, study PRJNA504923) | tailings metagenome | isolation source: Relicate 1 Philex TSF3 active mining | place: Philippines
CAAAAACCAGTTTTAAAATAGGGAAGGACTGGACACTGAAAACACAAACAGATCTTACTCATTATGTTTGGATCAAAAAGCCCATTGCACAAGTAGCAGGTATGAATATTCCCCTTGGGTCGTTGGCAGATGTCATTTTAAATAATTCAAAATCCTATTTGGGAAAGCAGATAGATGAAATGACAGCTACCTATTTCGATTTAAAGGCTATCGTTGCCAGCGCCTGGAGCTCTATTACAAGGGTGCTTTCAGTTTCTGAAGAATACAAAGCCTGGTTATTGGTTAATCCAGATAAAGTAACTATGTCACCAATGATTATTCAAGGAGATTCGATTCAGACAAATCTTTCTCTTACTGCAAAACCACAACTTACTATTGGAGATAAGCCAAATGCCAATAATACATCTAAAATTCCCGATTACGCCCAGGTATTAGGTGAAAGTCAACGTACTATTCTTGTGCTGCGAACTAAATTGCCATTTTCAGAAACAAAATCACTCACTTTAAAACAAGTGGGTGGCCAAACATTTTCAAGTGGAAAAAAATCTGTTACTGTAGAAGATGTTAATTATTTTGGCATTAATAATAAGTTGGGGGTTGAATTAACCCTGTCAGGTGCTTATAAAGGGAAGATTTTCCTCACGGGTACGCCTAAAATAGATACTCTAACGAATTTAATTAATCTTCCTGATTTAGAATTTAATTTGGAAACGAAGAATTTTTTGGTAAAAACCGCAGGTTGGATTTTAAAAAGTAATTTGAAAAAGATGATTCAGGAAAATATAAATTTTTATCTGACACTGAATCTAAATGATACTAAAAAAGAACTTGAAAAGCAGTTGAACGAATATCCCTTGGCCACTGGTTTCAGGATGAAAAGTAAAATTGATCAATTATCGGTGGACAATATTCAAATTACTTCTGATGGAATGCTCATTGATATGGGTATTGGAGGAAATTTAGGCATTTTCACCTCCACGGTTCAAAAAAAATAATAAATGAGTATACATTGAAAATGGCTTCTAAAAAAGCCAGAATGTATTCAAAATATAGTGTATGCGAATAAAAAAAGGGGCTGTCTTGTTAGACAGCCCCTTTTACATGATGTTGAATAAACTCAATTAAAGGTTTTACTGAAAACCATTTTTCGTGTTTTTCCAGAATCTTCCATTAGTAAAACGAGTTTTTTACTGTTCAAAGATGCTATGTGGAGTTCTTTTTCTTCCTTTAATTGATTGGTTAGAAAGAGGCTGTTACTGCTAACTTTAAATTTCCCAGCTTCTTTATAATTTAATGTTCCTTCGTAGGAATAATTTCCCTCATCATTAAATTGCAAAATAATATTTTCTAATGTTTTGTCTTTCAAAATCTTATCATTTTCAAATATCTCTGTCGCCTTCCAAACGCCAACAATTTGATAGTTAGCGATGAAATTACATGAACTGAATGATAAAAATATTGAAAGAAAGATAAACTTACTCGTAGTTCGCAACATGCTCATTTAGTTTTTTAAGAAAGAGCTATAAAGGTTAAACAGCCTGCAATAAAACCAAGAAAGGCCAGCCAAGTAATATTTTTGAAGTACCAGATAAAATCTATTTTCTCCATACCCATTGCAGCTACCCCTGCGGCTGAACCAATAACGAGCATGCTTCCGCCTGTACCAGCTGAATAGGCAATAAAATGCCATAAATTACTGTCCATAGGAAACTTATCCATAGGATACATACCCATTGTTGCTGCTACTAATGGTACGTTATCAATAATGGCCGAAAGAATGCCAATAAAAATGATAACCATATTTTGATTAGGAATAAGTTCTTGCAGTTTGTTTGCCAGACTCATCAGGAATCCCACTTTTTCACCAGTTGAAGAAAGAACCACCACTGATTCTAAAGCACCAACTGCCAGGAGAATACCTAAAAAGAAAATAATACTACTTATCTCAATCCTGGAAAGTGCCTTATGAACTGAATATAAATGTCTGTTTTCCTGGTTAAATTCCTCCTCTGGATGAATATATTCTGAAATGAGCCAAACGATTCCCAATGAAATCATGATGCCCATATAAGGGGGTAAATGAGTGACAGACTTAAAAATAGGAACGAAAATCAAACCAGCTAAACCAGCAATTAACATAGTTTTACTACTAAGAAGTTTAGAAGTATCCACGGTATTTCCCTCGCCTGGTAAATTTTCTATTTTACCTTTAAATATAGGGAGCAACGAGGCAATAAATACGGGTAAAATTAGGGAAATTACCGAGGGTAAAAATAAGTTCTGTATTAAACCTACGGAGGAAACTTTCTTACCTATCCAAAGCATAGTTGTAGTTACATCACCTATGGGAGACCAGGCTCCACCTGCATTGGCAGCAATGATAATTAAACTAACATAAAATAACCTTTCTTCTCTTTTAGGTACAAGTTTTCTTAATATGGATACCATAACTATGGTGGTGGTCAGATTATCCAGTACAGCTGACAAGAAAAAAGCAATTAAGGAGGTTATCCAAAGTAGCGATTTTTTGTTTTTTGTTTTCACCAACGAAGTAATGGGTGAAAAGCCTTTGTGAAGATCTACTAACTCTACAATAGTCATAGCTCCCAAAAGGAAGAATAAAATCTCTGCCGTTTTGCCTAAAATATGGAGTAAACCGTCTTCCAAAGGCGTTACCTGATGATTTACATCGAGTACCTCCAGATGACCTACGGAAATTAAAGCCCAGGTTAATGCACCCATCAATAAAGCTGGAACGGATTTGTCTAATTTTAATGGTTGCTCAAGGACAATGATAATATAACCAATGAAGAAACAAAGGACTACACTTGTTAACATAGATTAATTTTTTAAGGTGTGTGTTAAAATGTCAGGTGTTTTTTGTAAAAATAAAGTTTTAATTTTCATTTTTTATCATATTTATAGTTATTTCAAATAATTTTGTGTTTAATACTTTTTTAATGGCTCAAAATATCAAATGGTAAAGATTGGAAATATTAACATTGGTGAGTTCCCATTAATTTTGGCACCTATGGAGGATGTAAGTGATCCTCCATTCAGAGCCTTGTGCAAAGCTCAGGGTGCAGACTTAATGTTCACCGAGTTTATCAGCGTGGAAGGTCTTATCAGGGACGCAGATAAAAGTGTGCAGAAGCTGGATATTTATGATGAAGAAAGGCCCATTGGTATTCAAATTTTTGGTGCTGAATTTGATTCCATGCGCAGAGCTGCAGAAATTGTTGAAGAGGCAAAACCAGAGATTTTAGATATTAATTATGGTTGCCCTGTTCAAAAAGTGGTATGTAAAATGGCCGGTGCAGGGATTCTGCGGGATATACCCAAGATGATAAAACTTACCGAGGCAGTTATCAAAAATACAAATTTGCCAGTAACGGTTAAAACCAGATTGGGCTGGGATCAAGATACTATTTTCATAGAAGAAGTTGTTGAAAGGCTTCAGGATGTCGGTGTGCAGGCGGTAAGTATTCATGGCAGAACGCGCAAACAAATGTATAAAGGGGAAGCAGATTGGAGTTACATTGCCAAGGTGAAACAAAACCCAAGAATCCATATTCCTATATTTGGAAATGGCGATATTGATTCTCCACAAAAGGCAGTAGAATATAGAGAAAAATACGGTGTTGACGGTATAATGATTGGTCGTGCAAGCATCGGTTATCCATGGATTTTCAGAGAAATTAAACAATTTATGCTCGACGGAACCATCTGTGACCCTCCTACGTTAACAGAAAGAATCAATGCGGTTACTGAACATCTTACCAGAGCTATTGATTGGAAAGGTGATAAACTTGGCATACTCGAGACTAGGAGACACTACAGTAACTATTTTCGAGGTTTTCCTAATATTAAGGAGTTTAGAAAATCTTTGGTAACCTTAGATGATAAAAATCATATTTTTGAGGTTCTTCATGAAATGTCTCTCTGTTATGCAGGATTAGAACCTGTGTTGTCTGAGTGATTTCAAAATTAAAATGTGTCCAAAATAATAGATTTTACAAATAAGGAAAATGATTTCCTCTTCAGATTAATTGGAAGAGTTGCCGTTGATTTGAATTCTCCCGCTTATGTGGTTGGTGGCTTTGTTAGAAATTTTTTTTTAAAGCGGCAATCTAAGGACATCGATATTGTATGTGTGGGTAATGGCATTCAGCTTGCAGAAAATGTCGCTGCTCTTTTACAGCCTTCTCCAAAAGTAGTTACCTACAGTCGGTATGGAACAGCAATGTTTCGTTTTAATGATATTGAATTCGAATTTGTAGGGGCTCGGAAGGAATCTTATTCAGTTGATTCCCGAAAGCCTGCTGTTGAGGAGGGGACCTTAGAGGATGATCAGAAAAGGAGAGATTTTACGATGAATGCTCTCGCTTTTTCTTTGAATCCGGATGAATTTGGCTTGTTTCTTGATTCTTTTAAAGGTTTGGAAGATTTAAATAATAAGATTATTAAAACACCCCTTGATCCAGGAATAACTTTTTCCGATGATCCTCTTAGAATGATGCGCGCTGTAAGATTCGCAGCTCAACTTGGGTTTGTTTTAGACGGTGATACTAAACAGGCATTAAAAAAATATAAAGACAGAATAGGTATTATTTCACAAGAAAGAATAGCAGCTGAATTAAATAAAATCATTCTTTCACCTAAACCTTCTATTGGCTTTCTTCTTCTTTTTGAAACGGGTTTATTATCCATTATTTTCCCCGAAATGGTGCTTTTACATGGGGTGGAAATTAAAAATGGGAAAGGGCACAAAGATAATTTCTTTCATACCTTGCAGGTTTTAGATAATTTAAGTCAGGTGACAGATAATTTATGGTTGCGCTGGGCTGCTATTTTACATGATATTGCTAAACCCCAGACAAAAAGGTGGCAATCAGATATAGGTTGGTCATTTCATGGACATGAAGTATTGGGCGCTTCTATGGTGTACACTATTTTCAAAAGACTGAAATTACCTATGGATTTTAAAATGAAGTATGTTCAGCAACTGGTAAGACTTCATTTAAGACCTATTTCTCTGACTAAAGAAAATATTACTGATTCAGCTATTAGAAGGCTTATTGTTGATGCTGGAGATGATCTGGATGACCTTATGCTCTTATGTAAAGCTGATATTACCTCGAAAAATCAATCTAAAGTTCAAAAATATCTTGAAAATTACGATTTGGTTATGGAGAAAATTCAGGCTGTTGAATCCAATGATAATCTTCGAAACTGGCAACCACCCATAACAGGAGAGCTAATTATGGCTACCTTTTCGATTGGACCGTCCAAAGAAGTGGGTTTAATCAAAACGGCTGTAAGGGAAGCAATCCTTGATGGAATTATTCCAAATGATTACGACGCTGCATTCACTTATATGAAGGAAAGAGGGAAGGCATTAGGATTGTAAATCAGGAAAATGTTTATTTAGCAAGAAATAGAAACGGGTCTTTTTCCAAACCACAATCTTTGTAACTTTTACCCGACATCACGTCACTCATCTTAATATTTAGGGGACCTAGTTTTCTGTCAAGGGCTATTTTTGCACCTCCGGGAAGGGTAATCCAATTTTCCCAGGTACTTTTTATGCCTCCGATTGGCAAAACTTTAACCCACATTTTAAAAGAGATGGGTAAATTGGTTTTTGGGTCAAATTCCCACAAATAGGTATCACCAGGCGTTACCCCTCCATCCTGATATATCACTTTTAAAGCCTTTTCACCAGATGGCATGATAACCATTTCTCTTTTAACCCCTTTGTCGAAAGCTTTAGTTGGGGCTATGAACCAGAAACTATCATTACAAAAACCTTCCCAGGCTGTTTTTATAAATTTTGCTGCGGTATTTCCACTAACTGCCTGATTTTCCTGCCAGGCTTTTCCTTCCTTATTTTTCAAGTTCATTATGACGCGTTTCCCACCCCATTCAACCAACAGGAATTGTCTGTATTTATCCCAAACATAAACTTTATCTCCTGGAAATGTCCAACTGACCCATCTTAGATTATTCCAAGCAGGCTTGTTGATGGCCTTCTCCATTTTTGTAGCCAGTAATTCAGCTTCACTCCCAGAGGTTCCCGCAGGAACATCTTCGTGCAGATAATATATGGCAGACCCCATCAAGATGAATAAACCAACCAGTAAAACCAATATAAATCGAAAAAACTTCTTTGCCATAGATTAAAGATTCCACCAATAATTAAATTTCAAAACAAATTGCCGTTGCTTTAGTTGAAAAGCATTGGCATAGTAATTGTCCGTATATACAAAGTATAAATCTGAAGCAGGACTATACCGCCATTGAAGCCTAAAATTACTGTTAATATTATCAATTTGCTTGTTATATTGAAAAAAATAGGTGATAAACAATTTATTTGTCAGCGTTAAATCAAGTCTAGGACCGGCAAGCCATAAATTAAATTGATTATTCCTTAGTTTTTCGGGAAGTCTTTCATCCTCAAAAAAGGATAAATTATTATATGAAGCTCGTAGTGAAATAGAAAAATAAGGTTGGATTCGGTACCCAAATTCACCTTCTAGTCTAACTCTTTTCCCGTCTGCATAGTACCCGCCTTGTCTCGTAGATACGCGGTAAGTGACTAAACTTTGTGGTTTGGAGGTAAAATCAAATCCACGGGAGTACCATTGATGAATGGTACCTTCTTTTAAGAAATGCCCCGCATAATTCGTTGGGTCAAAAGGAGCTAATAACTTTACCTTATTTGTTGCCGTCCAGATAAAAAGATCGGCTCTGCTAAGAAAATTTATTTTATAAATGGCAACGTGTTCATTTTCAATTTGTTTGAAATTTTCATTGAAATAACTGCTAAATTCAAGAGCGGGACCATGAGATAATACTTTTCCAGATTTAGGAAAAAACAGGTAGCCAACGCCTGGATTCAGTCTTTTATATCCCGTTCTTGGAACAAATCCTGTTTCGGCATTTACTTGATTACCAACGTCTTCCCATTTCAAACCATAAGTAATATTCTTATTTGTATATTGGATGTCGGCGGCGAGAAGTTGGTCCTTATTTGTCTTGTTAGCCGAAAGGGTGTTTAAGTAAAATACTTTTCCCCTCCAAAAATTATTAGCACTGGCAAGATTATATTCAACACCAATATTTCGATTTGCCAAGGTAGATGCATCACCGAAACGCTCTCTGTTTACTAAAATAACCCCAATATTTGAGCGTTGAAATACCTTTCTTTGCAATGCAAATACAGCAAAATTAGTGCCTATTGTTTCAGTTTCATTTGCCTGCATTTGCATATTTAAGACACCTAATCTCCAGTTTTTATTGAGTTTACCGCTAAGACGTGCACCACCAACAATTTTATTTTGTAAGCCTATGCGTCGAGAAAAAAATGGACGGAGATTATTATAACCAAAATTATTAAATAAATCCCCATTTTCAATGAAAAACTGACGTCGTTCGGGAAAGAACAGTTCGAACCGATCTAGATTGGTCTGTTGAACATCAACTTCTACCTGAGAAAAGTCAGGATTTAGGGTTAAATCAAGATTCATTGAACTGTTTATAGCTACCTTTGCATCTAAACCGAAAGCCACATTACTTTTTTCATTTTGATTAACCTTGTTATTAGAATATGAACCAAGAGAAAAAGGGATCAATGAAATATTCGTTCCAGGGGAGGGTGGGGGTTCTGTCCATTGTAAAAACCCGGTGTATGCAAGGGAAGCGGTAGGGAATTGTCTGGGTACTGGTGCCCAGGCTGATTTTTCAGTGGTTTTCATATCTAACCTACTGAAATTTACTCCCCATTTATCTGCATTTGGTTTGTATCGTAATGTGGTGAATGGAATCGCCATCTCCAGTGTCCATTTATCTGGCTCGCTTTGAACGGCCGAGGTCCATTTATTATCCCAGCTTAAATCTGCCTTTCCGCCATCGTATAATAATCCGTCCCATTGAGCACCCATCGCATTAGATCCAAAGGTAAATCCATTGGTTTGATCATTAAAAGGGTCTATAAACAAAAGAAAATTATCATTTTTACCGAAACTAAAATCCCGTCTTAAGGACTCAACCATGTATGGGCCCTCTGATTTTTCATAATTTATTGCCAGTAAATACAAATTTTTATCATCGAAACACATTTTTACTTCGGTATATACCTTAGCAAAGCCTGTATCCATGGGTAGTACTGCGTAAAATCGGGAAGTTGGCTGTATTTCCTTCCAGCCTTTATCATCTGGAAATCCATCGACTTTGATTTGCTCAGATATTTTCTTTAAAGAATAAACCATGGATTCATTTGCCTTCTGAGCAATAACATTGACATAAGAAAGACAAAAAACTGCCAGTAAAAGGTAAGTTTTTATTTGATTAATATTCATTATAATTCCCTAATCCAGATATTTCTAAAACTAACCAAATCCCCGTGATCCTGTAACCTTAAAGAACCTTTTTCATGGGCTTTAAATTTAGGTAATCCAATATATTCTGTTGTGCCCTTGATTTCTGTATTATGCTGAACTAAAACACCATTATGTAGTACCGTAATAGTAGGCGGTGCGGTAAGAATTCCGTCGGCATTAAAGCGTGGAGCTTTATAAATAATCTCATATACCTGCCATTCACCTGGTTTCTTGTTGGCATTTACCAAAGGCATTGATTGTTTATAAATGGAAGCTGCTTGTCCATTGGAATAGGTTCTATTGTCGTAGCTATCCAAAACTTGTAATTCATAAATCTCCTGGAGAAAGATACCACTATTTCCTCTGCCCTGACCTTCCCCTTTAACCACCTCAGGAGCTCGCCATTCTATATGTATTTGACAGTCGCCGAATTGTTTTTTAGTTTTGATGTCACCTGTTTTAGGAACTACCGTTAAAAAGTTTTCTGATATTTTCCATGGGCAGGGATTGCCTTTTAAATCGGTCCATGCGTCCATATTTTTACCGTCAAATAAAACTATTGCGTCAGACGGAGGCATATTATTAACAACAGGGGTGATTTTTCTTGGCTCCGGTTCCCAAACTTCGGTAGCTTTTGGATCGGTAATCTGTGAAAAAAGCGTAGCTTGAGCAAAAGTACCCAAAGTGATTGTTAAGAACATTTTTAGCGAGAGGAAATGAAATTTCATAATTGAAAGTTTTAGGTGCTGAAAATTAAAATCTAAAGTAAATCTTTTTCATCATTTTTCATTAAATAATCGTTTTTATGAATGAATTTCTTCTTTATGGACTTATTGGTGGCGCTATTCCCGATTTGCTAAGAATTATAAATAATCGGTATCAACTGAGTTTACCATGTTATCTCAAATCTATCAATTTTTATGTGGGATTTATATTTTTACTAATTCTTGGCATGGTAACGGTACAGTTATTACATGCAGGAAGTGTTACCGAAGCGCTCTCTTACGGTTATTCTGCACCTCAAATAATTTCTGGACTTTTGGGAAATATGTCAAAAACACAGAAAGCAGGGAAGGAGAAAAGGAGTATGCCGGAAAGTCCCCAAATGCTAAATAAATTTTCCACCCTTGATTTTTGGAAATGGTAATTCATTTTCTGAGAAATCTGCATGATAAATCAATGGGCAAGAAATTATATGTTTACAAAGAAAGTATTCCTCAAATTTTGGTAAAATTGTACTTTAATTATTGAATGCCAGTTTTATGAAAATTATCATTGCGGGGGCTGGAGATGTCGGTTTTCATTTAGCTCAGCTATTATCTATTGAAAATCAAGATATTATCCTGATAGATTCGAATCAAGATGTATTGGATTATGCTGCAGGTCATCTGGATCTGTTAACTTTAAAAGGAGATGCCACTTCTTTTGATGTCCTAAATCGGGCTAGTGTACAAAATGCCGATTTATTTCTTTCGGTTACAACCTTGGAAAATTCAAATTTAATTTCATGTATTTTAGCCAAAAAGTTAGGAGCGAAACAAACCATTGCCAGAGTAAATAATCCTGAATATTTGGTTAATTCCAACAAGGAGGTTTTTGAAAAACTAGGAATCGACCTGCTTATTTCTCCAAGACAATTAGCCGTTGAGGAAATATACAGATTGGTGAAGCAATGTTCTTTCACCGACGTTTTCGATTTTGAGGAGGGTAAAATAAGTGTAACTGGGGTGACATTAGATGAAAAATCTCCTCTAATTGGCTTAAGTTTAGTTAATTTTCCTCACTTTGCCAAAGATTTAGATATTAGGGTCTTGGTTATTTTAAGAAGTTTTGAAACTATCATTCCTAGTGGGGATACCGTTTTTCAGAAAAATGACCATGTTTATTTTATATCGAAAAAGGAGAAAATCAAAATTTTACAGCAATTAATTGGTAAAAAGGATAAAACCATAAAAAATATTGCTATTCTGGGTGGCAATGCGCAAGGATTTCTTGCGGCAAGTATTTTGGAAAAAGAATATAGGGTTACTATTTTTGAAAAAGATAAAAATAGGTGTAAGGAGTTAAATGAATTGTTGAATAATACCTTGGTTATAAAGGCGGAATATTCTGATTTTGAATCTCTTAAGGAAGATGGATTAGGTAAAAGCGATGTTTTTTTAGCATTGACAGATAATTCGGAAACCAATATTATTGCTTGTCTGACCGCTAAAAATTTTGGAGTTTACAAAACTATAGCTCAGGTAGAAAGTAAAATTTACACGCACATGTCCCAGGATATTGGTGTAGATACCCTAATAAATAAAAAACTCATCGCCGCGAATAACATCTTTAGATTCGTTAGAAAAGGTTCTGTCAAAGCTATTACAAGTTTACACGGAGTCGATGCTGAAATCATAGAATTTTCCTTGGAAAAAGACATAAGACTATTGAATAAGCCTCTTAAATCAATTAATTTTCCCAAAAATGCTTTTATTGCGGGGGTAATCCGTGACGAAGATAGCTTTCTGCCAAATGGAGATTTTGTATTGATTAAAGGGGATAAGGTCATTGTCTTTACGTTATCTGAAGCTATTCCGGAACTAGAACTTTTATTCTTGTAATATGATAAATTGGCGGGCAGTATTCAGAGTGTTAGGTGCGCTACAGATGATACTTAGCGTGTTTTTTTTTAGCAGCTTAGTTGTATCATTTATCTACGGTAATCATCCCTTTCCATTGGCAGGAGGGGGCGCCTTAACATTAATATCCGGAATTATTTTTTTCTTATGGGGAGGTAAAATTACAAATGGCAGCATTCACAAAAGGGAAGGGTACTTAATAGTCACCCTAAGTTGGTTTATAATGACTTCTTTTGGTATGCTTCCTTTCATTTTTAGTAATGAAATTCCTAATGTAGCCGATGCTTTTTTTGAATCTGTTTCAGGATTCACAACGACAGGAGCCTCTATTTTAACTGAAATTGAAGCTCTTCCAGAGGATATATTGTTTTGGAGAAGTTTTATTCAATGGATAGGAGGCATGGGCGTAATTGTTTTGACGGTTGCCATTATACCCTTACTTGGCATTGGTGGTATTGAACTTTTTGTTGCCGAAGCTCCAGGACCAACCTCCGATAAACTTCACCCTCGAATTAGAGAAACAGCTAAAAGATTATGGTTTTTATATGTTGGTCTTACCCTAATTCTAGTTGCCTTGTTAAATGTTGGTGGTATGACTTTGTTCGATGCTATCAACCATTCTTTTACTACTTTGGCAACAGGTGGATTTTCAACTAAAAATGCAAGTATCGCTGCATATCCATCCGCTTATATTCAATATGTATTAACTATTTTTATGTTCCTCGCAGGTGCTAATTATACCTTTCTTTATCTTGCTTTTAAAAGACAATGGAGGAATGTCTGGAAGATGGATGAGCTTAGAGCTTATTTATATCTTGTTATCTGTGCCATCCTTATCATTACGTTTCAAGTAAAAGATATAACAGATAATGATTGGGAGAGAAGTTTTAGAGAAGCGGCTTTTCAAGTGGTTTCTGTGATAACTACCACTGGATTTGTTTCAGCAGATTATCTGCAATGGGGTACTTTTGCCATTATTATTTTCTTCTTGTTGCTTTTTGTTGGTGGATGTGCCGGTTCCACTAGTGGTGGGGTGAAGGTAATTCGAAGTATTGTGTTTTTTAAAAATACTTTCCTTGAGTTTAAAAGAATTCTTCATCCCAATGCGGTTATTTCTCTGAAAATTAATAATGAAATAGTTAGAGGTAGGACCATCACCCATATTATGATATTTCTATTATTATACATCGCTACTTTTTGTGTTGGCTCTGTTATTATGACCTATTTGGGTTATGATATTTTGACGAGTATTGGTGCCGTAGCAACCTGTTTGGGTAATGTAGGTCCGGGAATTGAAAAGGTTGGCCCTGTATTTAATTTCGGTTGGCTATCAGGGGAAGCTAAATTTTTATTAAGTATCCTTATGTTATTGGGAAGGTTAGAGCTATTTACTATGTTAGTCATTTTGACGCCTCATTTTTGGAGATCAAACTAACGACTTTATTAATTACCCTTATTTTCAACCCCATTATTCTGTGGGGTATAAAAAATACTTCCTTTTATTTCGCTAGGCAAATATTCCTGCTCCACATGGTTTCCAGGGTAATCGTGACTGTATTTGTATCCAGCACCATAATTTAATTGTTTCATTAAAGCGGTTGGCGCATTTCTTAAATGAAGAGGAACCGCCAAATTTCCTGTTTCTTTAACTTTGTCTAAAGCCGATTGAATGGCTAAATAAGCAGCATTGCTTTTAGCTGATTTTGCTAAATAGATGACTGCTTCCGATAAAATGATTCTTGCCTCTGGCATTCCTACCGTGATGGATGCTTGAAAAGCAGTTTGGGCCATTAATAAAGCATTTGGGTTGGCTAATCCAATGTCTTCAGCGGCTGAAATTATCATCCGTCGGCCAATAAATTTAAGGTCTTCTCCTGCAGCGAGCATTCTTGCCAGCCAATAAACAGCGGCCTGAGGGTCACCTCCTCTTATACTTTTAATAAAAGCGGAAGCTATATCATAATGAATTTCACCATCTTTATCGTAGTTCAATACTATATTAGACGCAATTTTTTCTATTAACGCGTTGGTAATCTGTATTTTATTTTCTTCGTTGGGTAAACAAGCGAGCTCTAATAAGTTTAATAGTTTTCGCGCATCTCCTCCTGCAAAATGCAATAATGCCTCTTTTTCCT
>VFQS010003035.1_pt1 | contig 13136 bp, 14 predicted proteins | sample 3512361 | NCBI WGS metagenome assembly VFQS01 (sample SAMN10412375, study PRJNA504923) | tailings metagenome | isolation source: Relicate 1 Philex TSF3 active mining | place: Philippines
TGTTGGCAATGGGCGTAGAGCCCACAAAGCTGATGGCCTTCACATCGGGGTGTTCAACCAGCGCGTCGACGGCTTCTTTATCGCCTTGCACCACGTTGAACACACCATCGGGCAAACCGGCTTGTTTGAGCAACTCGGCCATCAGCAGGCTGGGGCTGGGGTCGAGTGGGCTGGGCTTTAAGACAAAGGTGTTGCCGCAAGCAATGGCCACAGGAAACATCCACATGGGGACCATGACTGGAAAATTAAAAGGCGTGACGCCCGCCACCACGCCCAATGGCTGACGCAGTGTCCAGTTGTCAATGCCTGTTGAAACTTGGTCTGTGAAGTCGCCTTTGAGCAATTGCGGAATGCCGCACGCAAATTCCACAATGTCGATGCCGCGTGTGACTTCACCTTGTGCGTCTGTAAACACTTTGCCATGCTCGGCCGTGATCATGCGCGCCAAGGTGTCGCGGTTTTGCTGGAGCAACTCTAAATACTTGAACATGACGCGTGCGCGGCGCAGGGGTGGCGTATCGGCCCATGCAGGAAAAGCAGCTTGCGCAGAAGCAACCGCTTGCGCCACGTCTTGCACATTGGCCAAGTGGACACGTCCTGTGACGGCGCCCGTCGCAGGGTTGAAGACGTCTTGCGCGCGAGTCGAAGTGCCAGCCGTTGTTTGGCCAGAAATGAAGTGAGCAATAGAGGGGACGGTCATGGCTTGTCTCAGTAAATGTAGAACAGATGAATGTTAATCGCTTGCAGCATCAGCTTCTTGCGCAGGATGTCTGCGCCTGAACATGCCCCAGCCTTCCATGTGCAACACCAAGTCGCCATGTTGATTGTGCATATCCCATTGGGTGCGCACCAAACCCACATCGGGCTTGGAGCGCATAGGGCGCGACTCTAATATTTTGTGTTGGAGGCGCAGCGTGTCATTGGGCAGCACTGGCTTTTTCCATTGCAAGTTCTCAAGACCCGGCGATCCCAAGCTCGAGGATTCATGCAAAAAATTCGTCACCATCAGTCGCATGGCCATGGCACAGGTGTGCCATCCGCTGGCGCACAAGCTGCCAAACACGGAAGCTTTGGCCGCTTCTTCGTCAAGGTGAAAAGGCTGCGGGTCAAATTGTGAAGCAAAGGCAATGATCTCTTCGCGGGTGGGTGTGATGGTGCCCAGGTCGCGAACACTGCCTGGTCGCATGTCTTCCCAGTAATAAAGGATCTTGTTGGCCGGTATGCCTGCCATCAACGGCCTCCCGATACGTCGATCAGGCTCATGGTGGTGTAGCTGGCTTCATCCGACAACAACCACACAATGGCCTGCGCCACTTCCATGGCTGAGCCGCCACGCTTGGCGGGCACCAAATGCTCGAGGTCTTTGACGCGGTTGGGCAATCCGCCGGATGCATGTATTTCGGTGTCAATCAAGCCGGGGCGAATGGCGTTGACGCGAATTTCTTCGCCGGCCACTTCTTTGGCCAAGCCCAAGGTAAAGCTGTCGATGGCGCCTTTGGCCGCTGCATAGTCCAAATACTGACCCGGTGAGCCTAGCCTTGCCGCAGCACTCGATAAATTCACAATGCTGCCGCCTTGGCCGCCGTGTTTTGTGCTCATTTGCAAGATGGCTTCGCGTGCACACAGCATCGAGCCTAAAACATTGATGTCAAACATGCGGCGCCAGCGTGCCATGCTCATTTCATCAAGCCGAGCAGACACATCGACAACGCCGGCGTTGTTGACCAAACCTTGAACAGGCCCAAGGTCTGCGCGTACTTTTTCGAACATGGCCAAAACCTGTTCTTCGTTGGCCACATCGGCCTGAACGGCAATGGCGCGGCCACCTGCTGCTTTGACGTGTTGCACCACCTCGTTGGCAGCGTGTGCGTTGACGGTGTAATTGACGGCAACATCCCAGCCCTTTTGAGCCGCCAAAATGCAGGTGGCAGCACCAATGCCGCGGCTCCCACCTGTGACCAAAACTACTTTGCGCATACTTTGTCTCCTGCAGAATATTGAGTAAACGGTTAAAACACTGTCTGGTGCTACGGCATTGCGTATGCAGATTACCTTAATTAGGAGCTTTTTGTGAGTCACTCAGTCGACTATTATTTCGCCCCCCAAAGCCCTTGGGCTTACTTGGGCCATCAAAGATTCCAGCAAATTCTGGCCAAAGCAGGTGCCAGTGTTCGCGTCATGCCCATTGATCTGGGTGGCAAAGTGTTTCCAATTTCAGGTGGCTTGCCTTTGGGCCAACGTGCGCCGCAGAGGCAGGCATATCGCCTGACTGAGTTGGCACGTTTTAGCAAGTGGTTGGGTGCTCCCTTGCATTTAAAGCCGACCTATTTTCCGGTGGGCGGCGACGATGCCGCCAAATTGATCATTGCCGTTGACATGGCGGCAGGCCCACAAGCGGCCATGGCCATCAGTGGTGCTATTTTGTCGGCCGTCTGGGCACAGCAGCGCAACATTGCCGATGAGAAAACCTTGGCCGAGTTGCTCAAAGAACAAAACTTGCCAGCCAGCTGCCTAGAACAAGCCTATAGCCAAGCCGCTCAAGAGCGTTACGAGTCATACACCCAAATGGCCATTGATGCCGGTGTGTTTGGCGCGCCTTCTTACGTGATCAATGGCGAAATTTTCTGGGGTCAAGATCGATTAGATTTTGTTGAGCGCGCATTGGCTTAAGCAATCAACAACCTTTATCAACCCCCCACATTTTGAGGAGATCATCATGGGATCCATTGTTCAATTAACGGCCGCCGATGGCCAGCAATTCCCTGCATACATCGCTGAGCCCGCTACACCCGCCAAAGCGGCAGTCGTGGTCATTCAAGAAATTTTTGGTGTCAATGCGCACATTCGAGAAGTGGCCGATGCTTACGCCAAAGAGGGGTACTTGGCCATTGCGCCAGCCATGTTCCACCGCGCGCAAGCCAACGTAGAACTGGGTTACGCCGAAGCCGACATGGCCGCAGGCATGGCCTTGAAAACGGCCATTGAATCTTTGCCTGCACCAGGTGCTTTGCAAGACATCCAAGCCAGCATTGACCACGTGCACAAAGTGTGCGGCGGCAAGGTGGGCGTGGTGGGTTATTGCTGGGGCGGTTTGCTGACATGGCGCGCTGCCTGCTTGCTCAACGGCTTATCGGCGGCAGCGCCTTACTACGGCGGCGGCATGACGACTGAAGCTGAGTCGGTACGTCAATCGAAAGTGCCCGTGATGGCGCACTTTGCCGAAGAAGACAAGTGGATTTCCATGGACTCGGTCAAGGCCTTTCAGGACGCGCACACCCATGCACAGGTGTTCACGTATGCGGCGCACCATGGTTTCAATTGCAATCACCGGGGTGCATGGCATGCGGCGTCTGCAGCCCTTGCGCAACAAAGAACTTTAGGGTTTTTCAAGGCGCACTTAAGCTAAGAGGCCACCCTGACCGCTGCAAAAAGGCAGCATCAAATTCATTGACCTGATCGTGCCAAGTAACGTTTGCGCCAAAAAAACCAAACCAAGGTGAGTGCGATCAGGAGCATGCTGCCAATCGTCCACCAAAAGCCAAAACTGCTGTGAAGCATGGGAATGACATCGAAGTTCATGCCGAAGATGGCGGCAATCAAATTCAAGGGCAAGAAAATGGCCGTGATAGAGGTTAAGGTTCGCATGGACGCATTGGTGCGATTGCTTTGGGCATTGAAGTGAATTTGAACGGCCGTTTCAATGCTCTGCTCTAAACGCCTGACGTGATGAACGACGCGATCGATGTGTTCTAAAACATCGCGGCTGCGCACTTTCAAAATTTCATGTTCTTTGATCAAGGGGTTGTCACTGGGCGTTGCCCAATTGTTCAAAGACTCGAGCCAACCCTGCATGGCACTGCGTTGATCTTCACAAATTTCATCCAGATGGTGCAATGACAAACGTGCCTCTAACAAAGCTGACCAATTGTTGAAGCGGGTGTCTGGGCTGATCAGTTCTGCTTGCCAGTGGTCTAGCTGTCTGGTGAGTTCTCTGCGCAAATCCAAATACACATCGACCACCTGGCTCACCATGCGCAACATCATGTCGGCTGGGCTGACAGGAATGCCCCGCGCGCCAACTGAACGTTCGTCTGGCAGGTCGGCTGTTGAGGCTTTAGACCCGCTGGCGTCAGCCCCGTCTGACTTGGTGTTTGCAGCTCTTTGTGCTTGACTGCCCGATGCCAACAGCCTTGCCGCATAAGCCTCGCGGATGCTGCAATCATCCGGGTGCACCGTGAGGAGCACTTTGTCGAAAATAGCAAAGCCAATGGGACTGGTGTCCAACCTGCGAAGTGCCGGCGGTCCTGAGACCTTGCCTTTGAGTTTGAGACGAGAAGTTGGCTTGGTGGGTTCGGCCGCGCGGGTTGTTTGCGCCGCCAATCGACGAAACACCAAGACATCGTAATAAGACGTTAAATCGAAGCGCGAAGGCAATTGACCATTGAGCAAGTCGGACACGTGCAGGTCAAGCAAATGATGCCCCGTGAGGTTTTGCAAAGCCTGTTGAACTTGTTCCTGTTCCGATGAGAAAAATGTCCTAGAGCAAGCGATCCACAAAAAGCCGTTGTCATTGAATGCGCGAGGCAAAGACAAAGCTTCTTGAACCTGTGTACCAGAGACAGTGAAGACGCGCATGCAACAGAAGATGAATGATTTGCGTTAAGTGAAGCTCAGGCTTTGGCGAGCAAGCGCGCAGCATCGCGTGCAAAGTAAGTCAAGATGCCATCTGCACCAGCGCGCTTGAAAGCCAACAAGCTCTCCATCATCACGCCATCGTGGTCTAGCCAGCCGTTTTGTGCGGCGGCTTTCAGCATGGCGTATTCACCCGACACTTGATATGCAAATGTGGGCACCCCAAACTCATCTTTGACGCGGCGCACGACATCCAAATAGGGCATGCCGGGTTTGACCATCACCATGTCAGCGCCTTCGGCAATGTCCAAGGCCACTTCGCGAAGCGCTTCGTTGGTGTTGCCGGGGTCCATTTGATAAGTTTTTTTGTTGCCTTTGCCCAAGTTGGCGGCTGAGCCCACGGCATCACGGAAGGGGCCATAAAAAGAGCTGGCATATTTGGCACTGTAGGCCATGATTTGTGTGTGCACATGGCCTTTGGCTTCCAAGGCTTGGCGAATGGCACCAATGCGCCCATCCATCATGTCGCTGGGCGCCACAATGTCGACGCCCGAATCGGCTTGCACCATGGCTTGTTTGACCAACTGATTCAAGGTGGGGTCATTCAAAATGTAGCCATCATCGTCCAGCAAACCGTCTTGTCCATGGCTGGTATAGGGGTCCAGCGCCACATCGGTCATGACACCCAATTCAGGAAAGTTTTTCTTGAGGGCTCTGACCACGGTAGGCACCAGTCCATCTGGATTGAGGGCCTCGTTACCTTCTGGGTCTTTGAGTGAGCTGTCAATGACGGGAAACAGTGCCATGACAGGGATGCCCAATTTCACACAATCCTCTGCAACAGGCAGCAGCAAATCCAAACTCAAGCGCTCAACGCCTGGCATCGAGCCAACGGCTTGCCTTTGATTTTGACCAGCCAGCACAAATACGGGGTAAATCAAATCGTCAACCGTCAGTTGGTTTTCGCGAACCAAACGTCGTGAAAAGTCAGTCCGACGCAATCTGCGAGGGCGGCTGAGGGGGTAAGGTGTGTGAATCGGTGTCATTTGAAAATTGTGCCTGAAGTTTGTTGAAAAACAAGCCGCGGGGCTACACTTGCACCATGCTCTGGATAAAAGCTTTTCACATCGTCTTCGTAGCCAGTTGGTTCGCTGGCTTGTTTTACTTGCCGCGAATTTTTGTCAATTTGGCCATGGTGGCCGAAGATTCTGTGGCAGAGCGTGAGCGGCTTTTGCTCATGTCTCGCAAACTTCTCAGGTTCACCACCTTGTTGTCGGTACCGGCCATCGTACTGGGTGTGTGGCTGTGGTGGGGCATTGGCATTGGTTGGGGACCTGGCAACGCTTGGATGCATGCCAAATTGGCACTGGTGCTGCTCATCGTGGGCTATCACCATGCTTGCGGACGCATGTTGAAGAAGTTTGAAGCCAATCAAAATACGCACAGCCATGTTTGGTATCGTTGGTTCAACGAAGCCCCCGTATTGATGCTGGTGGCCGTTGTCATACTTGTGGTTGTCAAACCCTTTTAAGGCTCATGCAAAAAACTGCGGCATGGCCCTTGGCTGGCATTTACGCCGCATTGATTGTTTACGCCAGTCTTTACCCCTTTGAACAATGGCGTTCTCAGGGGGTCGACTGGACGGCCTTCCTGATGGCTCCGTGGCCCAAGTATTGGACAGGCTTTGATGTTCTGGCCAACGTGGTGGGTTATGCGCCTTTGGGCTTCATTGGTGTATTGGCACTGCGTCGCAGCGCTCGACATTGGCCGGCCGTCACACTCACAGTTGCTGCGGCGTCATTGTTGTCATTGGCGCTTGAAACACTGCAGCTTTTTTTGCCCGCGCGCGTGCCGTCCAATGTCGATTGGGGGCTGAACACTTGCGGCACTTTGATGGGCGCCTCGATGGCTTGGTTTTTGGAGCGATGGGGCTTTCTAGACCGCTGGAGTCGCTTTCGGGCCAATTGGTTTCTGCCCGATGCCAAAGGCTCATTGGTGCTTTTGGCTTTGTGGCCACTGGCTTTGCTGTTTCCAGCGCCTGTGCCTCTGGGCTTGGGTCAAATTTTGGAGCGGACTGAAGATGCCTTGGCTTTGTGGTTACAAGACACACCATGGCTAGATTGGTTGCCTGTTCGCGAAGTCGAGTTGCAACCCTTGCTGCCCATTTATGAGGTGTTCTGCGTTGGCATGGGCGTGTTGCTGCCTTGTTTGCTGGCTTTCAGTTTGATTCGGCAAAGGTATCAAAAAATCGTTGCGGCGTGCTTTTTGGTCATTTCTGGCTTGGCCTTCACGGCTTTGTCCGCAGCCCTCACATACGGCCCCGCCCATGCTTGGGGCTGGCTTAGCCCGCCTGTTCAAGGCGGCTTTGTATTGGCTTCGCTGCTCGCGGTACCTATGCTGTGGCTTCGAGAAAAACCGCTTCAAGTGCTTGCTCTGGTGGGGTTGGTGCTGCAGCTGAGCTTGCTCAACAACGCCTCAGCCAGCGCTTACTTTGCCTTGACTTTGCACAATTGGGAACAAGGACAATTCATTCGATTTCATGGTTTGATCCAATGGATGGGGTGGCTATGGCCTTTTGTTTTATTGTTTTATTTGATGCGACGCTTGTCATCTTCTCGCACCTCTAAAATGGACGAATGAGCGAAACATCCACTCCCTATTACGAACGCCACATTTTTTTCTGTCTGAACGAGAGAAAAAATGGCGAGTCCTGTTGTGCGGTGCAGGGCGCGCAAGCCGCCTTTGACCATTGCAAATCTCGTGTCAAAGAATTGGGCTTGGCGGGGCCAGGAAAAGTCCGCGTCAACAAAGCAGGTTGTTTAGACCGATGTGCGGGCGGCCCTGTGGCCGTGGTCTACCCAGAGGGCACTTGGTACAGTTTTGTAGACAACACCGACATCGATGAAATTGTCGACAGCCATCTTCGAAACGGCCAAGTGGTGCAACGCTTGGTAACACCCTCCGACGTGGGGCGCTGATGAACTCGGCTACGCAAGCCGTGCAGTTTCAAGGCCCCTCAGGCGTTTTGGAGGGGCTTGTTGATGAACCCTCCGAGGGCGCTTTCAAAGGCGTCGCTGTCATTTCTCATCCACACCCTTTGTTTGGTGGCACCATGCAAAACAAAGTGGTTCAGACGCTGGCCAAGGCCTTTGTTCAAAATGGTTGGCGCGCCATCCGATTCAATTTTCGTGGCGTGGGTGCCAGTGCTGGTGTTTACGACGAGGGCCGCGGCGAGTTGGAAGATTTGTTGGCGGTCATTGCACAAAGTCAAAGCCAGAATCAGAGCCAACCTTCAGTTGCTTCTGGTTTGGCGCTTGCCGGATTTTCATTTGGCGCTTTTGTGACGAGTCACGCGGCTGCGCAATTGGCCCCATTGGGTCAATTAGAAAAATTAGTGTTGGTTGGAACAGCGGCTTCACGGTTTCATGTGGCGACTGTGCCCCCCGAGCTCCACGACAAAACACTGGTGGTGCATGGCGAGGTTGACGATACCGTGCCTTTGGCCAGCGTGATGGATTGGGCGCGCCCTCAATTTTTACCCGTTTCTGTCATTCCAGGTGTGTCGCACTTTTTTCACGGGCAATTGCCTTTGCTCCGCTCGCTGGTCAGTCGCCATTTGCGGCCTTGATCTTTGCATCACTTCCACCACGCCATGACAAATTTGTTTTTGAAGGCTCTGCGCAGTGCTTTGCGAGCCGCTCTATGTTGGGCTTTACTGTTGTTGAACTTGTTGTCTTTGCAAGTTCAGGCACAAGTGCAAGTACCTGCGCTGGCGCCCGTCGCACCTGAAGTTGCAGCGCGCGCCTATTTGTTGATAGACGTCACGGCCAATCAAATTTTGGCGTCACGCGAATTGGACATGCCCGTCGAGCCGGCTTCTTTGACCAAACTCATGACGGCCTATTTGGTGTTTGATGCCTTGAAGACCAAAAAAGTTGAGCTTCAACAAACACTCACTGTGAGCGAGCGTGCTTGGAAGATGCCGGGCTCTCGCATGTTCATAGATCCCAAAATGAAGGTGCCGGTTGAGGATTTGATCAAGGGCATGGTGGTTCAATCGGGTAACGATGCCACGGTGGCCTTGGCGGAAGGCGTTGGTGGATCGGTCGAGCGCTTTGTGCAAATGATGAACGATCAAGCCAAAGTGATGGGCATGAAAAACACCACCTACAAAAACCCAGAAGGTTTGACGGAGGCGGGCCATGTCACCACGGCACGCGACTTGGCCACCTTGGCCATCCGGTTGATGCGCGATTTTCCAGCCGAGATGGGCACCTATGCCATTAAAAAATACCGCTATCCAGGCACCCCCGCCGCCAATGAAAGCAATCGCAACTTGCTGCTTTTCAAAGACCCAACCGTCGACGGCTTGAAAACCGGCCACACCGACTCGGCAGGCTATTGCTTGGTGGCCACAGCCAAACGTGATTTCCCCAACCTTGGTCCGCGCCGTTTGATGGCCGTTGTGTTGGGCGCCAGCAGTGAAATTGCACGCGCCAATGAAGCGCAAAAATTGCTCAACTGGGGTTACACCGCATTTGATGCGGTCAAGCTTTTTGAGGCGGGCCAATCCGTTGCGACGCCCGCCATTTGGAAGGGCAAAGAGGCCAGCGTCAAGCTTGGGCGCTCGGATGCCCTGGTGGTTGCGGTGCCCACGGGCTCGGCCGCGCAGATCAAAACCCAGCTGGTCCGTCCAGACCCCTTGGTGGCCCCAGTGACCAGAGGTCAAACCATTGGCAGCCTCAAAATTTTTCGTGGTGAGCAGCTTTGGGTCGACATGCCTTTGCAGGCTTTGGATACCGTAGAGCAAGCGGGCGTCTTGGGCCGCGCTTGGGATGCGCTGCGTTTATGGATCAAATAAGAAAAGTTGGTGCTTGCCAACTTTGACCCAAGGCAGGGCCACATAGATTTTTTTGCACAGGCCCCATTCCGCAGTTATACTAGAAGGCTTTTCCGCATTTGGGGCGGGGAAGATTTTTTTGTTCATTCCAAACGTTTAGGGACGTTTTTTTAAATGCCAACCATCAATCAATTGGTGCGTCAGGGGCGCGAGGTCGAAAAGACCAAGTCAAAAAGCCCTGCGATGCAAAACTCTCCGCAGCGCCGCGGTGTGTGCACCCGTGTGTACACCACGACGCCTAAAAAACCTAACTCCGCTCTGCGTAAAGTTGCCAAAGTGCGCTTGACCAACGGCTTCGAGGTGATCTCCTACATCGGTGGTGAAGGCCACAATTTGCAGGAACACTCCGTGGTTTTGGTGCGTGGTGGTCGTGTGAAAGACTTGCCTGGTGTGCGTTATCACATCGTGCGCGGTTCACTCGACTTGCAAGGCGTGAAAGATCGCAAGCAATCGCGTTCCAAATATGGCGCTAAGCGCCCGAAGAAGGCTTAAGTTAGCTTTCAAAAAAGGTGTTGTGCTGGTTTTAGACGAGCCGGTTCAACGAAGTGACTCCCTGTCGGAGTCGAGTAAGTGCAAATTCAAGATGAATTTGCAGGGTGTCTGGATCGGACGTCCAGCCATCAACTGAAGCAAAGAGGTGAAATATGCCACGTCGTCGTGAAGTCCCTAAACGTGAAATCCTGCCGGATCCCAAGTTCGGTAATGTCGAGCTCTCCAAGTTCATGAATGTGATCATGGAAGGCGGCAAAAAAGCGGTTGCCGAGCGCATCATTTATGGTGCCTTGGAAAACATGGAAAAGAAAACAGGCAAAGACCCTGTCGAACTTTTCTCAATCGCCATCAACAACGTCAAACCCATGGTGGAAGTTAAATCCCGCCGCGTGGGTGGTGCCAACTACCAGGTGCCCGTCGAAGTTCGCCCAGTCCGTCGCTTGGCTTTGTCCATGCGTTGGATCAAAGAAGCGGCCCGTAAGCGTGGTGAAAAATCCATGGCTTTGCGCTTGGCCAACGAGTTGCTCGAGGCCAATGAAGGCCGCGGCGGCGCGATGAAAAAGCGTGATGAAGTGCACCGCATGGCAGAAGCCAACAAGGCCTTCTCACACTTCCGCTTCTAAATCCCGGAGGTTGTCGCGCGGCCTCGTGCTGCGCTGCCAACCGACCGCAAAGCCCTGTAGAGACCCTGCAGGGCATTTGCATTTTTTGTTTTAACTGAATTCCAAGAGGTTGATCATGGCTCGCAATACTCCCATCGAGCGCTATCGCAACATCGGTATTTCCGCTCACATTGACGCGGGTAAAACCACTACCACCGAGCGCATTCTTTACTACACCGGTGTGAACCACAAAATTGGTGAAGTGCATGATGGCGCCGCCACCATGGACTGGATGGAACAAGAGCAAGAGCGTGGCATCACGATCACTTCTGCTGCCACCACCTGCTTCTGGCGCGGTATGGACGGTTCATTCCCCGACCACCGCATCAACATCATTGACACCCCTGGCCACGTTGACTTCACCATTGAAGTTGAGCGTTCCATGCGCGTGCTCGACGGTGCTTGCATGGTTTACTGTGCTGTGGGCGGCGTTCAGCCCCAGTCTGAAACTGTGTGGCGTCAAGCGAACAAGTACAAAGTGCCCCGTTTGGCTTTCGTGAACAAGATGGACCGTACCGGTGCCAACTTCTTCAAAGTGGTGGACCAAATGAAGACGCGCTTGAAGGCCAACCCAGTGCCCATCGTGATCCCCATCGGCGCTGAAGACAACTTCACCGGCGTGGTCGACCTTCGCAAAATGAAGGCCATCATTTGGGACGAAGCCTCTCAAGGCATGAAGTTCACCTTTGAAGAAATTCCTGCGAACTTGGTCGAATTGGCCAAAGAGTGGCGCGAGAAGATGGTCGAAGCTGCTGCTGAGGCCTCTGAGGAGTTCATGAACAAGTACCTCGAAGAAGGTGACTTGACTGAAGAAGAAATCACAGCTGGTTTGCGCATTCGCACCATCAACGGCGAAATTCAACCCATGTTGTGCGGCACCGCCTTCAAGAACAAAGGCGTGCAGCGCATGCTCGACGCAGTCTTGGAATTGATGCCTTCTCCTCTCGACGTGAAAGCCATCAAAGGTTTTGACGAAGACGAGAAAGAAGTCACACGCAAGGCCGACGACGAAGAGAAATTCTCTGCATTGGCATTCAAATTGATGACCGACCCCTTCGTGGGCCAGCTCACTTTCGTGCGCGTTTACTCTGGCGTTCTGAAAAAGGGCGACACTGTGTACAACTCTGTGCGCGGCAAGAAAGAGCGTATTGGTCGTATCGTGCAAATGCACGCCAACAACCGCGAGGAAGTTGACGAAATTCGCGCCGGCGACATCGCTGCTTGCGTGGGTTTGAAAGACGTTACCACTGGTGAAACTTTGTGCGACCCCAACTCTATCATTACCTTGGAGCGCATGGTGTTCCCCGACTCCGTGATTCGTCAGGCTGTCGAACCCAAGTCCAAAGCTGACCAAGAAAAAATGGGCATGGCTTTGTCACGTTTGGCTGCAGAAGACCCATCTTTCCGCGTGCAAACCGACGAAGAATCTGGCCAGACCATCATTGGTGGTCAGGGCGAGTTGCACCTCGAAATTATTGTTGATCGCATGAAGCGCGAATTCGGTGTGGAAGCCAACGTGGGCAAGCCCCAGGTGGCTTACCGCGAAACCATTCGCAAGCCTGTTGAAGAAGCCGAAGGCAAATTCGTTCGTCAATCAGGCGGTAAAGGTCAATACGGTCACGTGGTTCTGAAAATTGAACCGCAAGAAGCGGGTAAGGGCTTTGAGTTTGTGGACGCCATCAAGGGCGGTGTGGTTCCTCGCGAATACATCCCTGCCGTTGAAAAAGGCATTCAAGAAGCTTTGGGCCAAGGCGTGTTGGCGGGCTACCCCGTTGTGGACGTGAAAGTGACGTTGCACTTCGGTTCATACCACGACGTTGACTCGAATGAATTGGCGTTCAAGATGGCCGCCATCTTTGGTTTCAAAGAAGGTTGCCGTAAAGCCAATCCCGTCATCTTGGAGCCCATGATGGCGGTTGAAGTTGAAACACCTGAGGACTACGCTGGTAACGTGATGGGCGACTTGTCATCACGCCGCGGCATGGTTCAGGGCATGGATGACATGGTCGGCGGTGGCAAAGCCATCAAAGCTGAAGTACCACTGTCTGAAATGTTCGGCTACTCCACCACATTGCGCTCGATGTCACAAGGCCGCGCCACGTACACGATGGAATTCAAGCACTACGCTGAAGCCCCCCGTAACGTTGCTGAAGCCATTGTGGCTTCAAGGGCAAAATAATTAGTTTGCGGGACTGATCAAGCTGCGAAGCAGTTTGCTCTGTCCTCAACCGTATAAATGTTTGCGGGACTGATCAAAATGCAAAGCGTTTTGCTCTGTCCCCAACTGATTTTTTAACCTGTCTGCGATCCAGTGCCACGCTGTACCCGTGCGGTGTGAACAAGCAATTGGATGCAAACATAAAACCACAACACGGGCTTTGTTCTTTGGAGAATTGAAATGGCAAAAGAGAAATTTGAGCGGACAAAACCGCACGTGAACGTTGGCACCA
>VFQS010003037.1_pt1 | contig 13134 bp, 18 predicted proteins | sample 3512361 | NCBI WGS metagenome assembly VFQS01 (sample SAMN10412375, study PRJNA504923) | tailings metagenome | isolation source: Relicate 1 Philex TSF3 active mining | place: Philippines
AGAATTATTTATAAGATAATAAGGCAACGCCAAAATATTTTATAAAGAAATTTACGCCAAAATTACTGATATTATAAAAACAAAATCAAAATATGGCGTAGAATTATTTATAAGATAATAAGGCAAAGCCAGAATTACTAATATTATTAAAACAAAATCAAAATATGGCGAAGAATTATTTATAAGATAATAAGGCAAAGCCAGAATATTTTATAAATAATTTTTCGCCAGAATAACTAATATTAATAAAATAAAATCAAAATATGGCGAAGAATTATTTATAAGATAATAAGGCAACGCCAAAATATTTTATAAAGAAATTTACGCCAAAATTACTGATATTATAAAAACAAAATCAAAATATGGCGTAGAATTATTTATAAGATAATAAGGCAACGCCAAAATATTTTATAAAGAAATTTACGCCAAAATTACTGATATTATAAAAACAAAATCGTAATATTTTATAAAGAAATTTTCACCAGAATAACTAATAAAAAAAATATTATTCTTGTTTCTTAGTGATTGCATTATGAAGTTCGACTGCTTCCTCAAAACTATCACAATTAATGATAAATTGTTTAGTAGTGTGTTGTTTAACACCTACCTTACGATAGACATAGCCATTATGTTCATAAACATCTTCAGACCAGTTTTTTGCTACAACGACGACGACACGATGACGATTGAAAAACCGTCCAACAATTCCGGATGATTCAACAGCCAACTTGATGATGTTCATTTTCTTTTCTTTATTATATTATATAAATATTTATTTTTTTCAACTTTTTTTATATAATAATCATTATAATCACTATATAATCAATATAATTATAAAAAATTGCAATAATAAATATTTTGAGAAGATACTAAAAACAGTAAATTATTGAAAATGTCTTCAAAGATGATGAGAACAGGCGATATTGAGGAGGCGAGATTTGAACCGGCGGATGTTGAAAAGGGAGTTTCTCATATGCCGGATATCTACAAGACACCGTGTTTCAAGCATTCACTAACTCTTCCACAAGCACCAAAGAAGGAATATGCAACATCATCACGAATTATGAATGTTGTAGTATCAGGAAGGCGTGTTATTAGAACACTCAAGTTTTAATTTTTATAATGAAAAAATTGAAAAAAGAAAATTATAAATATTAATTTATATACTAATATATAATGAAATTAACAGTTCCTATAATATTTATAACTGTTGCTACTGCTTCGGGGATATATATCAGAAATCATTACAGAAGACGAGAAATAGATGAATTAGCAAGAATAATAAGAGAAATGATATTAAGATATAATGGACCAGATCCATATGGAAGAGATGTGGATAATAAGGCGATACAAAAAATGGCAGAAATATCATATGATAGAATGAATTTAACAAGTAATGACACTATAACAGATGGAATATTTGATGAAATTTATAAACAATATATTCTTTACAAAATGAATGAAGCTAAAAAAATTTTTGATAATAATAATGATGATTTTTAATTTTTAATTTATCTATTATTTCTTATTATTTCTTATTATTTCTTATTATTTTGATTATTTTTGATATTTTTCTTAACAATTTCGGAGATGATGAAAGCCGAGAACATATTTTTAATTATAATAATAAAAATATATACAATATATTTATAATTTCAATTTTTATGAGAGAGTATTATTTAGAAAATATCGAAACAGAAACTCGTAATAATACCAATTTTAGGAAAGTTTTATATACTAATACTAATCAACAACTGGTTTTAATGTCTATTAAACCTAATCAAGATATAGGTAATGAAATTCATAATGATGTCGATCAATTTATTAGAATTGAAAAAGGAATAGGTAAAGCTATTATCAATAATAATGAATATTTATTAAATGATGGTTCTGTTGTTATGATTCCAAGAGGTTCAGAACATAATATTATAAACACTGGTAATGATGACCTAAAACTTTATTCAATATATTCACCTCCAGAACATAAAAATCATACTATCAATAGAATTAAACCAAATAATAAAACTAATAAAACTAATAAAAATAAAAAAAAATCTAAAAAAAAATCTAAAAAGAATAAAAAAGAGATATAAGGAGAAGGATAATATAAAATAAATATTAAATGTCAAAACCGTTTGTAAGTGTGATAACGCCGACTTATAACAGAAGAAAATTCCTTCCGATGCTTATTTATCAATATCAAATTCAAACATATCCAAAAGACAGAAGAGAATTAGTAATATTAGATGATAGTCCGACATCAAATGAAGATTTAATACCAAAAGATGATAAATCTATTAGATATATTTATCAAAGTGAAAAAATGCCATTAAGTAATAAGAGAAATAAACTGAATGAGTTAGCAAAAGGAGATGTAATAGTATGTTTTGACGATGATGATGTACACCATCCAGAGAGAGTGGAACATTCAGTGAAGAGATTAGATCAATTTAGAGTGGATATAGTGGGAAGTACGATGGTTCCTATATATTTTAGTGATATAAAGAGGATAATAGAGTTTGGACCATTTTCGCCGACACATGGGACGAATGGAACATTTGCATATACGAAAAATTATGTAAGAAATCACAAACATGAGGAGGGGAAGAACGCACAAGAGGAACCATCATTTACGAATAATTTTAAAGAGAAGTTAGCACAATTAGATCCGTGGAAGGTGATTTTATGTGTATCACATTGTTATAATACATTTGATAAGAAGAATATGTTTCAAAATACGAATAAGAGGATAACAGGATATAAACTGAAGACATTTGTAAAAGACAAGAAAGTTTTAAAATATTTTGATGATTTAGCAATGGAATATACAGAAGAACAGAGACAAGAATCACAAATGAAATTTGATATGGCTGAAAAACACCAGGAAATGGTCGATAAAATGAAAGCCGAAGAAGAAAGAAAAAATAGAAAAAAATAAAAGATTGACTTCCAAAGAAGTAATTTTTTAGTCAATCTTTTTTAACTAAAAAAATTGAATTTTTAAAAATATAATATATAAACTATGTTAATATATTATGGAAAGTGAAATAAAAGATAAGATAATAAGAAAATCAAAAAACGGAACAAAATATATAAAATGTGGTTGTAGTGAAAATTTAATGGCGATATATTTAAAAGATATTAGAGAAGAAGAATGTTTTGAATTATATAAGATGTCAGAATGTCAATCTGTTATGGCTAAAATTTATGATGATAATGAAGAGAATAAAGATAAAGAAGATAAATACAGTAGAATATTGATATATAATTACGAGGATAATATGGAAACGAGGATAATAGAGAGTGAGAATATAAGATTTATAACAGATGGAAAAATAGGAGTGGAAGGATATAAATTTATAATAGATTATCCGATAATATACATAGACATACCATTAACGAACAATAAGTATTTAGAAAAGATCCAGAGTATAAAAATAGGAAATCCGATATTAATATCAAAAATATCGAGTAATATATTAGAACATATAAATGATAAGAAGATGGAATTAATTGAAGAAAGTTTAATAAAAATGAAGAATATAATAACAAATACGAAATTAAAAGAGGAAACATTTGATATAAACGAGGAACACATGATAGAAATAATAAATAATTTGAAAGACAAAGTAGAAAATAAAGATGAATTATTTTATGCTATATTAATAACAAGTTCAATTATGGGATTTGCTTTTGAAGAATTTAATGATTATTTGGAATTTTCAGATATTTATAATAAATTAGGAAAAACAACAGAAATATTATATGATAAAATAGAACATATATTTAGTATAGAATATTCAACAGATAATCAATCAGTAATGATTAAAAGAAGTAATAAGATGTCAAAATATTATGATAAAATAAAATCATATATACTTGTTAGATTGTATAAAAAATATGACAAGATGAATTATAAAGAATTTATAAAAAATAAATATAATATTGATGATGGAATAAATATGAATGATAAAGAAATAAATAATGATATATTGGATGATAATAAATTAATAGAAGAAACAGAAATAATTGAAAATTTTAGTGATACTAGATTATTTAAATATATTAGTAGATTTATAATAAATATTAATAATAAATATTACGAAATAAAATATGATGATTATAACAGAAAAACAATAGAAATAATAGAAGATATAAATAATAAATTATCAATATTAGATAATAAAATAATAAAAAAGATAACAAAACATATACCAATAAATAAAAATATTGATTTTAAAGAAGATGACACAAATAAAAATTATAATATTTATAATATAAATATGTCTAATGATACAAATAAGAAGATATATGATAATTTCAAAGATAAACTATCACAATATACTAAAAATGATGACGGAGTAGATATTATTAAATGGATAGCAAATATAGTTCAATATCCATATGAAAAACAATCTCAAAAAATTATTTTACAAATAAAAAATCAAGATAATATTAAGGAAATAACAAATATTCTAGAATTAATTTTTGGTTGTTATATGTTTTATTCTGATGATTTTAATGAAATAACTGATAATTCTGTTAAAATTGGTAAAAATCTTATGATAATTAATAATTTTAAACAAAATCAAAAAATTAATAAAAAAATTCATAAAATTATTAATCAAACAGAAATTTTTAAATTAAAAGATTTTATTAATTATATTTTCATTATAAATCATAATAATAAAAACTTTATTGATATAAATGATATTGATATTAATACAAATGATTATGTCATTCTTAAATGTAATGATAATATTAATATTAATATTCTTAATAATGATAATAATAAAGATATTATAAGTTATATATATAATGGATTAATGAATGAGAATTTAGAAGCATATAGATGTTAAAATTATTTAAAAAAATTGAAAATTTTATATAATATCATATAAATCATAAAAATTTATATGGCACATGTATTTAGTAAATTAAATCCGATAATAAATGATAAATATGTTGGTTCATGTTCGATAAATATGGTTCATAATAAGAAAGAAATAAGACCGCATTGTAGATGGCAAAAAGGTGAATTGATAATAAAACCGGATAGCAATGGAAATTTTATAATTACAGGAAGAGAGAGTGGATTAACGGTTATAGACATAGATGATCCAAAATTGGAAAGTAATAAGATATTAATGAAAATGATGGAATGTAATAACATAGTAAAAACGAATAAGGGATATCATTATTATTACAAATACACAGATAAATTATATACGACAACGAGTGAGAAACTGAAATTAGATATTAGAAATGATAAAGGGATAATAATTATACCGCCGTCATTTTATGAAGATGAAGAAGGAAATCAATATAAGTATGAATGGGAAAAGATAGGAGAATTACAAGAAATACCAGAAGAAATAATAAAAGAGATAATAAGAATGATAACAAAATCGAAGAAAGAGGTAGAAAAAGAGGTAAGCGATCATATAAATAAGACAATAGATAGCAAGACAATAAAAACAGAGAAATTTACAAAATCGGAAGAAAATGAGTATGAATTATCAAAAGTGGAAAATAAGGATGTTATATTTGAATTACTAGATAATTTAAATATAAATAGAGCGATAAATTATCAAGAATGGATAAAAGTGTTGATAGCATTAAAAAGTAAGAATTTGCCATATGAATTTGCCGAACATTTTTCGAAAAGATATCCAGAGAAATTTGATGAAAAAGTTAGATCGTATTATGAAAATCTTAAAATAAAAGAACCGAATACATATAGTAATTTATGGTATTGGTTAAAACAAGATAATATAGATAAATTCTATGAACTTCAACAGAAATTAATAGATCCGAAATTTCCAGAAGGATATGAATTTATAGATTTAACAAAATATAGAAAATTTGATATTAATATATTTTTGGATTTATTCAATATAGATAAAGAAATAAAGGACATAGGAAAGAGTTTTATAAGTAATTTTAAAAATAATAAAGAAGAAAAAGAAAAAGAAAAAGTGGAACCAAAAGACAAAGATGAGATAATATCAAAATTTGAGAGATGTAATAGTTTTAGATATTTTAACAAGTTTCATTTTAGGATATTTAAGACGAATACAATATTTCAGATAGATTATGAATCAAGTTCGAGAATATCGCCATTATCAAAATATTTTAATGAATCATTACCACAATGTTATTTTATGTCATATGGTCGTAAAATTAAATTTGTTGATAAATGGTTAGAAAGTAATCATCAGATGTATAATGACATTATATTTAATCCTAAAAAAAATGAAAATGGATTTTATAATTTATATTATGGATTTTATTATGATGAAGAAATAAATAGAAGAATAAAAAATAATATTAAAATAAATAAAAAAATACTAAAACCATATTTAAATCATATAAAACATCTAGTTAATAATGATGAAAATATTTTTAAACATTTTACGAGCTGGATAGCACATATAATACAGAAACCGTGGATTAAACAGCCGACATGTTATGTATTTTATTCAAGAAAACACGGAGTAGGAAAGAATATAATGATATCACCGATAATGAAAATATTTAGAGGATATTATTTTAAGATAGATAGAACAGATCAACTAGTAGATAAATTTAATGCGGAATCATTAGGTAAATTTATATGTTATGCAGATGAAATAAAGAGTTTTAAGAATGGAGAAACGATGAGTAATGAAATAAAGAATATAATAACGAGAGAAGAGATGAGTGTAGAATTTAAAGGGAAAGATAAAATATCGAATGTAGTAGATTTTATACATTATATATTTACAACGAATAATGAAAATAACTTTTACATAGAACAAACAGACAGAAGATTTAATATGGTAGAATGTACTACACAAGTAAAAAATTCTGAATATTTTAATGAATTAGCAAAACACACAGAAGACGAAGAATTTATAATTAATTTGTATTGGTATTTTAAGACATTAGATATAAGTGAATATCAGAATAGTTATAATAAAGCGAGTATTTCTGAATATAAACAAAGATTAATGGATAAAAGTATGTCTCCCTCAATAAAAATAATTATTAGATATTATAAAGAATATGAAAAGATAATAAGACAACAAACAACACATCCGGATAAGAAAATATTAAATAAAATATTTGGAGATGTTAAGTGTGTATCAATAGATGATATATATGATTATTATGAAGAAGAAATAAAATATAAAGAAAAAATAAAGAAGATATCAAAAGAAACAATGTTAGAAGAATTATCAGAAGTATTCCAAGCATATAAAATAAAGAATGAGAATAAAGAAGTAATTGGATATGGTTTTAAATTTGGGAAGGATATAGAGAGGGAGAAAATAAAGAAATTGATAAAAGGAGTTAAGATAGAGAATGCGATAGATGATGAAGAATAAAAATAAGATAAATAAAATAAAAAAAAATAAATTTTTATATAAAAGATAATATATAAATGTCAAAAAAAAACAGTAAGAGGGAATTAAAATTGCGGACAATACCAAAATTAACATTAAAAGATAATTTTCCAGAATTAAGTTTATATACAAAATTTTTTGAGGAAATGGAACCAATAATAAAACATTATATGAAATTATCATTGGAAGAATTAGAAGATAAAAATAAAGAATTAATAGATAAATATGCAAAATATTATATAGTAGTATTTAATGATTATGTATCTAATTATACATCAAAAATAGCTAAATCGATAAAAGAAACTTATAGTAAGGTGTGTATGTATGCTATTAATTTAAAATTACCAGAAACAAAATATATTTTAAATAAATATGTTGATACATCAGTTTCAAAATTAAATAAATTAGAAGTTAGTAAAAAAACAAAAAAAATTCTTAAACCATGTCCTCCAGGTTATATTCGTAATCCTATTTCTAATAAATGTATGAAAAATGATACTAAACTTACTCATCTTTATTTTGGTCCTTTGGAAACTCCTAAAGGTATGACTAAAGCTACAAAACATGATGCTATTAAATATAATAAAGTATCTTATTATGGTAAAGAAAAAATTACTAGTAGTGATCTAGAAAAAATTAAAAAATTAAATTCCAAAGATGAATAATTATTATGTATCATCAATAAATTTTATATAAAATGAAGTTTGATTAATTTTATTATTAAATATTTGATGTAATGTAAATGAATTATTATAATTCATTTTATTAGTTTGGATAATATTATTATTTATTTCATATATTTCTATATTTTTTTTTGAAAAATAACTCATTTCATCTTGTATAAATTCTATAAATTCTTTTATTGTAATATCTAAATGAAATGAATATAAAATAGGTTCATCTCTATTATCAAATTTAAAATAAAAAGCATATCTTTCATGTGTCATTTTATTTTAATCAATTTTATATATATTTTATTTTTTATTTCTTTAATAAAATATATTATTACTATCAGAACAAATAATATTAATAATAGTTATAAAATATGGCGGAAAATCTTTTATAAAACAACAAGGCGAAGCCAGAATATAATATAAAGAAATCACCGCCAGAATAACAGATAATAATAAATAAAAACAATAATATGGCGGAAAATCTTTTATAAAACAACAAGGCGAAGCCAGAATATAATATAAAGAAATCACCGCCAGAATAACAGATAATAATAAATAAAAACAATAATATGGCGGAAAATCTTTTATAAAATAATTAGGCGAAGCCAGAATATAATATAAAGAAAACACCGCCAGAACAACAGATAATAATAAATAAAAACAAAATATGGCAGAAAATCTTTTATAAAATAAATTAGGCGAAGCCAGAATATAATATAAAGAAAACACAGCCAGAACAACAGATAATAATAAAAAAGATGAAAAATAAAATATATAGAATATAATATATAAAATAAATGGAAATAATAAACAGGGAATTAGTGGATAGTGTGAGGAGAGATGATAGAGAGAGATTACATGAGATAATAAGGAGAAATAAAGTGAAACATGAGATAATGGTGTATATATTAATATTTGGAGGACAGATGAATAGTGCGAGATGTGTAGAATATTTGTTGATGAATATAAGATATAGTGAAGATGAATTAGAAAGATGTATAGAGAAGGCGAGGATGTTTAGTAATCCGAATGTGGAGAGAATTATAAATTTACATAAAGTGAGGAGGATAATAAATAATATAAATTGATGATAAAGTTGAAGTTATATTATTACAGAATGATAATGAGAATATATTACGAGATATATACGAGAGATATATTTAGGAATAATGAGAAGAAGATGATATCGATAATGATGTTTATATTTGGGATATTTTCGACGATAATATTTGGGACGATAGCTACGGTGAGACACAATGAGATAGAATATCCGCCATTATTGGATATATTACATAAAGATTGGAAGATACCGGTATGGATACCGGATTATTTATGTATATATTTTGTGATGGATAATATATTTAACATAGTGGTAGGTAATATAAATTTGTATAAATACATAAGGATATGGGGGATATATTATACATTAAGAGGGATAACGATATATATAACACATATACCGAATGCGATGGAATGTGTATTAAAAAATGATGATATAAGTAATAAGATATTTTATCCGAGTTTGGTGTATTGTTCTGATATGATGTTTAGCGGTCATTTTTTTTACGGGATGTATAGTTATAAATTTAGAGAGGGATATATAAAAAATAAGAATAAGAATAGGATAATAATGATATTATATGGATTAAGTATAATAATATCGAGATTACATTATAGTATAGATATAATAATGGCGTATATAGTGTTTATGTATTTATATATGATAAATTAATAAAAATTGAAAAATAAAGATAATAAAAATAAAAAAAAATATAATAAAAAAATAATGTATGATGAGATATATGAGAGAATATATATAAACAAAGATAATAATGAGGAGATAGAGAGGATAATAGAAGGAATAAAGACAGAGATAGAGTATAATATAGATTATAGGATGAGGATGAAGAGAGTGTTAAAATTTTTGGATGAGGATTATGGATATAATAGAATATTCTATTATATAATAAAGAGGAATATATATAATTTAAATTTTGGAATAATACCGAAAATAAGATTGATATATGATATAAGTAAAATAGATGTGGAAAGGATGATAAACGAGATAAAGACGATAGATGATGAGAATAATTTTAAGAATTTCAGGATGAAGAAGATGACAGAAAAACAGAAGATGATAATAGAATATTTGGAGGAAATGAAAGAAAAATAAAATAAAAATGTATAATAGAATATATAAAAATGGATGGAGTAGAAAAAGTTATATTAAAATTTATTATAAGACAAACGATAATAGCATTATTATTAATAATAACATTAATAATAATAACATATATACAGTATGATATAATAGTAATAATTACACTATTTATGGTTTATAAAAGTTATATTTATATAAATAAAAAATTAAAATTATAAAATAAAAAATTTAAAATAAATAAAAAATAAATAATAAATAAAAAATTAAAATTATAAAATAAATATAATATGAAGAATTGTTGGAAGATATTATTAGCGATAATATTATATACGGCGATAAGTGCGTTAAGTACGACATTAGGGAATATATATTATAATAATTCGAATAGATTTTTACAGAATACGGAGAGTTGTAATATATTAGAGATAAGAAACACGAGTATGGATAAAAGTTTAAATAATAATTGGCATTTAGAGAAGAGAACGGAAATGGATGGAGTATATTATCAGGATGTGTGTCCAGATTTTTACAAAGCGGAGATAAATTTATATTATAAGAACACGATAATAATGACAACAAAGACGAATATATTTAGTTTTACGAGTAATTATTTTGAGGTGTTAGATTGTCATAAGAATATAATATATAATGTTAAATTGAATGATGATAAAGAAAATATAGTAGAGATATATAAGAATAATGAGATGATAATAAAATCAAATAGCAGTGATATATTTGGAAATATAAATATGTATGATAAGGAGGGAGTAGAGATATCTAGAATAATAGATAATGATGATAAATATAATATAGAAATAACGAATAGGACATATATAGAAGAAAAAGTAGGAAGAGATGCGATGGGGTTAATGTTATTAATATATGGTAGAATAGTGATATCAAAATTATCGAATATAGAGCCTAATTTGTCAGATATAAAGGAGAGTAGGTGTAATATATTTTATATGACGAGTTTGATAGTGATAATAGTGTATTATGTGATATTTTTTTCATCGTGGGTGATAACGATAATAATAAGATATAGAAATCGCAAATACTACAGACCGCCTAATTTGCGGAGGAATATAGTATAATTAGGAGAGTTGGTATTGATACGACAAGATTTTTCGATAAGTTCAAGATTGTTGAAATTTTTGAAAGAGTGAATATCGAAGAGTAGATTTAATTTATTATTAGAATCGGAATGAGAGATTATGAAAGTGATGATGATATTATTATTAATTATAATATGATCGATATAATCGAGATAGAATTGTTTAATGATATGGACATTAAAATTAGAGATAATAGTATTAAAGCAGTAATTGATAAAGTCGGATTTAAGAGAAGGGAAATTAAATTTAGAGATGATAAAATTAATTTTGTCGATATCATTAAAATATAAGTCGATAAGATAATAGAATTCATAATTTTTGATGTTAATAAAAACGAAATTGAGGACATTATTATAAACAGAAGGTGGATGATGATTAAAAGAGAATTTCATATGATTGAAATCAATTTTAGAAGAAATTTTAGAAATGATAAAATTAAGATTATTTTCTTTATTAGTGAAATAGAATAATTTACTAAAAACATTAAGTTGGATTAGATTTTTAGAATGAAGGAATAGAAGATAATTATGATCGATATCATCAATATAATTAATCCATTTATCATCGGGTTTAATATTTCTAGCAATAAAGAATTCGAAAATGTGTTGATAATTAGAGAATTTAAGATAATTGAAAGAAACGAAAGAAACGAAATAAGAGAAAATTCTCATAAGAATGCGATTATTGATATGAATTTTGAATTTTTGGGGAATATTATCGAAGAAATCGAAAATATTATCAAAATTTTCAGAATAAATGAGATGTTGACAGACGGTAATAAATTCGTTGCAATTGAATTTTTTAGTTTTAGTGTATTGATGAAAGAAAGCGTCAAAAACATCATTAGATTGAGGTTTAATATCAAATTGTAATTTGAAAGTTAAATTACGGATAATATAGAATAAATCCAAATCTGGATCATCGATAATAGGGAATTCGTTAATAGAGGTCATTATGATAAATAGTATAATAAATATAAGTATATAAAAAGAAAATCAATTTTTTAAGAATATAGGAGATAATGTTGATAAACGAGAATATAAAAAGATTATTAGAAAGGAATAGTTCGATGATAGATTTTTGCGAGGAAAATAAATATGAATCGTATTTTATAGAATATTATAATACAATATCATCATTTTTGTTTTGTATATTAGGTTTTATAATAATATATAATAATATGAAAAATAATATGAAAAATAATAAAATAAGGAAGAATATATATGGAGTATTATTAGTGAATGTAGGGATATTTTCGGGATATTTTCATGGAACATTATCAGAATTTGGACATATAATGGATATAATGGCGATATGGTTAATAATATTATATATGGATTATGTGATATTAAAGAGAGAAATAAAAGAAGTTGTAATAATGATATTAGGAAACATAATAATAAGTATGATAATACCGATATTAAGTATAATAATATTATTTACATATGGATTATATATAAATAGAGAATTAAAAAGAGTAATAAAAGAAGTAGAATTATATGAGAGATGTAAGAAAATGTTTTATGTGTCGATAATATTTTGGATAATGGATTTTATAATATGTGATTATTTGCGAGAGAATTATATGGCAACTCATTATATATTTCATATAATAATAGCGATAATGGCATATAAAATAAGTAAAATATTAGATTAAACCGAAGAACTTTTTTTTCTTATAAGTTGTAAAAGAAATTATTTTACACCATATATACTCTTTATTATTTTTATTATTATTTTCATTATTATTATTATTATTATTATTATTATTATTATTATTATTATTATTATTATTA
>VFQS010003038.1_pt1 | contig 13124 bp, 12 predicted proteins | sample 3512361 | NCBI WGS metagenome assembly VFQS01 (sample SAMN10412375, study PRJNA504923) | tailings metagenome | isolation source: Relicate 1 Philex TSF3 active mining | place: Philippines
ACCGATATCGGTACCCCAGGCGAAGATAATGATTCCGGAAAAGGCATCATCAATGTACTCGCTGCGTACAACTACCTCATCGCCAATGGCTTGAAACCAACTGCACCCGCAGCTTCAAACATAGATGTAGCTACCCTCAGCGCCACCCCCCGCATCCTGAACTGCGGCGGTCAGCTATATCTCGACGTCGCCTTCCTAAATGCGGGCAAGGAAATACTCAAATCCCTGGATATCATCGTGCGCCGGGAATTCAGCTCCACGCCCATGGCTACCATCAAATGGACGGGCAACTTGCAGCCGGGTGCTTCGACGACCTATACTCTCCCCGAATTCCCCGCTGGATTCGGCGGCTATACCATCGAGGTCGAACTGAGAAACCCCAACGGAAAAACCGATGACCGCCCCCTCAACAACCAATTGAAGCGGAAGGCCACCGTCACCCCACAACCCCTGCTGCCGCCCTTGTCTGTAGCCACTCCTACGGTATGTTCAACCGGACGCAACCTCATCACGACCCCCTACACAGGCAATGGCGTACTCCGCTGGTACAACAGATCGGAAGGAGGTACCGCCCTGGCACAGGGGACCAGCTTCTACACCGGCCCCCTCAACTCCGATACCACCTTCTTCGCCGAGCTCCGCTTCAACGAAAAAGCAGGGAAAACGGATAATACCACCGGCGTGGCTGCCCTATCCGATTCCACTACGGGCGGACTGGTCTTCGACTGCCTGGCACCCTTCACGCTGCGCAGCGTATTGGTGTATGCCTCCGTCGCCGGCCCCCGCAATGTGCGCCTGCGCCGCCCGGATGGCAGTATCCAACAGCGCCTGGTCAATGTCTCGCGAACCGGAGCTACCCGCCTGACCCTCGATTTCAGCATAGATGTCGGGGAAGGATATGTCCTGGATATCTCCGTGGGCCGGGAACTGAGCGTCAGCAAAACCGAAGTGACCTATCCGTACACCATCCCCGGCGTTCTCTCTATACGAGCCGCCTCCGGACAAGACCCGCTCGTTTATCCGCTGTTTTACGATTGGGAAGTGGAATACAACTATCCCTGCGGGCGCGTGCCCGCCCGCATCGCCGTGGACAAGTCCACCACGGGCGTGAAAGCGGCCTTCACCTCGCCCGATACCGTGACGATAGCCAACGGAGCCGCCGTCGTGACGTTCAAAAACAGCTCGACCTCCGCCAGCCAGTTCAACTGGGTACTGGGCGACGGAAATTCCAGCCGCGAAGAAAACCCAATCCACACGTACCGCTCGCCGGGTAAATACCAAGTCATACTGACTGCTACAAGCGGAACTTGCTCGGATGTGGCCTTCAGAAGCGTCTCGGTGGCTTCCATCACCGGCCTGGGTGACCTCGCACAGGCAGGCGGACAGTTGCGGGTCTATCCTAACCCTGCCCAAACATCGGCGCAGATAGACCTCCAACTGGCTACCCCCGACGAAGTGCGCGTACTGCTGTTTGATCTACTCGGCCGCAAACTCCAACAGTGGGAGCTGGGACGGGTCGCCGAAGTAAATACCGAACTGGATCTCAGCCGCTATCCTTCCGGCACCTACCAATTACTTTTCATCGGAAATACCTTTCAGCAGGGGCAAAAACTGTGGATACAGCGATAGAGCCCTACGACGCCTGGGGGGCCAATTCAAAAATCAGGCCCTCCAGGCTGTCGCGAAGCGGAATCTGACAACCCAGGCGGGAATTTTCCCGCACGACGAAAGCCTGGTCCAGCATGTCTTCCTCTGCTTCCCCCATTTCGGGCAGCTCGTGGCTGCTCAAAATATAAATGTGGCATGTAGAGCATAAGGCCATGCCCCCACAGGTGCCCTCTACGGGCAGCTCATGGGCCTTGCACAACTCCATGAGGTTCATGTTCATGTCCGTAGGGGCTTCCAATTCGTGCGCGTTGCCTTCCCGGTCTATCGCGGTGACGTGAATAAGGTGTTGCATGGCATAAAGTTTACCCCGCAAAAGTAGTATAAATCAGCGAATCAGGCTGAATACCGTTACCGCCCCATATACCCTCCCTTTTCATATCTTTGCAGGGGCACAGGGCTTTGTAACGCACCCACGTCCTCCTCCTGGATGACCCTGTTATAAAAAAATAGTTATGTATATTATCCTAATAAGCATTGTAATCGGCCTTTTTGTGGCGATGTTGTTCCTGAATGTATATTTTCGGATCAAAGTCCTGAAGTCGTATAAAACACTGGTGCGCAACCAGGTAGAATTTGGTGCGGTGCACGTCTTTAACCGGCAGCGGCGGGAGGAGGAAGTTTTACCGCGCTACCCCGAAATGAGGCAGGAAATCGAAATGTTCTCTAACTACCTGCGTTATTCCATACGGATGGCCTCCGTGCTGATTGTATTGATTACACTGTTCGGGGCTATTCTGATGTACTTCCGCTAAATGCAGCCCAATATGAAGCGACTTTTGAAAATAGGCCTCCTGGGGGCAGGGCACCTGGGTAAAATACATCTCCGCTGTATTCTGCAGGCTAACCAAGCGTATGAGCTCGCGGGGTTCTACGATCCCAACCCGGATACGGCCCGGGAAACCGCTCAACAGTTCAATATCCGGGCTTTCCCCGACGCAGATGCGCTCATCGAAGCTGTGGACGTCGTGGATATCGTCACCCCTACCACTACCCATTACGCGCTTGCAGAAAAGGCTATCCTCGCCGGCAAACACGTCTTTATAGAAAAACCGCTCACCCGTACCCTCGAGGAAGCCGAACAACTCATCCGGCTGAGCAAGGCACACCAGGTACAGGTGCAGGTCGGGCATGTAGAACGCTTCAACCCGGCCCTGCTAGCCCTGCGGGGGCAATCCCTAAACCCCATGTTTGTGGAAGCGCACCGCCTCGCCTCCTTCAACCCGCGAGGCTCCGACGTTTCTGTGGTACTGGACCTCATGATACACGACCTGGACATTGTGCTGAGCATGGTCCACAGTCCTGTCAAACAGGTGGATGCCAGCGGCGTCTCCGTCGTCAGCGAAACCCCCGACATCGCCAATGCGCGCATAGCCTTTGAAAACGGTTGTGTAGCCAACCTGACGGCTAGTAGAATCTCGCTCAAGCAAATGCGCAAGGTGCGCCTCTTCCAGCGCGACGCGTATATCAGCCTGGATTTTTTAGATAAAAAAGCGCAAATAGTGCGCCTCTTCCAGCCCGGTGACCCCGCCCTGCCCAGCGATGCACCTGCCATAAGCCTCGATACATCCCGTGGCCCTAAATGGTTAGTCATGGACAATCCCGAAATCGAAGCAGGCAATGCCATCCAGATGGAGCTGGAGACATTTGCCCAAAGCATTCTAGAGCATACACGCCCTAAGGTGGATATCGAAGATGGCTACTCGGCACTCAAATTAGCGTATCGCATCATCCAGTGTATAGAGGAAAACAACGCTGCTGTACAACCCGTGCTGCCATGAACCCTACTCGTATCTCCTGCCTTCTGCTCCTCGCTATAGCCTCTACTGCCTGCGAAGGGTTTTTCCCATCCAAAGATCCCCTGCCGGCCTACCTGCACATAGCGCCTTTCACCCTGCGCACAGAAAGCGGGCAAGGCAGCAGCTCTGCCGCCATCACCGAGGTATGGGTGCGCGTGAACGGGGATTTTCTGGGTGCGTACAAGCTACCAGCGGTCGTGCCGGTTCTGGCCGCCGGCCCTTCAGAAATTATCCTGGACGCCGGGGTGAGGGAAAACGGCATCGCCACCACCCCCGAAATCTACCCGTTTTACGAATCGGTACAACGTACGGAAACTATAGGTCCCGGAACTGAGCTCGCGTTCAACCCGGCAACAGCCTATCGGTCGGGCACCCGCTTTTCCATGATTGAGGGCTTTGAGAACAGCGGGCACCTCTTCCAGCAACTGGTCAGCGGCGACCCTGCCAACCGCATTCAGATCAACCGACAAACGCCATTTGAGGGCGGGGCCTCGGCCAGCATCCTGCTCGACTCTATCCGCGCCTCTGCCGAGCTCGCCACTACCGCACGCTTTTCCGGGCTTCTCGACCGTGGCGCATACGTCTTCCTGGAACTCAATTACCAGTCGGAAGTACCCGTTAGCTTTGGTTTTTTAGCGACCTCCCGCAGCAACGGAAGCCAACGCATACAATACGTCGCAGGGTTTAACCCCAGCGAAAACTGGAAAAAAATATATTTTAACCTTTCCCCCGCCGTATCAGGCAGCGTTTTGGAAGAATACCAGGTCATCCTTAAAGCAGCAATACCACTAAGAGCCGATGGTACACTATCCAGAAAAAATGCCAAAGTTCAACTGGACAACATCAAACTTGTCCACTTCTAAGCCGGTACAGTCCTTCGACCTGCCCGAAAATACCGCTGTCAAACGACGCCGGCACACACTCGTCTATAAGTTTGCCGACTTTTGCGCCGCATTACTCGCCTGGGCACTCTTCTTCATATACCGCGCCCAATCAGAAGGGGCACAGGGCCTTGCGGATATCGCAACCGACCCCAATTTCTGGTATGGCCTCGCCCTGGTGCCTGTGGGTTGGATCCTGTTCTACGAAGTATTCGACCACTACCGCGATATTTACCGCCTTTCCAGAGCGGGTGTCCTGGCCCGCACGTTCTTTCTAAGCCTCTTCGGGGTGCTGTTCCTGTTTTTTACCCTCATCCTCGACGACTTCGTATTCAACTACCGGAATTATTATGCATCCTTCGCTGCGTTGTTCGTCCTGCATTTCCTGCTCACCGCTGTCTCGCGCATGACGCTCCTCAGCCTCGCCAACCGCCGCCTGCGCGCCGGTGAAATCAGCTACAACACGCTGATTATAGGCGGAAATATGAACGCTGTTGACCTGTACCTCGACATAACCGGGCAGCCCCGCAGCCTCGGCTACCGCTTCCTGGGCTTCATAGATACCAATGGCAGCAGCACCAATGAACTACGAGCCTACCTGCCCTGCCTCGGCAAACTAGCCGACCTGCCTACCGCCATCCGAAACTGCCAGGCAGAAGAGGTCATCATCGCCGTGGAAACCAGCGAGCACAATCGCCTGCGCACCATACTCAACGCCCTGTTCGACTTTACCCCCCAGGTGCTCATCAAGATCATACCCGACATGTACGACATCCTGCTCGGCGCCGTCAAGATGAACCAGGTCTATGGTGCCGTGCTCATCGAAATCGAACAGGAACTCATGCCTTTATGGCAAAAAATCGCCAAAAGGGCCTTCGATATCGCCGCTTCTGCCTTTGCCCTCCTCTTGCTCGGCCCCCTGTATGCGTTTATCGCTCTCCGGGTGCGCTGGTCCTCCCCCGGCCCTGTATTCTTCCACCAGGAACGCATCGGCATCAATGGAAAACCATTCCAGATTTTCAAGTTCCGCTCCATGTTCGTAAACGCAGAGGACCAGGGGCCACAATTGTCCACCGATGGGGATTCCCGCTGTACCCCCTGGGGCGCCGTCATGCGCAAATGGCGGCTCGACGAATTGCCCCAGTTCTGGAATGTGCTCAAAGGCGATATGTCTATTGTAGGGCCACGACCAGAGCGCCGCTTCTATATCGATCAGATCGTGGAACGCGCACCCCATTACAAACACCTCCTCAAAGTACGCCCCGGTATCACTTCCTGGGGGCAGGTGAAATATGGCTATGCATCCACCGTGGACGAAATGATCCAGCGCCTCAAATTCGATATCCTATATATTGAAAACATGTCCCTGCTCCTCGATTTCAAGATTATGTGCTATACCCTGCTCGTACTGATACAAGGAAAAGGCAAATAGACTCGTGAGGGAGGTGCCGCGCGTTTGTTTTTTTCTTACTTTCGCAAAAAAACAACGCTTTGGAGCAATTGTCCCAACACGTGGAAAGCCTGGTCTTTGCCTCCGACAGTCCCCTCCCCTTGGAGGAGATACAGGCATGTCTCGAGGAGACGTTTGGTATGGCCGTACACCCTGAGGAGCTTGAACGCGCCATCCAATACCTCCAGGACCGCTACCAGAACCCACAGTATGCCTTCGAAATCGTGGAACTGGCAGGCGGTTTTCAATTCCTTACCAAAGGAGCATACCATCAAACGGTAGGGACACTCCTCAAACAAAAGAACAAGCGCCGGCTGTCACAGGCGGCGCTGGAGACGCTGTCTATCATCGCCTACAAACAGCCCGTGTCCAAATCGGAAATGGAAAAGATCCGGGGCGTCAACTGCGATTACGCCCTGCAAAAACTTTTGGAAAAAGAATTGGTTGCTATCTCCGGGCGAAGCGATGGCCCGGGCCGCCCGCTGCTCTACAGCACCAGCGAAAAATTCATGAACTACTTCGGCTTGCGCAGCCTGCGCGACCTGCCCCAACCTAAAGATTTCCGGGAACCCGACCAGGTCATCGGAACCCCACAGCCTATTGAAGAAAACGAAACCGAAACCACATGAGCGAAGAAAAACCATTAGTGAACCGGGTGGCAGAGAGCAGCTTGGTCACCTTCAAACTCGAAGATCTCTTCCCGGAGGGTGAATTAGCCCATTTCGACCTCGTGGACTTTTTATTCATGGGTCTCATCCTAAAGGAAAAAGATTTCCGGGAAGCACTCAAAGCCCACGATTGGCAGCAGTATGAGGGCAAAATCCTACTCGTCTATTGCTCTAGCGACGCCATCATCCCACTTTGGGCCTATATGTTGGTCGCTTCTTATGCACAGCCCTTCGCCCGCGATGTTTTTCAGGGCAACGCGGAAGCCTACTACCAAACTGCCTTCGCACGCGCACTAGCCCATATCGACCCCCGCGATTACGAAGGCCAACGCGTAGTGATCAAAGGCTGTAGCCACAAGCCGGTCCCCCCCGCTGCCTACCTCGAAATTACCAAACTTCTGCGGCCCTATGCCCTCAGCATCCTGTTCGGAGAACCCTGCTCTACCGTACCCATCTTCAAACGCCCCAAAGCCGCTGCAGAAACACGCCCATAAAACTGCCGCCCCGAGAAGGGTTCGCTCCCTAAAGGCGCTTCCTTTCCCCATTGGAAAAACCTTTTTTCACCCATCCGAAAAACAGGAAAATCATGATTCAAAAGTCTTTGCAATACTATCTATATGCCGCCGCCGCCATCGGTACGCTGGCCCTTTTTGCCTCTTACTCCGAAACCAAACCAACCAATGACCCGCTCCCGCAAGTCATACGCGCCGTCAGCCTGGAAAAAAACTTCACCTTCGCCGGTGAAAAAATCCCTACCGAAAATTTTGACGTGCGCGAACGACTGGAACGCGAATTACTCACTACCAGCTACCAACACGCCTCTACATTGCTCAGCCTGAAAAAGGCAGCCCGCTATTTTCCCCTTTTTCAAAAAGTATTTCAGGAGAATGGTATCCCCGCTGATTTCAAATATATGGCCGTAGCGGAAAGCAACCTCAATAACGTAGTGTCGTCCGCCGGCGCACGGGGCATATGGCAATTTATGAGCAGTGCCGCCGCCTTCTACGGGCTGGAAGTAAATGACGAAGTGGACGAACGATACCATCCGGAAAAAGCAACCCATGCCGCTGCCCGCTTCATCAAAGACCACTACAAACGCTTCGGAAACTGGACCCTCACCGCCGCTGCATACAACGTCGGGGGTACGCGCATCGCAAAAGAACTGGAAAACCAAAGCGTCAGCAGCTACTACGACCTGCAAATCAACGACGAGACCTCCCGGTATGTGTTTCGCCTGCTGGCCTACAAGGAAATCTTCGAGCACCCGGAAATGTATGGCTACTATCTCGAAGACGAAGACGGGTATAAAGAACTCGGCTCCTATAAAATAGTGGAAGTCTCTACCTCCATACCCAGCCTCGCTCAATTTGCTAAAGAACAGGGTACTACCTACCGCATGCTCAAACTCTACAATCCCTGGCTTATCAACTCTAAACTCACCAACGCTACCAAAAAAACGTACGCCATTAGAATTCCTAAATAGAACTCCGGCGAAGAGTCGATGCGTTGAGGAAAAAGGGGCTTTTGCCCCCCTCGGCGATTCCCCTTGCTGCAAGTCTTATGATCAACCAAATTCAAGCAAGTATGAAAAATACCTTCCACCTGTTTTTCAGCGCCCTCTGCCTGTTGGGGGCGTTCTCCTGCCAGCCTGCAAAACCATCGGCCGAAAGCGAAGCCTGTAGCTACCTCAACGTGACCGACCCGGGTACTTTCCAACAGGCAGGTATCCGTATGATCGAACTGAAAGAAGGGTTCAAGGTCTGGACCAAACGCCACGGCAACAGCCCCGATATGAAAGTGCTCCTGCTGCACGGAGGCCCCGCCCTCACCCACGAGTACATGGAGTGCTTCCAAAGCTTTTTCCCAAAGGCGAATATTGAATTTTATGAATACGACCAATTGGGCTCCAAATACTCCGACCAGCCGACCGATACCTCCCTCTGGACACTCGAACGCTTCGTCGAGGAAGTAGAGCAGGTACGGCAGGCCCTAGGACTCAACCAAGATAATTTCTACCTGCTCGGCAATTCCTGGGGAGGTATGCTGGCCATGGAGTATGCCCTGAAGTACCAGCAACATCTCAAAGGGCTCATCATTTGCAACATGACCGCCGACTTCAATCGCTACGAAGCCTATAATGCCAAGTTGCGCAGCCAGTTGCGGCCTTCTCTCCTCGATTCCCTGAAAGTGTTTGAGGACAAAGGGGATTATTTTAACCCCGCTTACGCCGATCTTGTATTCCGCGAGTACTATACCCGCCATATCTGCCGCCTCCCCGAATGGCCGGAGCCTGTGAACCGCAGCTTCGCCCACCTCAACCAACCGGTATATGTCCACATGCAAGGCCCCAGCGAGTTCGTACCCGGTGGTATCCTCAAAGGCTGGTCCGTCTGGGATCGCCTCAGGGAAATCTCCGTACCCACCCTCACCGTCGGTGCCAAATACGATACTATGAACCCGGAAGAAATGGAGGAAATGTCCAAAATGGTCCAAAATGGGAAATTCCTCTATTGCGCCAATGGCAGCCACCTTTGTATGTGGGACGACCAGCAAACGTTTATGAACGGTGTCATTGATTTTATCCACGAAACGGCCGGGAAATAGGCGGAGCTCGTGTAAAAAGTCCCGTCGCCGACCCCTTGCAACAAGTCTATTATTTAAAACGATTCCAAATAACACGCTTGAAGTCCATAACCTGTATGCAGGTTAGCGCCAATCCTTTCCGTACCCTATTTTTGCGCGCGAAGAACCCCGAACTAAATCATTTATTCGGCGTATGGATAGTATCATCTGTACGATTAAACACAAAAACACATAGACGATGAGCTGGCTTTCTAGCGCCCTGGAACCTGTAGGGCTACGTTGGTTCGACCGCTTCCTCACCTCCTCTCTGGGGAAAAAAGTCGTGATGAGCATGAGCGGTATCTTCCTGATGCTCTTCCTGGCAGTACATCTGCTGGGCAACCTGCAAATCCTGTCAAACGATGAAGGGGTTGGGTTCAACCTCTACGCGAAATTCATGACGAGCAACCCGCTCATCAAGACTGTCTCTTACCTGCTTTACTTATCTATCCTCCTGCACGCCGTGCAGGGCTGGTTGCTTTGGTCGCAGAACCGCCGCGCGCGCGGCGCCCAGGGATATGCCGTAAAGGTCACCCGCGCAGTCAACACCAATCCCAACTCTGCCTCCCGCATGGGATGGTTGGGCACAATCATTTTCATTTTCCTCCTCCTTCACCTGTGGCAGTTTTGGTTTCAGATGAAAACCGGAAACGTAGAAGTCATCAATATCAATGGCGTCATGGTAAAGGATCTATACACGCCGGTCATCGCCGCCTTCTCCGATCCGCTCTATGTGGTCGTTTACGTCTTCTCTATGTACATCATCGCGCTGCACCTGGGGCATGGCTTCCAGAGCGCTTTTCAGACCCTGGGCGTCAACCACAAAAAATATACCCCGCTCATCCGCTTCCTGGGTAAGCTCTATTCCATCCTTATCCCACTTGGCTTCGCCCTCATCCCTATATTGGTCTTTGGAGACGTACAGGGCTGGTGGAACCTCGACATTTCTCTAACCCATTAAATTGAAGTGTTCAAATGCAACTCAATGGTAAAGTACCAGCCGGCCCGCTTGCAGAAAAGTGGACCCGCTACCGCTCGACGGTCCCTTTGGTAGCCCCCAACAACAAACGGCGCATTGAGATCATCGTAGTGGGAACCGGCCTGGCAGGCGCCTCTGCCGCCGCCAGCCTCGGAGAACTCGGGTATTCTGTGAAATGTTTTACGTTCCACGACAGCCCGCGCCGCGCCCACAGCATCGCTGCACAAGGCGGGATAAACGCAGCCAAAAACTACCGCAATGACGGCGATAGCGTCTATCGCCTTTTTTACGATACCATCAAGGGCGGCGACTACCGCGCCCGCGAAGGAAATGTCTACCGCCTGGCCGAAGTCAGCGCCAATATCATTGACCAGGCCGTAGCACAGGGCGTGCCCTTCGCCCGCGAATATGGCGGCCTGCTCGACAACCGCTCTTTCGGGGGCGTTCAGGTAAGCCGCACCTTCTACGCGCGTGGCCAAACCGGACAACAACTCCTGCTGGGTGCTTATCAAGCCCTCTCCCGCCAAATTTCCCTCGGCACCGTCGAAATGTTCAACCGGCATGAAATGCTCAACCTCGTTCTCGTGGACGGAAAAGCGCGCGGTATCATCGCCCGTAATCTCGTCACGGGCGAATTGGAACGCCATGCTGCTCATGCGGTCGTACTGGCTACCGGAGGCTACGGCAACGTGTTCTACCTCTCTACCAATGCCATGAACTGCAACGTGACCGCCGCATGGCGCGCTGTGCGCAAAGGTGCCCTCATGGCCAATCCTTGCTTTACGCAAATCCACCCCACTTGCATCCCCGTGAGCGGCGACTATCAATCCAAACTCACCCTGATGTCTGAATCCCTCCGCAACGATGGACGGGTATGGGTGCCTAAAAAGAAAGAAGACGCCCAGGCTATCCGCGAGCGCCGCAAAACAGCCCTCGATATCCCCGAGGAAGACCGCGACTACTTCCTCGAACGCCGCTACCCCGCCTTCGGGAACCTCGTACCCCGCGACGTAGCCTCCCGCGCCGCCAAGGTGGCCTGCGATGAAGGTCTCGGTGTAGCTCCCACCGGTCTGGCCGTTTACCTGGACTTCGCAGCGGCCATCGAACGCTATGGCCGCTCCAAAGCTAATGCCGGCGGCAATCACAACCCGGATAAAGCAACGATTACCCGCCTGGGCGAAGAGGTGGTCGCTGAAAAATACGGCAACCTATTCGAGATGTATGAAAAAATCACCGGCGAAAATCCATACAAATTGCCGATGAAAATCTACCCGGCTGTCCACTATACTATGGGTGGCCTGTGGGTAGATTACAATCTCGAGACGAATGTGCCCGGCCTCTTCGCTATCGGAGAATGCAATTTCTCCGAGCATGGTGCCAACCGACTCGGTGCCTCCGCCCTCATGCAGGGCCTCGCCGACGGATACTTCGTACTGCCCTATACTATCGGCTCTTTCCTTGCCAACGATATCCGCACCCCTAAATTCGACCCCAACCGGACCGAATTTAGGGACGCCGAACAGGAAACCCGCAGCCGTATCGAACAAATGATGAGCCTCGGTGGCAAGCAATCTGTCGAAAGCTTCCACCGCCGCCTCGGCAGGATTATGTGGGACTACTGCGGTATGTCCCGGAGTGCAGAAGGCCTGCAAAAAGCCCGCGCCATGATCCTCGAACTCCGCGATGAGTTCTATCGCGATGCTTTCGTACCTGGCTCCCCCAACGACTACAACCCGGAGCTCGAAAAAGCACTCCGCGTGGCGGATTACATGGAAATGGGCGAACTTATGATCCTGGATGCCCTCAACCGCAACGAATCCTGCGGCGGCCACTTCCGGGAAGAGTACCAGGACGAAGCAGGCGAAGCCCTACGCGATGATGAAAACTACCGCTACGTAGCAGCCTGGGAATACAAAGGCTGGGAGCAGGAACCCGTCATGCACCGCGAAGACCTCGTATTCGAAAATATTGAACTGAAAACGAGAAGCTATAAATAATCAAACCCACCGTACCGCCTGGGCACGCTTCATTCATTCGATCAAGTCAAAAATTAATACGGATATGAAACTCTCCCTCAAAATCTGGCGCCAGGGAGGCGAATATAAAAAAGGACAGTTCGTCACCTACTCCCTCGACAACGTGGACGAACACATGTCCTTCCTCGAAATGCTCGACGTACTCAACGAAAAGCTCATCGCGGAACGCAAAGAACCTGTCGCTTTCGAACACGACTGCCGCGAGGGAATCTGCGGTACATGCAGCATGGTGATCAACGGGCACCCTCATGGTAAACTACAGGGTACCACAGCCTGCCAGTTGCACATGCGCTTCTTTAAGGATGGAGAAACCATCACCATCGAGCCCTTCCGCGCCCAGTCCTTCCCTGTCCTCAAAGACCTCGCAGTAGACAGGAGCGCTTTCGACCGCATCATCCAGTCGGGGGGCTTTGTATCCGTAGGTACCGGCCAGGCCCAGGATGCGAATGCTATCCCCATCGTGCGCGATGATGCCGCTGCTGCTTTCGATGCCGCTGCCTGTATTGGCTGTGGAGCCTGCGTGGCAGCCTGCCCCAATGCGTCCGCTATGCTGTTCGTCAGTGCGAAGGTATCTCAACTCGCCCTCCTACCCCAAGGTAAGGTAGAGGCTAAGAAAAGAGTGCTCAATATGGTGCGCCAAATGGACCTGGAGGGTTTTGGCAACTGCTCCAATGTCACCGCCTGCGAAGCAGAATGCCCCAAAAGCATCTCCGTGGAAAATATCGCCCGCATGAACCGGGAGTACTTGTCCGCAGTCTTCTCCTCCGACGAACAATAGACTTGTCGCGAGGGGTCAGCGAGAAGGGGAAAAAGGTCGAAAATAGATTCTCATACGCACAGGGGGTGTAATTTTCACTCAGTGAAAATTACACCCCCTGTGCGTATAGACTTTGGACGCCTGCGGCGCAGGAGTCAGCCAAGATGTTGGGGGTTGAGGGAAAATCTCCATCGCTGCCCCGGGTATTTGTTAACTATCTGACCATTCGTTCTCTGCTTACTTTCTTTTTTTGCTCGCCCAAAAAAA
>VFQS010003040.1_pt1 | contig 13122 bp, 11 predicted proteins | sample 3512361 | NCBI WGS metagenome assembly VFQS01 (sample SAMN10412375, study PRJNA504923) | tailings metagenome | isolation source: Relicate 1 Philex TSF3 active mining | place: Philippines
GTTATTTGAAGCAGCCAAAGAAATTTGTGAAGAATTGGGAAAAACGCTGGTTTACGGTGACGCAAGAACTTGGTTTTTACGCGCGGATGAGTGGGCTGCATTGCAGACAGCGAGTTTGGATGCGGCCGCAGGTCACAATATGGAAATTTGGATTGCAAAAGGCGAACACGAAGTCGCTTGGCGCAAACTCCAAAATGAAATACAAATGCTTTAGCATATTCACCCGGTCAATCAAAGTCGCGACGAACAAGGTCGAAACACGATCAATTCTGTTTGGCTACATAGCGGGAGCGCTGAACTGCATCATTTAGATTGCGAATTGAATACTTCTAGCTTTGCTGAATTAATGCAGAAAAAAGATAGGAAAAACAGCGTCTACGTAGAAGACTTACTGGAGCCGGCACTCAATAGTGACTGGGGAACATGGCTAATTCACATGAATCAATTGGAACACAATTGGTTTACGCCTGCACTGCAAGCGCTACAGACCAATCAATTGAAAACCGTGCGATTGGTATTAAGTGACGGTCTATGCTTGGCTGAATTATCCTGCACGACGCCAAAAAGCTGGAAATTCTGGCGCAAACCTAGTTTAGATACCTTGCTCAATTTACCGCAATCATAGCCATAATATTCGTCGATCTACACAGTAGCACAGCCCACAAATTCAATATTGAAGCACACTTGATATGACACGCATCAGCACTCGCCCCTACGCTTTTCGTCAAGCAGAATTATTAAAGCAAAGTGGTTTGCATCCAGTACTAGCGCGCCTATTTGCTGCGCGTGGCATTATAAGTGTAGATGAGTTACTCACCGACTTACCTGCATTAATTCCGCCAAATCGCTTATTAAATAATGAGAAAGCTGCGAACTTTTTAGCCGATGCAATTGCCGCAAAAAAGAAACTCGTGATTGTGGCGGATTATGACTGTGATGGCGCGACGGCTTGTGCGGTCGGCTTGCGTGGCCTACGCATGTTGGGCGCAGAAGTAGATTACATCGTTCCCAATCGTTTCGAGTACGGTTACGGTTTAACGCCAGAAATCGTTGATCTCACCGCTCGTGAGAAATCACCCGATATTATTGTCACCGTCGACAATGGCATCGCGAGTATCGATGGGGTCGCTGCCGCGAATGCTAGAGGCATACAAGTCCTCGTAACCGATCACCATCTACCGGCCGATACTTTGCCGCAAGCGAGTGTGATTGTGAATCCGAACCAGCCATTTTGCGACTTTTCTAGCAAGAATTTGGCAGGGGTTGGTGTCATGTTTTACGTGCTGTTGGCATTGAGGGCGGAACTAAGAAAACGCGGCGCATTTGATCAACAGAATCAACCTAAATTAGACACTTTGTTGGATTTGGTGGCGCTCGGCACCGTTGCGGACGTGGTCAAGTTAGATCCAAATAATCGTATTTTGGTTGCGCAAGGCTTAAAACGTATGCGTGCAGGACGCATGCACGCTGGTATCGCCGCACTGTTTCGCGTCGCTGGACGAGAACCGCGTTTAGCAAGTCCGTTTGATCTAGGTTTTGCAGTTGGTCCTCGCTTAAACGCTGCGGGTCGCTTGGCAGATATGGCTCTTGGCATCGAATGTTTAACCACTGATGATGACGGTCGCGCTTGGCAGATTGCTCAAGAACTCAATAGCATCAATGCCGACCGCAAAGATATTGAACGTGAAATGCAAGACGTCGCTCTGCTTCATTTAGATGATTTTCAAGCGCAAGACACTCACACGATTACTGTATTTGACGAGTCTTGGCACCAAGGTGTCATCGGTATCGTTGCTTCACGCCTTAAAGATAAATTCTTCCGTCCAACTATTACTTTCGCGCCTGGCGATGAAGGTTTAATTAAAGGTTCAGGGCGCTCGATTCCGGGCTTTCATTTACGCGATGCACTTGATTTAGTATCAAAGCACGCGCCCAGCTTGATTCAGAAATTTGGTGGGCACGCTATGGCCGCTGGATTAACGATTCGTGCCGACGATTTCGCGGCGTTTCAATCTGCCTTTGAAGCGGTTGGCAAATCCTGGTTACGCCAAGAACAATTGGAACGCATTATTGAAACCGATGGTGTTTTAGAAGAAGCGTATTACACCACTGATTTCATTGAGCTACTTGATAGTCAAGTTTGGGGACAAGGCTTTGCTCCGCCTATTTTCTGTGATGAATTTAAATTAATTTCGCAACGCATTCTAAAAGAGCGTCACTTAAAAATGGTGCTAGAGAAGAATGGAATTCGCTATGATGCGATTTGGTTTGGGCATACAGAAAGTTTTGGCGAACGTATCCGAGTGGCATTTCGACTTGATGCGAATGAATACAATGGTGTCACCAAAGTACAGTTATTAGTGGAACATGTGGAGCAAGCTTAGTCCTCATCCGCCAAATACAAATCAGCAGGATCCACTTCATAGTCAAGAATATCGGCGGGCTTGCAATCCAACACCAAACAAATCTTAGCCAGCGTATCAAACCGTATGCCACGTACTTTTTCGGTACGTAGCATCGATAACTGAGTTTCTGAGAGACCAATTTGCTCCGCCAATTGTTTTGCGCGCATTTTTCGGCGCGCTAACATGACATCTAAGTTAACTCGAATCGGCATCGTCAGGCACTTTGCAATCTAGACAAAACTATCGACCTGGGCTTGCAAATTCCGCGCACGCTGTGCAACGTATTTCAAAATCAATCCGACCATGCCGATAGTGACAGCTTCAACATCCCAATTCGTTTTTAAACCGCGCTCACCTTGATTAATCCACGCCTCGATCGTGGGTACAAATAAAATCGCTGCCATTGCGGCATACATTAAATTGGCACCAATTAGTTGCAAACTTTTGAGTAAGTCTGCGTCAAAAGACTTGCTCTGTTCAAACCGCTTTAAAAAATCTGCAGCAGCCCACAATGCGCAAACATAGACGATCGGCACAAGTAATCCCGTCCAAAAATAAGGCAAACGCAGCGACAACATCAGCGTATTTTCAATATTAAAATTTCCACCTAAGCTAAATGCTGGCAATAACTGCATAGCGCGATCCGCGATTAAATTAAGAACCAAAACAAACGCCATCACCTTAATAAAAATACTGAATTTACTGGTCTTTAGCGAAAGCTGTTGTTGATTTGAACTCATATACTGCTCCCTAATAACAAAGCTTAAATATCATTAATACCTATATTAATTTAAGTAAAACTTAAAGTAAACGATTTTGTTTCAATATCTCGCTTGAGTAATTTAATGTAAATGATAAGATTCTCCGCCATGCTAGTTTGATCCACATTTGGGATAAAACGATGCTCTTATTTTGAATGGAAATTACCATGCACAAAATCACCGCCCTAATCGCCAGCTTGTTGTTGCCAATATCTATCGCTAGCGCACAGTCCAACATCAAACTAAGCACGATTGATGGTGTAGAAAATGAAGACTTAATGAATGTCTTGCGCTTCCAAGGCATCAACTACCACAAAGTAAAGTTTTCTGGCACCCACTTATGGGGCAAAGATTTTAAGATCGTTATTCGCGATTTCGCGAATGGCAAGCTGATCAAAACCTATGAAGTTTTTGATTCAAAAGAGGATGAGTTTTTCAAACTAAAAGAACAAGAGTTCAACTTTAATGTGCTCGTACAAAAAACACCGAACGGCAAAGCCAAATTTGATTTTCGCTTCTTGGGATTTGGCATAGTAAAAGAAATCGCACTCGGCGCAGACCAGAAAGATTTTGCTCTAAAAAGCTTTCAAGCTGGCTCAAACGAAGTTGGTTTCCCCATCAATCAAAGCCAAAGTATTCTTGCGTTCACGATGCCTTATCAATCGAAAGGTAAATCAACGCAGTACCCAGACTTAATCAATGCCAATGTGCCACCGGAAAATCTAGGACGTCAATTTAAGATTCCACGCTATTTTTTAGTAGATCTACGATTCGACTAATTCCAAATAACAGACACCAATAAAAAAAGAAGCGCATCAAAATCTGATGCGCTTCTTTTATCCATCTCAATTTATAAGCCAGTAGTTAATTCGGCCGCTTCACTTTCATGCCTCGTTCTATTTCGCATTCCAAATCGCCATCATGTCCGGCGATCCTTGCGAACGAATTCCATTGTCTGACAACACCGCTTCAGTTTCAGCGAGCATCGCTTTACGTGGCAGCACCATTGTTTCTCCATAACGTTGATCATAATGAATCACGATCAAATCATCTTGCATGTCACGTAAAAGCGCAACCAAGTGCTTCAAACTTTTCACAGGAATTCCATTAATGGAATACACCACTGAACCAAATCGATTGCTATAGCCAGTCACAAGCTTGTGTGGAAAAAATGGCGAGCTAATCACGACTAACTCTTCACGATCTTTACTTGGTTTTTCACCTCGTAAGGTAATCAACGGGCTTGCATTGTACGCATAACCATTAATCGCGGGCGCGTTGTTGCTCAAGAAACTCATGTACTCTACCGTTGCGCGTGAAAATACAATCGGGCCAAAAATAAAGTAAGATGGATAACCACCTTGCAAATCGCCAATCAAATGAGGACGACCAATATGCACTGGCGCTTGTACATTCATAGGCTGTCCGCCGCGAATGATTTTTAACGCCACCTTGCCGTTGCTTGCTGCTTGTTGAACTTTGTACTTAAACATGACCCGCACACTTGGCTTAATTCTGACCATGCATTGGTTGTCAATTGCGGTATCACCAATATGTGTAATCACATCCCACTCTTTCAAAATCGATGATGCGGATTGATCGTAAGGCTTGTGAATGATACAACCCTCAACACTTTTATCTAGTTTCAAATACTCACGTACAGTAGGATTTTCTAAAGTCTGGGTAATATCGAGCAAAGATGGTTTTCCATCATATTTTTTATCGGCGATATCTTTGAGGAAAATTTCTATCTCTTCGTTTGGAATAATGTAGCCAATATTTTGCGCATGCATTAAACCTGAGAATGCCAAACCAATCATCTTATCGCCAGCGATCACTGGACCACCGCTATTGCCAGGATTAATGGCTGCATCAATTTGAATTCTCAAACCGCCGGTGCTGCCATCGTAATCAACAAACTCAATACGAGAAACGATGCCCTTGGTGATCGATAATGAATTTCCACCTGTTGGATAACCATAGGCAAATACTGCATCGGTCACTTCAGGCAATTTATTGCTACGAGCAACAGCAGCGTGGCTATCAAAGAATTTCTCATCATCGAGCTTCAAAATCGCCAAATCCATCGCACGCGATATCGCGACAACCGTGGCAGGAACTTTATCGCCTTCCTGTCCAGTTTGTATCTGCACTTGGCTGGCGTATCCGACGACATGCGCATTCGTCAAAATGCGCCTACCCTCAATCACCACACCAGATCCAGTTACATCTTGCGGCGATGCCTTGCCCCAAGGCTTAAATGGATCAGGACCACGTATGGTAGAAAATACCTTTACGACAGATTTTTCTAAGTTGGTCGCTGTATTGTTCTCTAGATTACTCACTTTCGCTGCCGCGTTCTTGTTTTGCGCCGCGTGCGCTATATCAAACGAGCCAACTAAACTACACGAGATAAAACTAAGACCAAGCAAAAACTTTTTAAACATCGGAGTGTCTCTTTGCATAAGCTAATTATTGTTAAAAATCGATACGAGGATTTGAACCAGTAAATCGAAGATTGTTCCCTAATTCTTTGAGATAAAGAAATTTACTTCGTTACAGAACTTTCTTGCTGAGGCTGATTTGAACAAGATTTGGCTTGCGCAACACCTTTCAAATATGAACGTCGCACAATACCTGCCATACCAGCAGCAGCGACTTCGCGCGCGTGACTATCAGCTCCCGTCAAACGTCTCACCCAAGAACGAAATGGTACAAATCCTTCCGTAAAACTCTTCAGTGCGTTGATTGTCGCATTACTAAGCTCACGCTCAACAATATTGCCGTCAGCATCAACTTTTGCAGCATCTAAATCAGGCCCTAACACAGAATTCAAGCGATCAATTTCGGTTTGATACCACGCACAATCAGCACCAGGCACGATCAAGTAAGGTGCCTTTCTTGCATTGATCAAAACTTCGGGAATATCGGACTTTACAATATTCAAATCACTCAAAGGCGAGGTCATTGCGGCACCGACTTTTGAATCAAACCCTGCTTCAGCACTTGGTTTTTCAGATTTATTTTTCGCGGGCTCTGACTTGGTCGCGCAAGCAGACAAACCAAGGGCGGCTAACAAAACAACATACGATAAGTTTTTTCTGTACATCAATTGATGTCTAAACATTTTATTCCTCGTTTAATACAGTTCTACCAATCAGTCTGGGACATGATTCACAGATCAATCTAATCCTCCGAAAAATCAAAGTGAACACACATTTTATATTGCAACTCAAAATTGCCATGATTTTAACCGTTGTTGCTTAGACTAGCTTGTATCAAATGAAATATATTCACATCAAGCAAATAAGCGCATACAAACATCTTCAAAAACAAGGGCTTACAACTTGAATCGTTTTGAACTAACCGGCGAAGAACGAAGGATTCAGGTAAAATCACGTCCATGAATCCTGCACCGAAAAATCTCTTCGCTTCACCGCGCTATCGCCCTGATGTGGGCGGCAAACATGCTGCTCCCTTTCTTCCTATGTCACGCGCCGAAATGGATGCGCTTGGCTGGGATAGTTGTGACGTCATCTTAATTACTGGCGATGCCTATATCGACCATCCGAGTTTCGGTATGGCCTTAGTTGGCCGCCTGCTTGAGCAACAAGGCTTCCGCGTCGGCATTATTAGTCAACCTGATTGGCATTCCGCCGAGGATTTTCGGGCTTTAGGTCGCCCCAATCTGTACTTCGGCATTACGGCTGGAAATATGGATTCCATGGTCAATCGCTACACAGCTGATCGCAAAATTCGTTCAGAAGATGCTTACACTCCCGATGGTGATCCGAATAAGCGCCCTGATCGCGCGGTCGTTGTCTACGCACAAAGGGCACGCGAGGCATTCCCGGAAGTGAATGTCGTGATTGGTAGTATTGAAGCCAGTTTGCGCCGCATTGCACACTATGATTATTGGTCGGATAAAGTAAAGCGCTCGGTTCTACCTGATTCCAAAGCAGATATGCTGTTATTTGGTAACGCAGAACGTGCGATCGTGGATTTAACCCACAGACTCGCGGCGGGCGAGCCAATCAAATCCATTCGTGACCTGCGTGGCACAGCCTTCATGACACCGTCAAACTGGCTGCCTAGCCCCGAGTGGTCCGAGATTCAATCAATCAAAATTGATACGCCAGGCAAAATTGAAGCGCATACCAATCCTTATGAAATGATGCCGGAGAAGGATGCCAAGTGCGCGACAGGACAAGCCCCTGGCATAGGAGAAAGTGCTTCCAACAGCGCAGAAGCTGATGTCGTCAAACAGCAAGCAATTCGCATTATGAGCCGCGAAGAACGCCAAGCGATGCTGCGTAACAAGCATAACAACACCGTAATACGCTTGCCTTCATTCGAGGCGGTGAAAGATGATCCTGTGATGTATGCCCACGCATCGCGTGTATTTCATCTGGAAGCCAATCCCGGTAACGCCAAAGCTTTATCGCAAGCACACGGTGATCGTGACGTATGGATCAATCCACCACCGTTACCATTAGCGATGGACGAAATGGATGGCGTTTATGACCGCGCCTATGCGCGAGCGCCCCACCCTAGTTACGGCAAGGCGCGCATCCCCGCATGGGAGATGATTCGCTTCTCGATCAATATTATGCGCGGGTGTTTTGGTGGCTGTACTTTCTGTTCGATTACCGAACACGAAGGTCGAATTATTCAAAGTCGATCAGAGCCTTCCATCTTGCGTGAGATTGAAGAAATTCGCGACAAAACCAAGGGGTTCACTGGAACGATTTCTGACCTTGGTGGGCCAACGGCGAATATGTATCGACTGGCGTGTAAAGATAAGAAGATTGAAGAATCTTGCCGTCGCTTATCCTGTGTGTATCCTGGCATTTGCAGCAATTTAAATACTGATCATAGCAAACTCATTTCGCTATATCGCAAAGCGCGCGCCATCCCCGGCGTTAAGAAAATTCTCATCAGTTCTGGTCTACGCTACGATCTAGCTGTACGCTCTCCTGAATACGTGAAAGAACTGGTAACCCATCACGTCGGTGGCTTACTCAAAATTGCACCGGAACATACAGAAACCAATACTTTGTCAAAAATGATGAAGCCTGGGATTGGCGCGTACGATGAATTCAAAGCAATGTTCCATAAGTATTCAAAAGAAGCTGGCAAAGAACAATACTTGATCCCCTATTTCATCGCGGCTCATCCGGGTACAACCGATGAAGACATGGTGAATTTGGCCTTGTGGTTGAAGAAGAATGATTTCAAACTAGATCAGGTACAAACCTTCATGCCAACGCCGATGGCCTTGGCTACCACGATGTACCACACACGTAAAAATCCGCTCAAAAAAATCACTGCAGATTCTGAAGTCGTTGAAACAGCACGCTCAGGCAAGATACGTAAATTTCATAAAGCACTGTTACGTTACCACGCGCCAGAAAATTATGAGATCGTGAAAGAAGGCTTGCTACGCATGGGACGCGGCGATTTAATCGGTAGCAGTGAACGCCATTTGATACCTTCACGCGCACCTGTTGTGGCGAATTTGGTCAATAACGGCGTGGTTCCTGTCAAACGCGGTGTTGCACCAAAATTAAATACATTTGGCAAAAACTCCGCAAATCGTTTGGCAGCTAAGGTTGCGCCAACAAGCACTAAATCTGGCTTATCATACAATCCAGCTAAACCTAAAAAAGCACCTACCAAATCAGGTCGACGTTAATTCGTCCTATCACCCATGTTGTAAGCAATACGACACAACATGGGTGATCAATCTTCATAAACAACAGCGCAGCAAATTTCTCGAGGTTGGCGCACAAACTCGCGCTACAATTTCTTGATGGAAAATTTTTCCTCCGATATTGCCTGAGTTTCTCAAGTCTCACTTGCCCCGAAAATAAGGAGAGTCGCCATGAAGCACATGAAAACCGTATTGATTTTGGAACATACCGAAGAGGTTTTTGATAAATTGACATGTGACGTCTGCGGAGCCGAATCACATTGGGATGAAAATTGGTCGAGTGCCGAACCAGAAAAAAAGATGACGACTATACAATTGGAAGAAGAAGAGTCATTCCCTAACGGCGGTCAATCAACACAGACACAATTCCACATTTGTCCGACTTGCTTCAAAACCAAATTGAGCGCTTGGTTTGAAAGCCATCGTCAAGCAAAACCTACCGTTTCTAAATCTGTTTGGTAGATTTTAGTGAGTCACACAAGGTGTGGCTCATTCTTGCTTCCATTAATTAAATCAGCGTTCGCTTTCGCAGCAATTGCCGAGTTTGATAAATTGCAATCCAAACACGCTCTAACATAAAAAGCTGTGAGAAGCGAATTGCATTAAATTGCATGTCATTCGCCTGCCAAATCGCAAGTTCAGACCACACTCGGGTATAATTTAGGATTTATTTATCCGACTAGAAGAATCCCAAATGGAAGCCGAACGCCTCAATAGTATTGCCAACCTGCTCATCGACTTAACCAGTCGTGAAGCCGAACTTCGGAGGTATCTTTGACTTCGATATCAAGTCAGAGAAACTAGAACAAGTCAACGGTGAATTAGAAGATCCCAAAGTTTGGGAAGATCCGAAACGTGCGCAAGAACTTGGCAAGGAAAAGAAATCCTTAGAAGCCATTGTCCATACCTTAATCAAGATTGATGCCGATTTAAAAGATGCGAATGAAATCTTTACCATGGCGCGTGAAGAAGGTGATGAAGACACCTTAGAAGCCATCGAAGCTGATGCTGCACATCTCAAAGAATTAGTCGAAGGCATGGAGTTCCGTCGGATGTTTAATAATCCTATGGATCCAAACAACTGCTTTATCGATATTCAAGCGGGTGCAGGCGGAACTGAAGCGCAAGATTGGGCGTCCATGCTATTGCGTCAGTATTTGCGTTATTGCGAACGCAAAGGCTTTAAGGTCGAAATTTTGGAACAATCTGACGGTGAGGTTGCAGGCATTAAGACAGCGACACTCAAAGTGGAAGGCGAATATGCCTATGGCTTCCTGCGTACCGAAACAGGCGTACATCGTTTAGTGCGTAAGTCACCATTTGATTCTGCCAATGGTCGCCACACCTCATTCTCCAGTTTATTTGTCTACCCTGAAGTCGATGAGTCGTTTGAGATTGATATCAATCCAGCCGATGTGCGTGTCGATACCTATCGCGCATCTGGTGCAGGTGGTCAGCACATTAATAAAACCGATTCCGCGGTACGCTTAACTCACGCACCGTCAGGCATCGTGGTGCAATGTCAAAATGATCGTAGTCAACATCGTAACCGCGCTGAAGCATGGGAAATGTTGAAAGCGAAATTGTTTGAACTCGAATTGCGCAAACGCATGAGTGAGAAGCAAAACTTAGAAGACACCAAGACCGATGTCGGCTGGGGTCACCAAATTCGCTCTTATGTATTGGATCAATCACGCATTAAAGATTTGCGCACCAACTACGAGATGGGTAATACGAAGGCGGTATTAGATGGCGATTTAGACGGATTCATTGCCGCGTCGCTCAAGCAAGGCGTTTAAAATGTGTGCGCATAAATCCAATTCTAGGGCGCATCACGGCGTTGCCAATGCTCGCAATGCCGACGTATTGCTGCGCTTGGCGCCTATTGCTGCACTCCTATAATTGAATTTCTACACACACATTTCCGATTGCATTATTAAAGAATCAAAATTTCATTTTAGAGAACAATCATGTCCGACCAACAAAATCCAGCAGCAGAATTGCCACAAGACGAAAATTCGATCATCGCTGAGCGTCGTGCCAAGCTCGATGCGATTCGTGCGAAAGGCGTCGCCTTCCCTAACGATTTCCGTCCACAGCATAAGGCGGCAGATTTGCAAGCGCAGTATGGTGATGTGAGCCGTGAAGACTTAGAAGCACAAAATGTGGAAGTCGTTGTTGCTGGTCGTATGATGCTCAAACGTGAAGCAGGTAAAAAAGCCGCCTTCGCCACTTTGCAAGATGCATCTGGTTTGAAAGCCGATGGTCGCATTCAGTTGTACGTGACAACAGACAAAACGGGCGAAGCAGAAATGGAAGCCTTCCGTCATTATGACTTAGGCGACATTCTCGGCATTGAAGGTGTTTTGTTTAAAACCAAAACAGATGAATTGACTGTCAAAGTAACGAAGTTGCGCTTGCTGACTAAATCTTTGCGCCCTCTTCCAGACAAGTTCCACGGCTTGTCGAATCAAGAAACCAAATACCGTCAGCGTTATGTTGATTTGATCATGAGCGAAGAAACACGTCGCACATTCAAAGCGCGTACGGCGGCAATGAACTCCATCCGTAGCTTCATGAATAGCCATGATTTTATGGAAGTAGAAACGCCAATGTTGCACGTAATTCCTGGTGGCGCAGCAGCAAAACCTTTCATCACACATCACAACGCATTAGACATGGAAATGTACTTGCGTATCGCGCCAGAGCTGTATCTAAAGCGTTTGGTTGTTGGCGGTTTTGATCGCGTATTTGAAGTCAATCGCAACTTCCGTAATGAAGGTGTTTCGCCACGTCACAATCCAGAATTCACCATGATGGAATTCTATGCCGCGTATGTTGATTACAAGTGGTTAATGGACTTCACCGAATCCGTCATTCGCAAAGCAGCGGTTGATGCGCATGGTACAGCGGTGCTCACTTACCAAGGCAAAGAATTAGATTTATCCAAGCCTTTCCAACGTTTGACGATTGTTGGCGCGATCAATAAGTACGCTCCACATTACACAACAGAGCAATTGAATGATGCGGAATTCATCAAAACAGAATTGTTGAAATTTGGCGTCAAAACATTTGCGCCAGCAGGCTTAGGCGCATTGCAATTAGCCTTGTTTGAAGAAACTGCCGAGGCGCAATTGTGGGAACCAACTTACATCATCGACTACCCAGCGGAAGTTTCTCCGTTAGCACGCGCATCGGATACGGTTGCTGGTATTACAGAACGTTTTGAGTTGTTCATGACAGGTCGTGAAATCGCCAATGGCTTCTCAGAGTTGAATGATGCAGAAGATCAAGCAGCTCGCTTCATGGCACAAGTGGCCGCGAAAGATGCGGGTGATGAAGAAGCGATGTATTACGATGCGGATTACATCCGTGCTCTGGAATACGGCTTGCCACCGACCGGTGGTTGCGGTATCGGGATTGATCGTTTGATGATGTTGATTACTGACTCACCGAATATTCGTGATGTGATTTTGTTCCCGCATTTGCGTCGTGAGGAATAAGAGTTATTTGATTTGTGTTTGAGGTTTTGTGGAAGGAGGAAGCTTTGAGGTTTCCTCCTTTTTTTATTTCTATTTTTTGCTCCTGATTACCGTTTTTGTTAATCAGCGTTTGTTGGTCGGGTGTGGCCCGACAGCCACTCACTTTTCTTGCTTCGCCAAGAAAAGTAAGCAAAAGAAGGCGACCGTAGACTCGCCCCTGCGGGGTGCTTACGCTGCGCTTCAGCATAATTTGTGCATCACAAAAAATGGGAAAGTGTTGAAACTCGCTACGCTCAGACAACAACACTTTCTTATCCATTTTCTGTGACGCACAAATTACATCGTCTTAAACGGGGGTAAGGCGAAGTCAAAAACAACGACCATTAGCGGCTAGTGGAAAAATGAGAGTCCGTAGATAACGCAGCCCTTTCAGCTATACCTAACACTATGTATCGTCATTCCCGCGTAGGCGGGAATCCAGTGGCGTAAAAACTTAACGTCACTAGATCCCCGCCTACACAGGGATGACGCCTCGATTTTTCTTGCCTAATTCAACGACTTTACGGTTGATACTGTTTGTTTTGCTGTTGTTCTTGACTTTGCTGTTGACGTTCACCCACTTCTGACACTGCCAATTGTGCAAGACAGAAAATGGATAAAGAAAGCTTCGTTGTTTGAGCCGCAGGCGAGTTTCGAAGCTTTCCCATTTTTTGTCTTGCTCAATTGGGAAGCCGAAGGCCAGTGGCAGCGTGGTCGCCTTT
>VFQS010003041.1_pt1 | contig 13121 bp, 14 predicted proteins | sample 3512361 | NCBI WGS metagenome assembly VFQS01 (sample SAMN10412375, study PRJNA504923) | tailings metagenome | isolation source: Relicate 1 Philex TSF3 active mining | place: Philippines
GGATTTTGCTGATTCCATTTGAGAAAATCCTCGAGCACTTGCTCGCGCGTGTGGTTACTGGATGCAAAGCAGATACTAGGCTTTGATTCCGCTGGGCGACTGGCTAAATAAGCCTGATAAACCCCCTCACCAAATCCAAAGCAAAAGTTTTGAGCATCTATATCGTTTCGCGCTTTGCAAAGTTCCACCATGGCAGCAGTCGACGCATCATGCGGTTTTGCTTGCCCATAACTGATCACCGGAATAATTGCCAAATAACCAAATGCCAATCCCAAAAGTATCTTCATTGTTTTCATTGATCGTATTTTGATTGATAGCATGATTAGCGCCTAAATCCACCCATGCGACCACCCCCAAAGCCTCCTCCACGGAAGCCTCCGAAGCGATCCCGATTCTCATCAAAGCGCGCCTGTTCCCGCATCGCATTTTCTTGAGCGGCCTCTCGAGTTGCATTGGGGTTTGCTCGATCCGCTGCAATGGCGGAGCGCCCTTCTTGATCAAGACGGCTGGCTTGAGCCTTCTCTTGGGCTGTAGCATTTTTCTCAAATGCACTATCGGCGCGCTGCGCAGCATTGCGCGCATCTTGTCGCTCTTGTGGAGTGGCGTTATTTTTCCAATCGTTTAAGAGGCGTTGCTGATTGGCGATACTGCTGGGACCAATTAAACCTCGGTTCGGACGTTGCTCATTATTGTTCACATTAATCGTGCCACTTGACCAAGCTGAGGTTGCCCATAAGGCTCCACCGACTGCTAAACCCACCCCAAATGACATTGCGCCCCAGGCCGGATCGTAGGCGGGGTATGGCGGGTAATCGGGATAGGGCCATGGACCATAAACCTGGGTTGGGTTGTAGGTTGGCACATACACAATTTGCGTATTGGGCGGCGCGATGATGATATTCCCGCTGGCATCAGTGCTCACGGTCATTTGGGCATTGCTTTTTAAGGTACCGGCAGTTTGTGCTTTCTTGCGAAGAGCTTGCACGGCTTTCATCGTATCTGCCGGTTGCAACTTATACGCATTTCCGAGATTTTGTGTCCACTGCAACTGCTTCCCCATCATAGTTAGCGCTTGAGGAAATGTAATTAATGACTTCACACTATCGTTCCACGATTGAGTATTGAGTGCATTCGTAAGCGCACTGCCCTGCAAACTCGCATTGCTCGAGCGCCAGTTATAGGCTTCAGCAACTTCAAGCGGATAGGTTGAAGCCAACAACATAATAGATAGCAATGAATCAGGGTATAGGGCAATTGGAGAAACCAAAGACTCTAACTGTGCATTCGATAACATTTGAGGGCTAGCGCTCACAGTTGCAGCGTTACCATAGTCGCTATTCGATTGACCTCCAGCACAGGCACCCAGCAATAAGGTCGCTACAACGCTCACCGCAAGAAAAATGGGCCTTCTGGGTTTAGCCATCATGGTTTGGTGGTTCATTATTTTCAGTACTGGACAAATCAGATAATTATTTTGCCATCTCCGCGATGACCTCACCGGATATGCGTGCTGCCAACTCATCTTCGGGGGTAAAGGACTTACCCCAGCCCTCTTTCTCATAGAGCTCGATCTCTTCAGGGCTTCGTGCCCGGATAAAGATTTTGACCTCGGGATTCAGGGTTCGCGCAGTTTCCACCATCTTACTAATATCAATTGAATCTTTTGTTGCAATGACCAAGATTGCAGCACGAGCAATATGCGCCTGGATCAAAACAAAGGGATCGGCTGCATCACCAGTCACCGCCGGAATATTTTGCTTACGCAGCTCCTCAACCGTGCCACGCTCTTTTTCAGCGATCACACAATTAATATTTTGTGCCTTGAGGTTCTCAAAGACTTTCTTACCAACGCGACCGTAACCAACGATCACCACTTGCTTATGTAAGAGCGATTCGTTAACGGTGGTGGGTAATAATGACAAGGGATCCAGCCGCTCATCCAGCTTACGTGCCAGGTGTGAGCGCTTTCGAGCCCATACTAAGGCTGGCTCGATACCGTTAAATAAGAAGGAGTTCAAGGCGATCGATAAAATCGCTCCCGCCAAGATCAAGCTGTACACCTCATTTGGAATTAGATTCATGGCAAGACCCATGCCAGCGAGAATAAATGAGAACTCCCCAATCTGAGCCAAGCTTACACCGACCGTTAAAGCGGTCCCAAGTGGGTAATTAAATAGGAGGACTAGAAGAACACCAACTGCCATATTTCCAATCAGAATGATTGAAATAACGATTAATAATTTAAGCGGCTCTTGCCAGATGATCTCTGGATTAAAAACCATTCCAACCGATACAAAGAATAAGACGGCAAAGGCATCACGTAATGGTAAAGACTCATCAGCAGCGCGTTTACTAAGCTCCGACTCACCCAGCATCATGCCCGCAAAGAAGGCGCCAAGCGCAAACGATACATCAAATAACTCAGCCGAAAAAAAGGCAACCCCAATTGCAGTTGCAATAACCGCTAAAGTAAATAGTTCCCGCGAGCCACTCTTTGCCACCAACCACAACATCTTGGGTAATAAACGCTTCCCAACGACAAGCATGAGTGCGATAAATGCAGCAACTTTTGCAAGGGTTATACCAATCATTGACAGCAAATCGCCAGAACTCGCCTGCTGAGTAGCGGCTGCGTTATCTCCATAAATACTAGCTAATACAGGCAATAAAACCAGGGCCAAGACCATGACCAGGTCTTCAACGACGAGCCAACCAACCGCAATCTGGCCATTCGCTGTTTCTAATAAACCCTTTGATTCAAGTACTCGCAAGAGAACAACGGTACTGGCAACCGATAAGCTGAGGCCAAAAATAATGGCGCCGATGGTTGATAAATCCCAATAGCTTGCAACCATAAACCCAAGCGCTGTAACCACAATAATCTGTAGTAATGCACCAGGTACAGCAATTTTTTTGACGGCCATCAAATCATCAAATGAAAAATGCAGTCCGACACCAAACATCAATAGCATGACACCAATCTCTGCTAACTGCTGCGATAGCCCAATGTCTGCCACGAATCCAGGAGTTGCAGGTCCAATCATGACCCCAGCAATTAAATAGCCGAGCAATGGCGGCATTTTCAAATATGAGGCAGCCAAGCCAAAGATCAGAGCCAATCCAAAACCTCCAGCAAGAGTGGCAATCAGCGTAACGTCATGTGGCATAGATCGGGATAGTTATTCGTTATCGATACAAACCATTCGATAGTATCAGTTTTGTTTTTATACGCCCCAGCAAAAAACCATACTCCACAAGCATTCCCCGTTTTTTCTCAATGGTTGTTATGGACTGTTTTCTGAAATGGCTCATGAGAAGCATTGGAATAAAGCCAATCTCATGAATGCTGTCATGCAGCATTCTTAAAAAGGGCGTATAGTAATACTAGGGTTAACCCTTAAAAAGGGTTAATTCCTAATTAGATCAAACCTTTACAAGAGGATAGAGCATGAAAAACCTAGTGAAATACCTTAAAAGCATCGTTGAAGCCTGGTCCGAGGCTCGCCTAGCGTACATCGCAAGGAAGCAAAAAAGTTACCCCATGGGGTCCTAAGATGACGGTCTTTACTCACTTTCTGCCAGATACCCAAATCAGTCGGTATGGATCGTGGCTAAAAACCTTGGATCCACAGACGCTGAGAAACTACTTTGGGATTAGCTTAAGCGCTGAGGGCATCAATCGCCTCATCCGTAAATTTAAACAGGACAAAGCGAATCATCATTTTCTGATTGCTCATCATGATGGTCATTGGGCAGGCGTAATTCATATTGCCTGTCTCAATGATGCAGTGGAATTTGGGGTGATTGTGAAAAGAGAGTTTCGTCGCCAAGGAATTGCCGATCAGCTACTGAGCGAAGCAATCACGTGGGCACAAAACCGTGGATACCGCACTCTCTACATGCATTGTGTGATCGAAAATCAAGCGATCCGACATTTGTGCGCTAAGCATGGCTTGCAATCGAGGAATATCTACGGGGATGTCGAAGGGCATATGCGCTTACCTAAGGCAAACTGGCGCTCACTAATGAAAGAGTATTGGCAACGTCAGGCCAATTGGTATTACTTTATCGGGGAGCGCATTAAAGGTTTTTGATATCCCGTGTTTTTTAAAAACAGATCACGCGCCGGTCATGATGATTGCAATCCTCAAAAGAGATATTGAATACCAATATGGACTAACTCAAGGAAAATAATGATGACTAAGAACCGAAAGGTCCAAACCTTAGCCATTGGGTTCAGCGCAAATCGAGCTCCAATTAAACCTCCTAGGACCGCCCCTAATGCCATCACTCCACCAATTTCCCAATTGACCTCGCCATTTCGCGCAAACACACTCAATGCCATCGCAGAAGTTACCAAAAGTACTAAATTTTTATAAGCATTTGCTTTCACAAGCGGTAAACGTACAAAAACAATCAAGGCTAATAATAAGTAGGTAGCACCGTCTAGAACAATTAATCCGAGCCAAAATCCAACTAAAAATAAAATGATGAATTCAATAAAACGAAAACGAGCAGCCTCTTCAAATTCTTTTTGCAGGATTTTTTTTAACCCGCTAAATAGAAGTAGAAAAGCCAAAAGGACTGCAACTGAAATTAATAACTTGATGTTTTCCTGCGGTAATGAGTCGACAAATTCGGCGCCTACAACACTGCCTAAAACAGTAGGAATAAGGATTTTGATTGCGATTTTCCAATCGATTACTTTGGCACGCAAAAATGTAATCGTCGCAATGAATGCGGCTACAACTACCGGTACACGATTCGTCGCATTAGCAACAATGGGGCTGAGTCCCATAAACACCAATAGAGGCAACGTAACCGCTGATCCACTTGACGCAACGGTATTCAAAAAACCGCATAGAAAACCACCAAAAGCAGCAATTACTAGTTCAATTGGCATCAGTTTGACGATCTAATCGAAGATTTATTTACAGACTTACCTATTCTATCTGGATACTTTTTTGCATGCATAAAATATAGTTTCTATAACAATTCACTAATTTCAATAAGATTTTGATCCGGATCGCGCACATAGACTGAATTGATTTTGGTCGTTGCACCGGTTCGAACCACGGGCCCCTCAATGATTGGCCAACGATGGGCATTTAATTGCTCAATCACCTCTTTCAAGGGACGATCTGCGATAAAACATAAATCTAACGAACCGGGTGTTGGAAGATCCGCCTTAGGTTCAAATTCTTTACCTTTGATATGAAGATTGATCTTTTGTTGACCAAACTTGAAGGCTTTGCGCTCAACCGGTGGTGTTCCCCCAATAAATGATTCGAGTTTCATCCCAAGTACGCATGTATAGAAATCAATGCACTCCTTCTCATGAGCGGTGGTTAGTACCAAGTGATCGAGATGTTGAATCATCAGAGTCTTTTGAATTCGAGTTAATCGGTTTCGAGCAGGCTACGTAACATCCAAGCGGTTTTCTCGTGCACATCAATTCGTTGTGTCAGTAGATCTGCCGTTGGCTGGTCATTGGCTTTCTCAACTACTGGGAAGAGACTTCGAGCCGTTTTGGCGGTTGCCTCTTGCGCATTCACTAAATAACGCACCATATCCATGGCCTTTGGCGTGCCCTCTGCCTCCCGAATCGAGGCTAGGGTTGCAAACTCTTTATAGGTTCCCGGAGCATGATGACCAAGGGCCCGAATTCGTTCAGCAATTAGATCCAAAGCCGCCCATTGCTCCGTATATTGCGCCATGAACATAGTATGCAAAGTATTAAAGTGAGGTCCCGTGACATTCCAATGGAAATTATGGGTCATTAAATACAAGGTATAGCTATCGGCCAGAAACTTAGAGAGGCCCTGTGCAATTTTTTGACGATTGGCATCACTAATGCCAATATTGATACTAGGGGTAGCTGGTTTTTTACTAGCCATCATGACTCCTTGTATTTAATTAATACTTAATCATATGCCAAATTTGGTGAGGAGCGCTTCCAAATTTTTACAGGATCTATCGAACTTGCACCAGCACGCTCCCTGCTTGGCTGCCCTGAAGATGCTCTAGCTGAATCCCATATAAACGCTCTAGATCTTCTAGGGCATGATGATCAGCCGGACAATCTTGAATGATGCATCCATGCTCAACAAGGAGTAAGCGCTCAAAATCCAGGGCATGATTAATGTCATGCAGAACCGCCAGCACTGCATGGTTTCTTTCTCTCGCAAAACGGTCAATCGTACCCAGCAATTGATACTGCAGCCCTGGGTCTAATGCTGCCACTGGTTCATCGACCAAAATTAGACCATCGCGGACATCCCATAGCTGAGCAAAGATGCGTGCCAGATGAATTCGTGCCTGCTCACCACCTGATAGCGTACTAAATGTTCGCCCTAAAAGATGCTCCGCGCAGGCCATCTGGGCTGCCTGCATAACAATTGTTTCTTGGTTGACCTTACTTGGGGCGCTCACCCTCCCCAGCTCAATCACAAGATCGGTCATGAGTCCAAAGGCAATCTGGGTATTCTGAGGCAAAACCCCTCGTATTCGACTTAGTTGCGCCGATGAATACCGATCCATCGAAGCACCATTCATCAAAATCATGCCGCTTTTGATTTGATACTCTCGCGCAATCAATCGAATAATGGTCGACTTGCCGGCACCGCTTTTACCTAAGATCGCAATCCGCTCACCTGACTTGATTGTGAAATCAAATGGCCCAAAGAGCTTTTTTCCAAGCTGAAAAGAGGCATGATGGAGTTGTAACTTCATATCAATCAAGCCTTGATCGATATTGCCGCAATAAGATCAAAAATAATGGGCCGCCTAACAGGGCAGTGAAAATACCGACAGGCACCTCTGCAGGGATTGCAATGGTTCTGGCAATCGTGTCAGCAATCAATAGCAAAATAGCCCCCACTCCTGCGGAATATGGAACGACCCTCTTTTGATCAGACCCCAAGCAAATACGCACAAGGTTGGGTGCCATCAAACCAATAAAGCCAATCATGCCGCACCATGCAACGGCTAATCCAGAAAGAGTGGCAACCAAAGTGATGACCTTGGTTCGTAGGTGTGAAACATCTACCCCGAGATGATTTGCAATGTTCTCACCCAATGTCAAGGCATTGAGATCCTGTAAAAGAGTTCGAATCCAGACCCATCCAATGACTATGGCTCCAACCAACACCCCGACCATCGTCCAGCGTGCGCTTGCGAGAGACCCAAGGGTCCAAAAGGTAAAGCTGCGCAATTGTTCATCGTTGGCTAAATAGGTACACAGACCGATCACGGCACCTGCTAAGGCATTGAGTGCAATGCCGGTTAATAGCAGACCAGCAATCGATCCCGGAGATACAACACGGGCGACATAATCAAGACAGAAACAAACCGCGATAGCACCCAAGAATGCAAAAACTGGGATTGCCCAGACCCGTAGCTCCTCCGTCGGAATAAAACGAAAGCCATCTAATATCACGATACCGGTCGCTACGCTACAACTGGCTCCCGCAGAGACCCCCAATAGACCTGGATCAGCTAAGGGGTTACGAAATAAGCTTTGTGCGAGAGCGCCTGCAACGCCCAGTGCTGCGCCAACTGTAATGGCCAATAAGGCGCGCGGGATCCGAATGTTCCAAAGCACATAACTGGCACCCTCATAACCATTCTGTGGATTAAAAACTTGCAACCAGTCCAAACCATGAATATCCACAGCACCTAAGTTCACTGCGATTAGGAATGCAAGCAACCCCACAAGAAGTAACCCAAGCCTTACACCCCAGGCTGAGTAGTCAAGAGGACTGATGCCCTGTCTCATCCTAATATGGTGCGCGCTTGACGATGCAGCGTTAAGACCGCCTCAGGCATTCGTGGACCAAACCCCAATAAATAAACAGCATCCATTGAAATAATCTTCTGACGAAGAATCGCTTTCGTTCTTTCCATACCGGGCAGGCGCGCAAGCTGACTTCGTCCGCCAATCGCTTGCAGCCCTTGGTCTGTGACCAGGATCAAATCAGGGTTGGCCACAATCACTGCTTCGGGAGTAAGGGGTTTATAGCCCCGAAATCCATCCATCGCATTTCGTAGACCAGCGTAACGGATCATGGCATTGGCATTGGTTTCTTGGCCAGAGACCATCACTTGGGATGGGTTCATTGAATGAATGTAGAGCACACGAGGGGTTGCACTTGGAAAGGGTTTGGCTTGCATCTCATCTTCTATCCGAGCCCACTGCTGCTGCAACTGAAGCTTCAATTGATCTGCTCGAGTTTGTTGATGAATCGCTTGACCAATCGCAATCACCCGATCGCAGATTCCGGTAAAGGTGTGGTGGGCAGGTATCCGTTGCATCCGAATCCCGGCATCTTGGATCTGCTGAAGTACCACTGGAGGACCCGCATCCTCGGTACATAAGATGTGGGTTGGGGATAGCGATAAAACGCCCTCTGCCGATAAGGTTCGTGAATAGCCAACGCTAGGCAACAAGCGTGCGGCATCCGGATAAATCGAGGTTGTATCAACCCCTACAATCAAATTACTAGCATTTAATGCATACACAATTTCTGTAACAGCAGATCCAATGCAAATCAGACGTTGGCGACCTAGGGTAGCTTGGGCTCGCTCTGCCCAAGCTGGCTTCCCAAGCCATGCTATCGGGACGGCTGCCATTGTGCACAGTAAACGACGACGTCCTGTATCACCAAGATCACTCATTGGCAGACCTCCATTAATCCATGTTCACCCTCAATCTGGGTTACCAGATCTCGCCAGGATGCAAGTTCAGCTTTACCAGGCTTGCGCTCTCCGAAAAACATTGCAATGGCCTCGCCGCTCTGATCAAAAAACTCAATGGAAGTAACAATGCCATCGACAGTTGGCTTACGAACAATCCAGGCATGCTCAATCAGATCCTGACGAACATGCAAATTAAAGCGGGGGTCCATCACATTGATCCAAGACCCTTGTTCAATGATCCGATCAATGGGTCCTGAATGAATCTGAATCATTCCAGGATTGCCAACAAAAACCATAATGGGGGTTTTAGTCTGTGCTGCACGCTGCAACATCGATCGTAGGCAGTCTTTAGAAAGCTCCCGAACAAACTCTGGCTCTGCCAAACGAAGTGCCTGAGTACGTGTGAGTGTGTATTTTCGTAAGAGCGGATAAAAATCATGGGTATCCTTAAGATCTCTCCATGCCTGCCAAAATCCGGCGCGATCAATCTCTGTATCTGGGGCTGGGGTTGGCTTTACCTTGAGCGTTGATACCTCAAGGCCAGGCTCTTGTTGGGGGTTCGCAAACAATGAAACGATTGTGTCAAATGCCGACACATCACTCTGTGGCTTCAGATGAACCTTATGAATCGCCTGTCCCTGCGCATCAAAGAATTGCAAGCTACGCTGCTCTCCCTGAGAAGTACTTTCAGTAACCGCAAATCCAGCAAACCAATGTTGATAAAAGATCCGCAAGTCAATCTCACCCACGACCAGCCCTACCGACCCCTCTTGACTCACCTGACGGTATTGACCCATTTTTTCATGGACGCACGCTTCGTTACGGGTGAGAGCCATGACCTCCCCAATCGACTCAATCGAGGCTATCAGCGCAGGCCAATTAGTGTCCAGACGAATTGCTCTTAAGCCTTTAGCTGCTGTAGCACCAAGTCCAACATGAGCGGCAATCAACTCTCCCTCAGAAATAGTCAGCATCGCAGCAATTTCTCGATGCCGTAAGCGTCCCTCTTTGCGCAAGGTGATAAACGATTGACGAATACGATGAATAGTCGGTTTCATAATGCCTCCTTAAAAGTCGTAGCGAGCTGAGATTTGCCAGTTCCGCGGCGCTGCCGTGGCTGATTGTTGAGCAGCTTGGGCGTTGTACCCCGAAAATCCGCCAGCCGCTGCTCGGTTTTGAGTTAAAACCGAACCTTGAACATCCGACCAGTTCCAATAGGTGGTGTTGAAGACATTATTGAGATTGGCATTGATCATTAGTTTTTTAAGAGGCTTCCAGTAGCCCGTCAGATTGAGAACGGTGGATGCGGGTGATAAGAATTGATTGGCTGTACCACCGGTAGCGTTATTAAAGTTCACACGATCAGCCGATTTACCCTGATTCCAAATAACATTGGCAAACGCTCCCCAAGTACTAGCGTCATACCGCAATCCTGTAATGGCGCGCAAAGGTTGAATCGTATTTAGCGGTGCTGAAATCCCATTTTGGGTTTGCTCACCATAGCTATAGGCCATTGCTGCATTCGCCTGCCAACCCTGAGCAAACGCCCAATCCGTTCGAACATCCCATCCCCAAATATTGACGTTGGATAAGTTCTGATATTGATATAAGGTCTGAGGTGCACTACCGTTATACGAACCTAAGTAATTAACCTGAGAGATAAAGTCTTTGTAATAGTTTGCGTACCCCGATGCCTGATAACGAAACTGATGAAGCTGACCGCGAGCACCGACCTCAAAGCCATTGCCAGTTTGCGGTTTTAGATTGGGATTTGGGATGTTGGTATATCCGCTACCCGCAAAATAAGATAGCGTTTGATCCGGTGTGGGTGCAGTAAATCCAGTTCCCCAGTTTGCAAACGGACGAAACTCGCGAGCTATATTCCAAATAGCCCCAATTCGAGGGGATACTGCTGATCCGGAGTTCGATGGCAATGAACCAGTGACTGGTGTAATCGAGTAACTATCATAGCGAAGTGCTGGAATCACACTCACTTGATTGAACTCCATTTCACTTTGCAAAAACGCGCCGCCTAGGTTGTAAGTTGATTTGGGTGCGGGTGTAATTGAGCTTCCATTGCCCGCCGCATTGAGTTGACTCGAGATGCGTGAAGAACTCCAATCAAATCCATAAGTCAGTCGCTGATTGACGATGCTGGTGGTATTACTCTCTAGAGTCGTATTGATGCCATAGGTATCTTGGCTATAGGTGTTATTGCGGCTGCGCCATGATGAGAGACGTGAATTGCCAACTTGCTGCTGGTAGGCATTTTGAGTGACATCTGCATCTTGGTAATACACCATGACATTGGCTTTTTGAACATACAGCGCCCCACTGTCCTTAAAGTCGTACTCACCCGAGACACGATTACGAGTTGTTTTATCTTGCGTGGTGGATGTCACGACATTGTTATAGGTAAATCCGCCAGGCCCTCCAAAGGAAATCCAGCCTCCGCCGGTTCCTAAATCCGATAAGTTATTGACGTTTTGCGTGACGTTTTGAGACTCATAGGTAATGCCCAGTTTTTGCTTGCGATCGATTTGGGCAAATCCCTTAGTCAGAACATACCAATTGCTGTAATCCGCTGGATTGGGCGCCGTCCTGGTGATGCCGGTTGAGTTGTTGGATCCTTGGTTTTGATATTGATGGCCAGCTTGAAAGTTTCCAAGGACCATCCCCTGCAAGTTGTCTTGAATACCGCCATAGCCAAATGTCGTATTCGAAGATGTATCGACGCTCGAGTAGCCGGTACGAGCAAATCCGCTGTGAGTCTCACCCTTTTTGATGAAATCACTTGGATTAAAGGTCTGAAAGTTCACAATCCCAGCAAGGCCATCACTGCCATACTGAGTTGACGATGGACCACGAACTACCTCGACACGACGAAACCCATCAACATCCAGAAAGTTTCCTCGCCCGACCGATAGGGCCCCAAATGAGAAAGCATTGGGTACCCGAATCCCATCCACAAGTAGTAAAACATTATTGCCCTGCAGACCACGAATATTGATACTTTCATTTCCTGCCCGGCCCTGGGCTCCGATTGCCAGACTAAATCGTTGTGTTTGCTGGGGAACCGTGACATCGACGGAGTTATTAAAAAGGTCTTTAATGTTCCGGTCGCCCTTTTCTTGGATTTCTTCGGCCGTTGTTACGGTGACGACATTGGGTACGTTATCCACCTTACGAGGAGACCGAGTCGATGTTACGGTAACCTCTTTTAGAATGACATCCACCTCGCCCCGCTCACCACGGGATTGTTCAATGGGTCTTCCATCTTCGGTGGTCACTGTCTGACTATGGGCACTCATGGCAATACCCGCCATGGTGATGGCTGCAATAGCCGCAAATGGGTGTTTTCTTAGATTCATGCTCGCTAGAATTTGATGACACTAGCTAGCGACGGCGGGCTGTGACGTTTACAAAATCGTTTTTTGGTTTAAACGAATCTCTACTTTAATGAGAATGATTCTCATTGTCAAGTGCTATTGACAATATTTGCTGTATGGAAATTAAGCCAACACAAAGACGATAGGCAATCGATAGCAGTACGGGATGGCGGCACCATTTTGGCGCGCTGGATGGAATTTCCAGTGCGTCACCGTATTCAAGGCCGAACGATCGAGCGCCGGATGACCAGATGATTGAGCTAATTGCAAGCGGCTAATAGCACCATGCTCAGATACGCATAATGAAAGCCATACCCTGCCCTCCTCCCCGTTTTCTCGACTAGCGATCGGATACGGAGGCTTTGGATTATTGAACCTAGGGTCAGCAGCGGATGGCAAGGATATGGGTGCAGATGACTCATTCGAGCTTCTGCTATCTGGCTGTTGACTGGTTGTGAGCCCCTGGCTACTCTCAATAGTCGGTGTATTCGGTTGATTCATCGGATCTTGCTTTGGATGAATTGGCGAAGTTACTGTTTTTTGAATCGCATTCGACTCGCGCTCAAGCAATTGGCCATAAAGGATGGCAGGTGACTCAGGCTGATAATTAATATTGGCAGTCATCATCCATCCAATTAGCATGGCATGTCCCATGCATACCGCTAGGGTAATTTTGAATGAAGGTGAACGCAGTAACTGCCCTGAATTCATATCACTTGGTTAAGATCAATTTACCTAATTGGGTAATTCGTAAGGTGTAAATCACACCATGATGATTAATCTGAATCGCGCTTTTCGAACCAAACAGCTCTTCGCTGCGGTATACCCACATATCATTTCTAGATATCGGCGCCGATGGTTTTAATGTTTCTTCTTCTCGAGTCATATCAAGAACCATTTAGCCTAGATTGCAATCCATAAAAGAATGCTTCCGGCAATTGTTAGTAGGCCCATGGCTAAAATAGCTTGATCTTTTGGCTGAATATTATTTTTTTCAATCATCCTTGCATTCCTATGTATGTATTCGTATGATAC
>VFQS010003043.1_pt1 | contig 13116 bp, 15 predicted proteins | sample 3512361 | NCBI WGS metagenome assembly VFQS01 (sample SAMN10412375, study PRJNA504923) | tailings metagenome | isolation source: Relicate 1 Philex TSF3 active mining | place: Philippines
GCCCTGATGCCCTCGGCGTGACCGGCGACGGCTGCGGTGGCTAGGCCTCGGAGTCGAAGTCGCGGATGACGAAGTACCACGTGTAGTAGATCGCGAGTGCCGGGCCGAGGAGCAGGATGAAGTACGGGACGACGCCCCCGACTCCCTCCCGGATGTAGGCCAGGCCCTGCCAGGCCAGTGCCAGGCCGAGGACGATGAGGATCCCGCTGAGCACGAGGTTCTGGGGTCGGCGCGCCGACCAGGGGCGTGCGCTCGCCTGCTGCTCACCGGTCATGGTCACTCCTCGGCCTCGATACGATCGCTGCGCGTACTGTGGCACAGAAGCGCCGGACGGATGCGGCGGATCGTGCGGCCGTCAGCGACGTGGGACTCCGGGCGCCGAGAGGGGTGCGCAGTGACGATCAGGCTCCCGGGGCGCATCCTCTCCATTCCCGTGGTGCTGCTGGCCGCCGCAGCCTCCGTGCTCGTGGCGCCGCCGGCGACGGCCGACGCCCCGAACACGATCTCCGCGTTCGTGCAGCCGATGGCCGCGTGCCAGACGGGGCGGATGGACATCCAGTGGTGCGCCGGACTCCTGGGCGCACCCGCACCCCTCGCCGCTGACCCGGCCGTCAATGCACCCCTGTGGGCGGGCACCGGCTACGCCATCTGCTGGACCACCGCATCGGGGGCCACGCTTCCCGAGGGTGCGTCGTGCTCTCCGTCCGGATCGGCGATCTCGACGGGCCGGGCCTTCACCTACCCCGCGGCGGGGTCCTTCCCCGTCACGTTCGACGGCTCCGGCGGGTCGCGGTGCCAGGGGCACCCGAACAGCAACCAGAACAGCTTCTTCTTCCTCGTGTCCGGCCCGGGCACGTGCGTCATCACGGTGTCGGCGCCGGCCGCGGCGGGATACTCGGCCACGACGACGGTCTTCACCCTCACGGTGGCGCCGGCACCGGTGCCCACGCTCCTCGGACCGGTCACCGCGTCCTCGGGGACCGTCCGCGCCGGCACCTCGGCTCCCCTCCAGACGGTGACGTGCACGCACGAGAGCCGCTTCACGACGTTCACGTCGTGCCCGGGCGTCGTCCTGGACTGGGCGGTGACATCGGGCTCGCGCGTGTGCTCCATCGTGGTCAACACCCGCACCGACTCCAGGTACGTCGACAGCGTGCGCGTCGCCTTCCGACGGCCGGGTCGCTGCACCGTGCAGGGCACCTACCCGGAGGTTCCGGGACAGTCGCTCGCCTACGCCACCACGACCTACGCCTACACGGTCAAGCGGAGGGCGTGACCGCACAGCCGTCAGGGTGCCGACCGCGGCGTTCTCGCCTACGTTCGGTCCGTGCGCACGGTCGCCGTACTCGCTGCAGCGCTGCTCCTCGCCGGATGCAGCGCGGCAGAGCCGTCGGCCACGCCGGCGTCACCGTCCGAGCCCGCGTCTGCGCCGACACCGTCGTCAGCACCGTCAGCACCGACAGCACCCGTCGAACCGTCGGCCGGGCCCGCACCGGCGGAGTGCCCCGACGACGTCCGCGCGGGCGTCGAGCAGACCATCCGCTCCCAGCTGGATGCCTTCGCCAGCGGTGATCTCGCCGCCGCCCGTCAGTTCGCGTCGATGGGCTTCCAGGCCGCCGTCGACGAGAGGCAGTTCCGGACGATCATCGAGAGCGAGTACTCCTACCTGCTCACCGACCCGACGATCGAGTTCGTGGCATGCGTCAGCGTCGGCGACCTCGCCGAGACCCTCATGCGCGTGCGATCCGAGCCACCGACAGCGATGCGCTACCGACTGCTGCGCGAGGAGTCGGGCTGGCGCATCGACGGGGCCTCGGCAGTGCAGACCCCGGACGGCCTCGCCGCCTGACACAGAGCGGTCCGACGACCGTCCTCCGACCTGACCTGATTTCCATCGCTGCGTTGCGCGAAGCGTCTGGTCACCACCGTCCAGCCCCGCTAGGGTCGAGCCGAATCCGGCGCCCCGACTGCTCCGGTCCAGCAGAGGAGATCCCATGAGCGACATCGCACGGCCGTTCGGCGTCACCCTGATCGGCATCCTGATGGTGATCTCCGCCCTCGGCGCGCTGATCAGCTCCGTCATCGCCCTGTTCGATCCTGAGCTGCGCGACGGTTTCGGCATCATCTCGATCGTGGTGATGTTCGTCATCGCGCTGGTCTACCTGCTCCTGGCGAAGGGGATCCTGAACGGCAACTCGTTCGCCCGCTTCATCGTGGTGATCTTCACGGTGCTGCAGCTGCTCAACGGCATCTGGCGCATGATCTTCGAGCCCGGACTGCGTCTGGCCGGGATCGTGCAGGCGGTCATCGCACTCGTCATCCTGGCGCTGCTGTTCTCCCGCAAGTCTGCCTACTTCTTCTCGCACACCTGACGGGCCGGACCCGGCAGCCGTTGGCCAGAGCGACGTCCCGAGAGCAGGTACCCGTGAGTCCCCTCCGCTTCGCCCGGCTCGCGCCTGCCGCCCTGATCGCCGCCCTCGTCGCGGGTGCGCTCGCCCCCGCCTCGGCGGTCGACGTCTCCCCGTCGGTGATGAGCTGCCTGCAGCGGGTGCTCGGTGCCGAGGCCAGGGAGCTGCTGGCGGGCGGAGAGAAGGCCCTGGCGCGCCTGTCGCCCCAGAAGGCCGGGCTGGCGTCGGCCTGCCTGCTCACCGAGGGCCGCAAGGCCGGGAAGGCGTCCCGACGTCCGCCGAGCCTGACGGTCTCGCCCATCGAGCCGGGGGTCGTCACGTCGATGAGCAGGTTCCGCTCGTGCGCGGGGCACGACTTCAGCGGCCAGAACGTGCAGGGACAGGCCGAGCGAGGTCGCTCGATGAAGAACTACCTGTACGTCGACGCACCCTGGACGGCCACCGGCTCGGTCCCGGTCCGTGCTCCGTTCTCCGGCACGGCGATCGTCTCCGTGGAGCAGGACTACCCGCTGGGCTCCTGGGTGCGCGTGCTGCATCCGGGCGGATGGGTCTTCACCGTCTTCCATGTGGATCCCTCGATCCGTGACGGGCAGAAGGTGAAGGCGGGGGAGCAGATCGCCGTCTTCCCGCCGGCGAATGCGCCGACCTTCATGCCGGAGCGGATGGGCGAGCCCGAGGCCAACTTCGACTTCAGCCTGCAGTCCACCGACGGGCGCATCGCCCCGTTCCTCGACTCCCTGACGCCATCGGCCCGTCAGGCATGGGAGGCGCGCGGGTTCACCCCGAAGGCGCTCACGATCTCCAAGGCCGAGCGCGATGCGCAGCCTTGCGCACGCGACTACCCCGATGGCCCCGGCTCGTCCGGGTTCGTGATGGCCACGGCGGCCTGAAGCACGATCGCACCGCCTCGATGTTCTGGAGTGCCGGCACCTGCGCGTGACACGTGGAGCAGACTGACCCCATGGGCAGACGCATCCTCGTCACTGGCGGATCACGCGGCATCGGTGCCGCCATCTCGCGTTCCTTCGCCGCTCTCGGCGATCGAGTGGCCGTCAACTACGCCACGCGCCAGGACGCCGCCGAGGCGCTCGTGCAGGAGCTGCCGGGCACCGGGCACCTCGCCGTGCAGGGTGACCTGCGCGATGCCGCCCAGGTCAGGGTCATGGTCGACGAGGCGGCCGCGGCACTCGGCGGGATCGACGTCCTGGTCAACAACGCCGGTGTCTTCTTCGCCCACCACATCACCGAGGCGAGCTACGAGGAGTGGCAGCAGGCGTGGGCCGACACCCTCGGCACCAACCTGGTCGGTGCCGCCAATGCCACCTACTGCGCGGTCCGTCACATGCCCACCGACGGCACGGCCCGCATCGTGAACGTCGGGTCGCGCGGGGCGTTCCGCGGTGAGCCGAAGGCACCTGCCTACGGAGCGTCGAAGGCGGGAATGGCGGCATTCGGCCAGTCGATGGCGAAGGAGCTCGGCTCGCTCGGCATCGCGGTCGCGACGGTGGCACCCGGATTCGTCGAGACGGAGATGGCGGCCGGCTACCTCGACGGTCCGGAGGGCGCGGCGCGCAAGGCGGAGAGCCCGTTCAACCGGGTGGCCACCGCCGAGGAGGTCGCGGAGGCCGTCGTCTATCTCGCGTCACCGCAGGCCCAGTGGGCATCCGGGGCGATCCTCGACCTGAACGGCGCGTCCTACCTGCGCATGTAGGAGGCGGTCGCGAGCAACGATGCGTGCTTCACGACCTGCTACGTTCACCACCTCGTCTTCAGGGGGGTTCGAGCACCTCAGGGCGCCGCCCTCAGGTGGCAGGGTCGGTCTCTCGTAGGGAAGACGATGATGCCCACACTGAGCACGGAATGCCGTCGCGGATCCATCCGCGCCCGGCACCAACGGTGCCCTCGCTGCAGGCCCGACGTCCATAGGCGGCGACGGCTCGGTCGTGATCACGACCCTCGACATCGCGTCGTCGAGCGGAGTCGCGCGGGTGCTTCCTGCCGACGTCATGCAGCAGGTCGGCGCCCCGGACTCCGGATCCTGCAGCGGCCTCGCACGCGATGACCTCAACTGGGCGGGTGTCAGCAGCGGCGGGTGGACGCAGTCGTGGGCGCAATGGCGCCATGACGGTCTAGGCGGGTTGGTGTGCACGCGGACGCTGTACTACGAAGGCGACCGCGAGCGCTGGTCGGTGCGCCTGTAGGCCACCAGAAGGTCGCAGGGCCCGGCATCGTCCCATATATTGGGGTAGGAAACGTTATATGCTCACCGGGTGAGCCTGCACGCGACCCGCGAGCGCCTCGGCCTGACGCAGACGCGTGTGGCCGACCTGCTGGGCACCAGCCAGGCCAACGTCAGCGCCTACGAGACCGGTCGCCTCGCACCCGGCGCATCCGTCGGCGCGCGCATAACGGCATTCACGTCCCTGCCCGATGACACCCTCTACCGGCAACTGTGGCCCTCCACCCTGGCGAGCACCGCCATGCAGCTGCGCGAGGACGTCCGGAACGAGGTCGACGACGGCACCACGGTGCGGGAGATCATCCAGGCCGCCGACGACTTCACGAAGCTCACGTCACCAGTCGAGCGTGCCTTCTTCCTCGCCGAGCCGGGATCCACGGGAAGCAGGGGGTTCGACGCACTTCTGGCCGGACTCGCCGTGCACCTGTGCCGAGAGGCGGGTCTGGAGACGACGCCGGCGTGGACGAGGGCACGCACCCGGTTCCTCGACGAGATCTGGTGGTTCGGGCGATCGTCGGAGTCGATCGAGATCCGGGCGATGACCCTTCGCGACTGCGTCCCGTCGATGCGATCGCGCGGCGTGATGTTCAGCCGCAGGAACCTGGAGTCGGTGTGACGAGTCTGGACGCGATCCGCGTGCGCGACCTTCTCGCCGGGCTTGGTGAACGGCTCGTGGGCCGCGGTATCGAGGCCGAGATCTACGTCGTCGGCGGAGCGGCGATGATGCTGGCCTACGACCGCACGCGCGTGACCCGCGACATCGATGCGGTCGGGGTGCCGCAGGAGGAGGTCGATGCCGAGGCAGCAGCGATGGCTGCGGATCGGCGTGACCTCCCCGCGGACTGGCTCAACGCGAGAGTCCTTCCCCTGCTTCCCAGGTCGATCGACGCCGATCGGATCGAGGTGCTCGGTGCCCCCGGCATCACCGTCAATGTCGCGTCACCGCGGCACCTGCTGGCGATGAAGGCACGGTCGGGACGCTCTGACCGGGATCTCGACGACATCTGGGTGCTGTTCCAGATCCTGGGCCTGACGGACGTCGAGCAGGTCTGGTCGATCTGCGACGAGGTGTGGGGTGAGGATGTCGTTCGCGAGGATGTGCGGCTGCTGGTCAGCGAGGACCTCCGGCGCCGGATCGGAACGTAGCGACGTCCGGCGACCGGCCCGTCAGCGGAGGCCGAGCGCGGCCTTCAGTCCGTCTCCGACGGCAGCCATGGTGGGCGCACTGAGTGCACCGGCGACTGCCTCATGGCCGCCCTGCCCTGCCGACTGAATCCTGCGCGTACTGGTCGGCTGCCACCACCTAGGCTCCGGCGCATGGCAGGCGGACCAGGTCGTCGAGGCGGGGGCCGCGTCCTCCTCGCCCTGTGCGTGTCGATGGGGGTCTCCCTGACCGTTGCGGCGTCGTTCAACTACATGCTCACGCCGATGCTCGACAACCTCGGCCTCAGCCAGGATCAGGTCAGCGTCGCGCTGTCGATCCCGTCGGTCGCGGCACTCCTGGTGGTGTTCGTCGCGGGCCTGGTGGGGGAGCGCAGGGGACACCGCACGGTCATCTCGTGGATGAGCGTCCTGTTCGTCGTCGGCGCGCTTCTCGTCGCGGTCACGCCCGGGATCGTCGTCCTCGTCACGGGCCTGCTGCTCGCGGGGATCGCGGCGACCTCGGTTCAGATCGTCGTGTTCGGCCTGCTCTCGAACGAGTTCCGCGAGCCCGGTCCTCGTGCCCGGGCGTTCGGCACGTTCGGCATGGTCTCGCCGTTCATCTGGCTGCTTTTCCCGGTGCTGACGGGGGCGATCGTGGGCGTGGCCTCGTGGCGATGGGTCCCGGTCGTGTGGGCGGTGGGCGGTGTGGTGATGCTGGTGGCGGCGCGCACCCTGATGCCCCGCCCCGAGCACGTCGGGCCTGTGGGCCGACTGCGTGCCCCGATCCTCGCGGGCGTGACGGTCGTGCTGTCGGTGCAGGCTCTGTCGCTCGCTGCCAACGTCGGTATCGCCTCGCTGGGCTTCCTCGTCTCCGCCGCTGCCGCGGTCGTCGCGGCGGTCGTGCTCGTGCTGATGGTGCGACGAGGCGGACAGCAGAACTTCTCGTTCCGCACGCTGCGGCTCACGCGGGCCCGACTCCTGCTCGTCGTGGTCGTCATCATCCCCCTGATCAACACCGTGTTCTTCATGACGCTCGCGTTCCAGTACCTGTACGGGCTCACGGTGCTGCAGACGGCGCTGGTGATGGTTCCCGCGCAGGCCGGTGCGATCGCGGGCACCAAGCTCATCGCCGGGCCGCTCATGGCGCGCATCGGCGTGACGCGCACGGCCACGCTCATGTTCGGGGTGCTCGCGCTGGCCATGCTCTCCGCCTTCCTCCTCACCCCGGAGTCACCGCTGTGGATGCCGATGACGTATGTCGCGGTCTACAACGTGCTGACGGTGGCGGCGTCCATCACCGTCACCAGCGGGCTGATGGCGACGGCCGACGCGCAGAGCTCCGGTGAGGTGTCCGCCTACCGCGGGTCGGGAGTCGCCCTGGGCGGGGCGCTCGCGGTGGTGCTGATGAACCAGGCGGTCTTCACTCTGAGCCGGCTGTTCATGGACGAAAGCCTCGTCGCCAGCGGCCTGGACTCGACCCAGGCCGACCAGCTGAGCCAGGAGATCCAGTCGTCGGCGACGTCGACCAACGTGATGTCGATGTTCAGCGTGCCGCTGCCCAGTGGGATCCCGGTGTCCGATGTCATGCAGGACTCCATCGCCACCGGCCTGCACATCAACGCCGTCCTCGGCGTCCTGCTGTCGGTGGTGTGCGTGGTGCTGATCCGGTGGTCGGCCCGGGCTGAGCGTGTGACCCACCCGGACGCGTCCGTGGTCTGACACCCCCCGGGAGCCGGACCGACCCGGGGCAGGCTGTCCGCCCGTGCAACCGCACCCCGAAAAGGGTGTGGTGGAGCGGCCTGAGATCGCTAGGCTCGCGCCGTGAATCCGTCGGAGGAGCTGCTGCCCTACTCGGCTGCCCAGCAGCAGAACCGCCTCCTCCTCGAGGGCGACGGCCTGGACGACGACTACGACGACGGCTTCACCCGCAAGAACGGTGGAGTTGGTGGCGGATACATGGCCCAGCCCTCCCTGATGATGCGCAACCAGAAGCCGCTCATCGAGGAGGACAGTCCGGAGCCGGAGTCCCAGCCCTACCTGATGCGCCGACCCCAGGCCAACGCCGCGAGGCAGATCTACGACCGCAATCAGGCGGCCAAGAAGCCCTGGAAGAGGGGTATGCCGTACTCCCAGGCCACTCTCGACACGTTCGACACGTCCACGCCGTACGAGAAGAAGATGTTCGGCGGGATCCAGAACCCGAGGCAGGCAGCCACTCTCGCGGCCAACAGGCCCGGGGGCTTCCAGAAGCTGTTCGGCGCGAAGATGTCGACCGACGAGAAGATCGAGCGCGAGCTTGCGGGCCGTGCTCCGAAGAAGTCGCTCTGGCAGCGCCTGAAGCACGCCGTCACCGGTGGTGGGCGCAAGCGCTCGTGGATGGAGATCTTCTTCGGCGCCCGCAGGCGTGGCCAGGGCAAGTCGGCGGCATCGATGGGCATCACCTCGACCAATGCACCGAACGGTGTCAGCAGTGGCTGGGCCGACCAGCTGATCGACGCCAGCAAGGCCGGCAGACTCGATGCACCTGGCGACGCGAAGTCCGCGTTCATCAGCAATCAGCCGCTGGTGGCTCAGTCGCAGGATCAGCACCAGAGTGCTCAGCCCTATGACGCGGATGCGTCGATCGAGGAGGAGGAGAAGCAGCCCGGTGGCGTCAACTTCTTCCAGAAGCAGCTCGCCCAGCAGCAGCTCCTGCAGAACGCCCACCTGTCCAACGAGTACGGCGTGGGTCAGCAGAACGAGTACGGCGATGGCGAGACCGTGGACGACAACTCCGTCGACAACGACAACGACGACGACGGCAAGGGCGCGGGCGGTGGACTGTATGCCAATGAGGGCTACAACAGGAGCATGCTCGATGCCTACATGAACAACAACAACGATGACGACTCAGAGGACGAGGACTTCGAGTCCGACTCATCGAATGTCCTGAAGAACTTCGTCATGGAGCAGGTTCGCAACATGCGGTGATCGGACTCGTCACCTGACCTGGCGCGAGGTGGCCTTCACATCAACCGCTTTCCCCCAAGATGCGCCAGACGTGCGTAGTCTGCTGCCGAGACAACAGAAGGGATCATCATGCGCAAGCGTTCAGCGGTCATGGCGATGCTGGTGGCATCGGTCTTCGTGGTGGCCTCCCCGGCGGCCCAGGCGGCCGACGACGCCGCCGCCGGAGGCAAGAACTCCATCCTCGGCGACCACACCGTCCTGATGAGGGGCTTCGACACCACGACGCCGGTGACCCTCCAGTACCACCTCGCGGTCGACAGGCAGAGCGGGCGCGTATATCTCGGCACGCAGCGATGGCGTGACTGCGCAGACGACCTGGACTCCTGCACCGCGAACCGCACCGACGGCAGGGGCTGGACGGATCCCGAGCGCGTGGTGCTGGTCAAGGCACCGAGCGGCGCATTCGTCCTGCGATCGGACTCCGGACTCGGTCAGGTGGAACTGGGCAAGCGCGGCGTGAAGAACGCCTACTTCCTCGGCGGCATCAAGGTCGCGACGAAGTCCAGCAGCTCGAGCCCCCCATCGGGAGCCAGCACGTGCACGGGCTCCTGCCCGCCGCCCTCGACGGCCAACACCACCTACACCGTGCCCTCCAACGAGATCACGGTGGAGTGGGTGCCCCCGGGCTCGTAACGGGACCCCGCCGCAGACCCGTGGTTGCGCGACGCAGAGAGATTGCGTTGGGCGGACGACGTCGCGCCGTGGAGTAGATGGCGACGGTCAACGGGGCCGTCCTCACCGGAGGTCACCAATGAGCAACACGTTCATGACTACAACTCGGCGAGCCCTGCTCGACCTTCGTGCAGCTCAGAACCAGCACGCGCGACTGCGAGGGCGCGCGGATGCACGGCTCGAAACGGCGAAGACGAGGCATGCAGCAGAGACCGCCGCCGCAGCCGATATCGAGCAGGAGGCCTGGCGGGCACTGCTTGCGTTCCCTGGGGTATCCCTCGACACGGCTGCAGCCCTCGTAGACGTCAGCGAGACGACGGTCTATCGCTGGGCATCTCGTGGCGGCAAGCAGAACAGCCCGGGTTCGCGCTGCTGACAACGGCACCGCGCGAGCGGCTCATGCCTGACCGGGCCGGGCATGAGCCGCTCCGGTGCCTTCAGGGGTGGTCGCGGGACCCGTGCCGAGGTTGCTACTGCATGCGGCGAGCGGCGTTGACGAGGGCAGTCATCGCGCGCCCCGCCTTCTTGAGGGTCGCGAGGGTGATGGCATCGTGGCTGTAGCCGGCCTGCGTCTTGAGGTCGAGCAGGGTCTTCAGGTGGCGGGCGAGCCCGGCGTCGACGCTGGCGAGCAGGTCAATCGCACCTCGATGATCGTCACCCTGATGGTGTCGGCCGAGGCTGGCACAGCAGATGACGTCGGCTGCCGCGAACTGATCGGCCTTCCGCCGCCGCCCACGGACAACAGCGGGGGTGCATGTGCGAGTTCGAAGGGCCATGTCTACTGGACCCTTCCGCGGCGAGTGCCTTTGAGCGCCGAGGCGAGCCACTGAACGTCGCCGTGGAAGGCAACCCCCTCACGCACGACGTCGGCGAGGAGGGGCTCACGACCTCCTCGCCCAGCGACCTGAGATTCAGTGAAGGTGAGAGTTCGGCAGTCGTTCCCAGTCCAGGCCGTGACGAGCGACGAGAGGTCGTCCGTCTGGCGGTCCCACTCGTCCTCGCCGACGTCATCCGCGCGTATGAACACGATGTCTATGTCGCTTGATGCTGCGTGGTCCCGGCGAGCGCCGGAGCCGAAGACGGCCCCCAGGATTGGCCGGCTGGGCCACTTCGCGACCTCGAGGGACAGGCGATCAAGCAGTTCGTCGCGCTGTCGCGCCAAGGCGATCACGTGGGGAGCCGCCAGATGCTGCCGGTTCAGGCGGTACAGGTTTGCGCGACCCGCGGGTCGACGGCTGACGATGCCTTGCTCGGTGAGCCGCTCGAGGGTCTTCAGGATTCCCCGGACGCTGGGACCGTCAAGTAGTCGATGCACATCGCCGGTGGTGAATTCCGCATCTGCCTGCGCAAGCACTCGGAGCACATCCCCGTCCAGCGAGGGCGTGATGACCGCCAGCGGTCGGGACAGCTCCACCGGACCTCCCAGGTCATCGGAATGATGGTGCCTTTATCGGAACTATAGTGCAGATATCAGAACTATAGTGCCGAAAGTGTCACCCGCGATCTGGCGCGCCGCGCGGCCACGACCCGCTACGGACCGTGAGCGCGGTCGCGCATCACGTGAGCGTCGTTGATTTGCCAAGGTCATCCCATGTCTCCGGTATCCAAGAAGCGCAAGCAGCCTGCTCGTCGGCAGCAGCGCACGGGCGGCCGACCGGACATCGCGGGCGCGGCGCTCGGCGCGTTCGCTGAGCGATTGAACGATCCCGGGCCGCTGCAGTGCGAACTCCTCCTTTCGTACCTGCTGGGCATGGCGTGGGCCGGATCCGAGTGGGGGCGAACGGAGGCTGCCGAGGCGCTCGCCGACGAGTTGGTGCGGGCGATCCCGACAGGGCATCCCGCCGGCGGGCTGGCGCTCGCGACGCTGGCGCGGACAGGTCCACAGGCGATTCGGCCGCGCGCCCTCATGCGCCTGGAGACCGGACTCGCGTCGGCCAACTGTCAGTGGCGAATGCCGGCCTTCACCGAGCTGCTGGGAACTGCAGAGCTCGGCCGCGCGGAAATCGCCACCGACGTGTACGGCGATCAGACGTCCTACTACCTGGAGTTCTCCTACCCGCGGGCGGAGGATCCCGAGGCGCACATGCTCATCGTCCTGGTGGACTACAACCTGCACCTGATCAAGGACATGTTCATCCGAGTGGATCCGGGGATCTTCGAGTTCCTCGACGACCTGCGCGCCGAGGATGACGGGAGTGAGATCAGCCCCCTGGATCCGCAGTCGGCGTCCGACGACATGTGGCGGCACTTGGCCATCACCGACCGGACCATCGGCGAGGTCTTCGGCGAGGAGTCGGCCGAGACCCGCTACGTGCTGGAGTCCCGGCTGGAGCGGCTCCCACCTGCGCGCACCGATGTCGATGCCGTCCCCGAGGTGAGCGCCGTCGAACGCGACCGGGTTGTCGCCGCCTTCATGAAGACGGCGGCGGTGAAGCAACTGCTCTCGGGGCACGGCCTGGACGATGCGCCACCGGAGCGGGACACCGTCCGCTACATCGCACGCCTGGCCACCGACTACGCGTGCGACTACGGAGTGGGCGATCCGCTGCGCTGGAGTCCCATCGCCGTCGAGCTGTTCCTCACCGACTGGGCTCCCCGCAAGGTGAACTGGGAGGCTGAGGACATTCCCTGGGTGTCCGAGGTGCTCGACGCGCTCGTCGCGTACTGCGGTAAGCGCACAGGTCTCGCGACGCGTTGGATCGACGAGACGCGAAATGCGGTCGACGAGTACGGCGGTGACTTCCTCATGCTCGAACTGGAGGGGTCAAGCAAGGGCCCTGCCGCTCAACTCGTAGCCTCGATGCTTGCTGACGGCGTGGACCTGACGGACGAGCGTGCCGTCCAGGAGTGGATCGACCGGTACAACTCCCTGCTGTGATTGTCTACAGCAGTGCCGACCGTGCTCGCGCGAGAAGCGCGACGGCAACGTCGATCGCGAAGTCTGATTCGGCCGAGCCGATTGCTTTCGCGCCGTAGCGGAGCTGGTTGCGGGTGTTGCGCAGGATGTCGAATCGCTCGGAGGCCGTCTCCTGCGCGGTGCCCAGGCAGATAGCCACGAGGAACAGACCGACGGTCGCATGCTGTCCCGGGCCGGACGTGGTGCGCAAGCCGTACGCGGCGAGCAGCCCTTCGCCGATGTCGTGAGCTGCGTTGTACGCGACGTCGTAGCGAACGGACTGCGTGGTGATGTGCGGCAACTCCGCGAGGGCGGCATCAGCCATCTGGATGAATCGCGCCGCCTTCGCGACATCGACGGAAACCCCTGCCAGGCGCGCGCTCGACGAGGATCGCAACCGCCTCCGCTTGGGTGTCAGTGAGGGGCGACGGTGTCATGCCAACTCCCCTCCGTCCAGTGTGCCGGTCACGGGCAGCATGCCACCTCGGCGGACCTCGTCGAGGAACGGCGTCGACGCGCGCCATTCCGCGTCGCTGAGGATGGTGGGGTTCACCGGACGGCCAAGCACCTGACCGACCCGGGAGCAGGCGGCGTGGACGAGCGCGATGTCCGGTGATCCGACGACGAGCACGTCGATGTCGGCCGGCGGGGCGCCCCGGCGTCCAAGTGCGCGATGCGCCCATGAGCCGTAGATCGCCGAGCCGGTGATTTCATCGATGGCCTCGAGCTCGGCCTTGAGCAGGGGAACT
>VFQS010003044.1_pt1 | contig 13106 bp, 14 predicted proteins | sample 3512361 | NCBI WGS metagenome assembly VFQS01 (sample SAMN10412375, study PRJNA504923) | tailings metagenome | isolation source: Relicate 1 Philex TSF3 active mining | place: Philippines
ACCACAATCGGCTCAGACTCATTTAAAGCATTTAAAAACTGTCCAACCTCCTGACGACATAGAGACGTATGAACAGGCAAACCCAGTTCCTTGGGATCAAGCGGCATGCTGCGATTGCAATCGCAGACTAATTTTTTACTCATTTTGTTTTAAAGCTTCACGCTAAGACCCCGATGAATCGGAATCGCGTTTTGCCTGTCTCTCTCCACTCGGTTTCTCATCAACCACTTTTGGGTTTAATGACTCTGATTCTATATCGATTGGCTGAGCAGCGTCCTGATTGACCATGGGAGCCGCATGTGATGATTGCTCAATTTGCGCAGGTTCTTCAGCAGATATCTGAATGGCATCGGCTTGATCTAACCCACCTTCTTTGCTCTCGGGATAGAGCTCTTCTGCCGATTTGAATAGCCCCAGAAGTTCGGATTGCTGCATGCGCTTGAGCATATCCAATGGAATTGGATCCGATTTGGTGTAATCATCAATGTAAATGTCTAAACCATCCATCACATTAAAGTGTGGGTCACTAAACATCTTCTTAAGAGCGGCCTGCTGCACGACGGGATCGACATCGGGGCGCATAAACGCTGAGAAATCAGGTGATTTCACATCGATTTTTTCAACATCCTCGATGGTTGGGGGTGGAGGTTGCTGTACCAGGTCTGGAGCAGACGTTTCTTGATTTGCTTCTTTATTGACTTCTTCTAGTAATGGTTCGGGCGGCTTCGCAAGAGGAGCAGTTGATGGGGCTGAAGTCGTCTCTTCAGTCAGCCCTGCTTTTTTTCGGGACCAGCGGGATAAAAAATTATTTTCAGCCATTAAGGCTCCGCCGGGCGATTAGCGCCTTTAAAGGAGGCTGGCTTTGCACGTTTTTTTGGTTCCGGTTTGTAATTCTCTGCAACGTATTGGGCCAAAAATGCTTTCATCTCTTCTTGAAGTGGGCTTGTGTCGACTTGCTCCCCACCATCAACTAATCGTGCTGCTTCGTTGTAACTCAACATCAATCGATGCGGTATCGCAAGCCCCGCCCCATCATCATTGCTGACCATCGGAATTGAATTGGGTTCCAAATAAGTCTCGAAATCAGTTTCGAGCCGCCACATCACAAACCAACACGGACTGGGTGATGTGGAATTTAAATAGTAGCCTTCAGCCTCATCCCGAAAAAATTGGAAGTCAAATCCTGCAAATAACCAAGACTCGCCATCATCATCCCGCTCCAGAAATCGTCCGACCACCTTCGGGTTGATTTCTGTACCCGCCTGTTCCAAAACGCTGCCAAACTGCCCAATATCGGGAACAACTTCAACCACGCTCCAACGATAGTTTTGCCATGGATTATCAATCTTTTGCTTTCGCAGAACGATGGCAAAGCGCATGATGCGATCCCTTTAGGTCTTTTGCACCACAATGCTGGGGAACTTACTGGTCATGTCTTTGCTAAGGTTCGCAATCCGAATAGCAACTTGACGTGCAATCCCTTTATAAATTGCGCTGATTGCACCATCGGGATCAGCTACAACGGTTGGTCTACCTGAGTCCGCCTGTTCGCGAATTGAAAGATTGAGCGGTAAAGCTCCTAAGAAATCAACTCCGTAGTCTTGGCACATTTTTTTGCCACCGCCCTCACCAAAGATATGTTCCTCGTGGTTACATTTGGGGCATACGTACGTACTCATGTTCTCAATAATGCCGATGATGGGTATCCCCACTTTCTCAAACATTTTGAGGCCCTTGCGAGCATCAAGCAGAGCAATATCTTGGGGTGTAGTAACAATTACCGATCCGGTGACCGGAACCTTTTGAGAGAGTGTTAACTGAATATCGCCAGTACCTGGTGGCATATCCACAATCAGATAATCAAGATCGCGCCAACGCGTTTGGCGCAACAGTTGCTCTAAGGCAGAGGTCACCATAGGCCCCCTCCAAACCATCGGATTGTCTGGCTCAATCAAAAACCCAATTGAACTCGCTTGCAAGCCATGCCCCTCCATCGGCTCAATCGTGTTCTCAGCGAGCGACTCAGGGCGCCCAGTGATACCCAGCATCATCGGCTGACTTGGCCCATATATATCAGCATCCAAGATGCCGACCTGAGCACCCTCAGCAGCTAATGCCAAGGCCAGATTGACCGCAGTCGTTGATTTTCCGACGCCACCCTTACCGCTAGCGACTGCAATAATATTTTTTACACCAGGGAGTAACTTCACACCGCGTTGCACCGCATGCGCAACGATATCGGTAGTGATGGCTACGCTAACATTCTTTACCCCAGCAAGCTCTCGAATGGTACTGACCACCAATTGACGAATTAGATCAATTTGGCTCTTGGCTGGATAACCCAAAACAATATCAAGAGAGACATCTCCATCATTAACTTTAAGATTACGAACTGATTTTGAGCTTACAAAATCAATTTGTGTATTTGGATCTTTTACCCCTTTGAGGGCTTGTTGAACCTGTTCCGTACTAACCGACAATTTTGTCTCCTTAAAGCGTTTTAATGCAAGAAATATGTTCTTTAAAACTGATCATAACGGGAACTAGCGGAAATTTCCTGAGCTAGTCATTAATTGGGCTTGTAGTTCTTATATTTCAGCTCAATATCCCCGTAATACGCTTTGGTCTCTGCGTTGGTATTGTCCGTATCCGTCAATAGCGCAATACCAATGACATTTCCTGGGGCGTAGCCATAAGCCGCCTGGTAATCCGCAGTTAGGTCTCTACTGTGCTTGCGCCATTGACCAAGATTTTCTTTGCCAGCATCGACTGCAATCATCTTGATCCGATTCGTATGTGAATTTGGCTTGATTTGATTGAGCTGACCATTAGGTGACCAGATATACATTAATGTGGCGTATGGCATTTCTTGTCCACTCATGATCTGCGCAAGTTCACCGACCATTTTGTCTTTTAAAGTTAATGTTGATCGATCACCATCAAACGCGACTAGGATTCGGAGCGGTGCATCATCCGCATACCGATCTAAATTATTGGCCTGATCTAAAGTACCAGTGGCTTTCCATTCCCACTCCAACCAAAGATGTTTCGCTGGCCGGGGTTTGAGTTTCACCGCTAACCCAGATGCTGATTTTTTTGCACTTGCGCTTAGCACTGTTCGACCCTGGTAGTTCTCAAGCCGATACGTAGTATTCTTTTTATAGGGTGCTAAGCGATAAAAACTCCAACCTCTTAAGGGTTCATTCGCAGGTTGTGCTGAAAACTTCTTGATATCCTCACGCGCCACCAAGGGGTCGAGCTTATCTGCACCGGACTGACTAGAGTCAGTGCCAAACCCAGCGCAACCAAGCATGAGAACACTCAAACAAAGATAAAGGCTGATTTGTCTTAGACGTAGGTGCATTATGCGATGCATTATCGTAGAGCTTTTATGACCGTGCAGAATGAATAAAAATCTTTGGTTTCTGACCCTGGCACAAGGGCTCTATCTCACCAATAACGTTACCTTTATTGCCATTAATGGTTTAGTGGGCTTTGCGCTGGCACCCGAACCTTGGTTGGCAACCCTGCCAGTCATGGCCTATGTGGTGGGCAGTGCCATGGCAACCACCCTGGTGGCTAAAGTTCAGCAGCGCTTAGGTCGAAAGCGCTCGTTTCAGATTGCTTTACTAGTCGCCCTTTTTTCATCGCTCTTATGTGCCTATGCGACCCTAGAAAAACAATTCTGGCTATTAAACCTTGGCACGGTGGTTGCTGGGTTTTATAACGCCAATGCTCAACTCTATCGGTTTGCTGCCGCAGAGCTTGCGGATAAAACAGCTAAGGAGAAGGCGATCTCGTGGGTGTTGGCTGGAGGCATCTTAGGTGCCGTTTTAGGACCCAATATGGCAAGCTGGACGCGTGATTGGTTTATGCAACCTTTTGCAGGCGCTTACATCACCTTAGCTGGTGTTGCTGTGATCGCATTCGCAGTGATTAGTCAGATTCAGTTTCCTGAAAAACGCGTGGATTCCAATCAAGAGCCGGGTCGCCCTCTTTCTGAAATCATGCGCCAGCCTTTGTTTATTGTTTGCACTCTGACTGCTGCACTTGCCTACGGTGTGATGAACTTACTAATGGCCGCTACGCCCTTAGCGATGGAGGCCTGTCAATTTAGTTTTGATAAAACGGCGTGGGTTCTTGAGTGGCACGTGATTGGCATGTTTGCTCCAGGATTTTTTACTGGTGCCCTGATTAAGCGCGTCGGTGTGATGTGGGTCTTGCGCATGGGAGTAGCGCTCAACATCGCCTGTGTCTTGATTGCACTCTCAGGAATTACCTTTTTTCATTTTTTGACCGCACTCTTTTTACTCGGAGTGGGTTGGAACTTTTTATTTACCAGCAGTACGACCTTAGCCCTTGAGGCTTATCGCCCATCGGAACGTGATAAGGCCCAGGGCGCCATTAATTTCTTTGTATTCCTTGCAACTGCTTTATCAGCATTGAGCTCCGGCGTTTTAATTACGACGCAAGGCTGGACCCTTCTTAATTTGGGATCGATTGTTCCCCTCACAATCATTGCCCTTGCCCTGATGTGGCTCGGGGTTCAGCGCAAACCTGCAAAAGCCTAGCCCTTTAAAATATATTCATGAATTCTTCAATACCATCCTTACCAGCCATTGGTTTTATTGGCACTGGCATCATGGGCAAGAGTATGGCTTCGCACCTATTGAAGGCGGGCTATCCATTGCGTCTTTTTAACCGCTCGCCCGAGAAAGCAGCGGCATTACTTGAGCAAGGTGCGATTTGGCATTCTTCCCCAAAAGAGTTGGCTGCTCATTGCGATGTGGTCATCACCATTATTGGTTATCCCAAAGATGTTGAGGAGGTTTATTTAGGAACGAATGGTATTTTGGCTGGCGCAAAGCCAAACTGCATTGCGATTGATATGACCACCTCGAGTCCGGCATTGGCTGTACGTATTGCACAACATGCTCGTGAGCGCCAAGTCTTTGTTCTGGATGCACCGGTATCCGGTGGCGATATTGGCGCACGCGATGCACGTCTGTCGATCATGGTCGGTGGCGAGCCAAGCGCATACGAATATGTTTTACCCATCCTCCAATGCATGGGCAATAACATTGCGCTACTGGGCCCTGCAGGATCTGGTCAACATGCCAAACTCTGTAATCAAATTGTGATTGCCTCCACCATCATGGGGGTTTGTGAAGGTATTCGCTATGCCCAAGCAGCGGGGCTTGATGCCTCGGCGGTCCTCAAAGTCATTGGTAGTGGCGCGGCAGGCGGTACCCAACTCAATGTGCAAGGGCCGCGCATGATCAAGGGTGACTTCGCCCCGGGGTTTATGGCTGAGCACTTTATGAAAGACATTGGCCTGGCGATTGAGTCTGCCGAGCAGATGGGACTTCGCTTACCAGGCTTAGAGCAAGCGAAGCGTCTCTACCAACGGATGCTCGATGATGGGATGGCACGAGATGGCTATCACGCACTTTACCAACTTTACCTAGCCAACAAAGTCTGACGTCTATGTCGACGCTAATTACCAAGCAAACACCCTATGCTTGGGCATTTATTCTGATTGCGCTCGGCACAATTGTTCACTTGGTATTGGGCTTTACGACCGAGCTATCGGTAGATGAGGCGCATTACGCTCTTTATGCAGATCGTCTTGCCTGGAGCTATTTTGATCACCCACCAATGGTAGGGTGGATACAGTGGCCGCTGGTGGCGATCAATGCACCGGATGGTATTTTGCGTCTCATCCCGATTGTGCTGTGGATCATTTCCTGCGTAATGGTCTATCAGATTGCCGAGCAAATATGGAATCTCTATCATCCACAATCTGAGTCTCAATCCCCCTCCCGTGCGGGATTGTTTGCAGTTGCTGTGATTGTTTTTGCTCCCCTACCGCATGTCCTTGCGGTGGGATTGGTGCCGGACTCCCTATTGACGCCTCTTGCCCTGGGTATTGTGTGGATGGCCCTGCGGTGGATTGTGCAAGATGGGCAATATCGTTTTAGCCAATGGATTCTGTTGGGGGTGTTGTTTGGATTGGCTGGACTAAGTAAATACACAGCTGTTTTATACGCACTAGCTTTTAGCGTTACTTGCTTGACCGTCCCACGGTGGAGCGCCTTGAGGGAGCCAGGGTTTTACATTGCTATTCTGATTGCACTGCTCCTCATTAGCCCGGTAATTTTGTGGAATGCAACCCATGACTGGATCTCATTTCGATATCAAATGGATCATGGTGCCGGTGGTGAATGGCAATGGCGCCGAGTGGCTGCCTTTGTTGGAATTCAGATCGGCGTTTTTGGATTTCTGCCCTTGCTGGGCTCGTGGAGCGTGCTGCGCTGGTCATTAGCCCAGACTTCCAAGAAGTTGGTGGTGTTATTTATTTTCTTTGCGCTCCCATTTGCAGTGTTTGCCGCCTTATCCGGAGGTGGCGGCTTACCGCACTGGACTACACCAGCATGGTTTTGCTTGGCCCCCTTAGCGGGTGTTGGACTGGCTGTTTGGTGGGAGCAAGGTAAGCGTTGGTTCATCAGTTTATTTTTGGCGATTCAAGGAACGCTAGTTGCAGTCGGACTAACACTCGTAATGACTGCTGGCTATCCGATTGCGAATCAGATGAAATCAAATCCGCTAGCTGATTTATATGGCTGGCGCTCCGCATCCACGCTTGCCAATCTCTTGGTGAAAGAACTGAAGGCAAGTGGCATTGCGGTCCAAAACTGGACCTTAGCTAGCCGAGTGGCTTGGTATGCCAGACCAACTTCTGTTTTTGTATTAGATGATCGATTTGATCAATTTGACTTATGGTTTGGGTCCCTGCCCGAGGGATCCAATGTCATTTTGCTCAATTGGTCGCAAATGTCATTTAAGCCTCCGGTAGGGGAAGGCCAATTTCGGACCTGCCGCCCCTTGGATCGACTCAGCATTGGACATATGGGTGAAGCTCTTAGTCAATTTGAACTGAGTTACTGTCAGGGTTGGGGTGGAAAGGCGAACCCACAACGAGAGGCATTATCCTTACGTCCATGAGTGCTTCATGGAAAACAGTCCTTAAAAAGAGTTGGCCCACCATCCGGATCATTCTGTCGATTGCTTTGTTATGGAAAGCAACGAGTGGGATTGATTGGAAAACCCTATTTGAATCCGAGCTGCAACTACAAGCCCAATGGCTGATTGCTGGTGCGTTGTGCATCACTGCCGCCTTTGTTTGCGGTGGCTTGCGTTGGGGTTTGTTTATGCGACGAGCAGGATTTCAGGGGAGTTTAGTGGGATACATTGGGCTGTATTTCTCGGGGGGCTTAATTAATCAAGGCTTACCCAGCACTTTAGGGGGTGACAGTTATCGAGCCATTGCCGGTACGCATTTAACCCGAAGCGGACAACTCGGTCAACAACATGAACTGACTGAAGAGCTGTCTCACGCTGAAGAATTAGCAAAACAGAATCCCAAATTACGACTGGGATTTGCGATGACCCTCTTAGATCGCGTGGTTGGTCTCATGGGAAACAATATCTTAGGTGGCATTGGTTTGGTATTGGGTGGCGCCACTCTCGCTTCTTGGGGAACTGAGTTGGGGTATTGGGTTTTAATACTGATGCTTGGCGGCGGCGCTCTATTGGCTTTTGCATTAAGTTACCAGCCGCTGATGGCAATGATTCAGAGGCTCTTGGCGCGCTTTGCGCTTGATCATTCCTTGCCAGGGATTCGGTTTGCCTTTGCTTGGCCAACCAATATCGGTCAGGCTATTTTTGCGGTCGGTATTCATTGTTTTAATATTCTGGCGCTTGGATTTTGCTTAAAGGCTTATGGGGCCGACGTTCCCACCGAAGCCCTCATGATCGGGTTGCCAGCATTGAGTTTATTGCTGATGTTGCCCATTAGTATTTCTGGTTGGGGCTTGCGAGAGGCCACCTTGGCATCGGTGTTGGCTCTCTGGGGTGTTAGTCCATCGTTGACCGTTTTAGGATCGATTAGTTATGGCGCCATCACCTTGTTATGCGTTCTTCCGGGTGCCTATCAACTACTCAAACGGAAGTAGGCCCCGCTCAGCATAAAATACAGTCTTCGACTGTTAGGAAAATAGAATGGCAATCAGCGTTAACGCAATGCGAACCATTGATCACTGGGTAGGTGTCCCGCTTTGCGCACTTACTAGTCCGATCGTGGCTTTATTTGATTTAATTGCAAAACCATTCAGAAAACCAGGCCCACCCAAGCGACTGCTGTTTATTGAACTCTCTGAGATGGGTAGTGCCATTTTGGTGGATCCCGCCATGCATAAGGCACAAGCAAATGGTGCTGAAATTTACTTCTTAATCTTTAAAAGTAATGCGGCGAGCTTGAGTTTACTCAATACTGTTAACCCCAAGCATATTTTTACAATTGATTCATCGAGTCTTTGGAAATTAGCGCTTGATACTCTGGGATTTTTAATCAAAGCCCGCGTTCATCGTATTGACACCGTGATTGATCTAGAGCTTTTCTCCCGCTTCACTGCCCTATTAACTGGTTTATGCGGTGCAAGACGGCGGGTGGGGTACGATATTTTTCATGGTGAAGGTCTATGGCGTGGCACCATGCTGACACGCAAAGTGCACTACAACCCCCATATCCATATTGCCAAGAATTTTATTTCCTTGGTATACGCTGCCTTTGCTGAGCAGGAGGAGTTGCCATTTAGCAAAATTGCGATACCTGATGATGAGATCCGTCTAGCCCAAGCGGTCATCGATCCTAGCGTTAAACAAAACTTGCAGATCCGGATTGAGAATTTAGCTCAGCAAGCTCTCATTCCATTCAAAGTGGGCCAGCAGCGCATCATTTTGATTAATCCAAATGCTAGTGATTTATTACCTCAACGGCGTTGGGCTCCTGAACGTTTCTCAGAACTCATCATGGCAGTTCATCAGCGCTATCCCGAAGACTTAATCCTAATCACTGGATCACCTGCAGAGCATACCTATGTTGAGGGTGTACGCTTGGCAGCCAACGTCAAGCGCGCTCTTAATTTTGCGGGCCATGTTCGCTTCTCCGAGCTCCCGGCTCTCTATACGCTTGCACATGCCATGGTTACCAATGATTCTGGTCCTGGGCATTTCTCATCCGTTACTGCGTTGCATACGGTGGTGTTATTTGGACCAGAGACTCCTGCTCTATACGGTTCGCTCGGTAACTCCATTCCAATCACTGCCAATCTCGCCTGCTCACCGTGCGTCAGCGCTGCCAACCATCGCAAGACACCGTGTCAAGATAATGTGTGCATGAAATCCATTTCGGTATCTCAGGTGATGGAGCAATTAGCTGTGCAAATTACTGCGGCTGATCGCGCCCGCGCGTCATAAGGATGCCCATGTCGCTGGGTCGTGCTTGGGCGGTTCCACTTCTGCCACTCATCCTCTGGCTCGCCTTAGTATTGAGTGGGCGCGAGGTTGAACTCTTTTTGTGGATGAATCAAGCTGCGCAAATCCTACCGAACTGGGTTTGGGCATGGTTTACGTTTTTAGGCAATGGCTGGGGAGTATTTGCCTTGTGCTTTCCCTTGCTCTTGATAGCCCCTCGACAGCTCTGTGCCGCTCTCCTCGCAGGCGGCTTTGCCGCCGTCATCAGCCTCATCTTAAAACCCTTGATTAATTTACCCAGGCCCGCTGGTGTGCTAGCCGAGAATAGTTTTACGATTTTGGGCAACCCTCTGCTTCAACATGCTCTACCCTCCGGTCATACCCTCACGGTGTTCTCGGTAGCGAGTGCTCTGTTTTTTGTCACCAATCCAGCGCGTCGTAATTTATTACTGGTGTTATTTGTGATTGCCACTCTCACCGGTATCTCACGTAGTGCTGTTGGTGCGCATTGGCCCGGAGATATTTTGGTGGGGTCAGCCCTCGGTATCTGGTGTGGGCTGATTGCCAGTCGCCTGATGAATCATGTGAAGAATCAACAGCTCACTCCAACCAGCCTCATTCCTCGAATCATTGCGGTAGCTGGGATCTTGGAGCTCTATGTCTTACAAACCACGGTCTTGGATTTTCCGCATAACCAAGTCTTGCAATACCTCGGTAGTGCGCTCGTTCTCATCACGCTGCTGGCGTTTGTGATGCGCCAGAATAAACCGCAAACCAATGTTTAGTTACCGCCACGCATTTCATGCGGGTAATCATGCCGATGTTTTAAAACACGTGGTACTGATTCATAGCATACAATATCTGCAAGAAAAAGATGCGGCAGTGATGTTTATTGATACCCATGCTGGTGCTGGCATCTACTCATTACGCGATGGTTATGCGGCAATTAGCCAAGAATGCCAAGGTGGAATCGATCGTCTATGGGCAAGCCCTGAGTTCAATGAGCCCGACTTTAGACCGTATCGCAAGGCAATTAGTCACTTCAATCCCAAAGGGGTGCTGGATGCATATCCCGGCTCTCCATTTATCATGTCGCATCTCCTGCGCCCTCAAGATCGTCTCAGACTGTTTGAGCTGCACCCAAGTGATACTGGTATTTTGGAAACCAATATTGCAAACCTAGAAAAGCGCTCCCAGATTGATACACGCCAACAGGATGGCTTTGTATTCCTAAAGTCCCTGTTACCACCACCAAGCCGGCGGGGCTTGATCCTAATGGATCCATCGTATGAGCTCAAGTCCGATTACCGAGCGGTTGAAGCGAGTGTGCGTGAGGCCTTAGACCGATTTGCAACTGGTACGTATCTCATTTGGTATCCCGTCTTACAACGCTCCGAATCCAACCAACTCATCAAACGCTTACGCGCTTTATCTAAGGAGTTCGAACGTCCATGGTTAAGAGCCGAGCTGCGTATCGCTCATTCGGTTGGTGAGAGGCGACTCCAAGCAAGCGGGGTATGGGTGATTAATCCAGTTTGGACCTTGGCGCCCTTTCTAGAAAGAACCTTACCGATCTTACAAAGGGTTTTGGGTGAAGATACGGGCGCAAGGTTTGACTTAGAAACTAGTAGTCCAACATAACCTCATTACGTCGCAGAAAGGGAATGCTCCAAGGCGGGTTATAACGCGCCAATTGTGGCTCACCCACTGGGGTTAGATTCTTCGATTTCATCCAAGCCCTGAGTTCCGCAGTTTTCTCTTGCGTCTTTTCTTCTGAGTTAAACCCAGTAAAACTAATAACTGCCTTCCGCTGCGCCGGAATCTCCTTGAGCTTCACCTCAGGGCTTAGTGGTGTTGGTAGGGTGGCTAAGGTGTACTGACTGGGCATAACAAAGAACATGCGCCATTGATTGGGGCCCGCTTGGTTTTCCATGGTGACTGGTGCGGTCATGGCAATCTTCTCACTGGCAGGCTCCATCGTGACTGGAATGGTCATTGCAATCTTTTCGTTTGATTTGGCGTCGTCCGATCGATTGGCTTTGGTTTGATTTTTACCAAAAATATATCCAGCAATTAAGCGAAACCCCTTGCTTCCCGCATCACTTATATCCCCATCTACAGTGACCTCAGCGATGATCATGGGGGCATATTGGCGCAACTCAAATGGAGCAGCACTTTCAATCACGGTGTATTTGGGTTCTTCGAGTGCCATCAGTGGTGTGGATACCAAAAAAATCAGACTCGAGATAATTGCTTGTAATACACGTTTTACCATTTTCCTTCCAATACAAATCCTTTTAAGCTTGCTTGTAGGTTTACTTGGGCGCCAACGGGTAGCGTTAATTTATCGGTCACATGACCAAATGGCAGGCCTGTAAGAATCGGGATCTTCTTGGTCAAACGCTCCCGAATGTATCGAATCGCACTATCTAATTGATAGCCACGATCGACTTCGTATAAGCGATATTGATTAAAGTGTCCCAAAATAATGGCTTGTTGACTAGCAAGTACCCCGGCCTCATGCAGCTGCAAGAGCATTCGTTCAATGCGATAGGGATGCTCATTCACATCTTCAAGGAATAGGATGCCACCCTGAATCTGCTTTGCATTCGGAAAATAGGCGGTTCCCAACAGAGTAGTGAGAATACTAAGATTACCGCCCCACAACATCCCCTGAATATTTTGGGAGAGATCGACTTCGCCGGCAAAGTGCTGAAGATCCGGTACCGCAACACTCATACGGCGCGACTGAATCGCAGTTTGAAAGTGACGCCAAGTGAAGGCGCTTGGGGTCTGAGGCTCACCATACTCGTTCAGTGGCCCAAAATCATAATTCAGCATCGGCCCAGCCAAACTCATCGCTCCAGTTTTAGCAAGCAGTCCCATATGAAATCCCGTGAAATCACTATGGCCACAAATTTGCAAACCCTGTTTTACTGAGATCGCAATCTCTTTCCAAGTAATCGTATCAAGCAAGCGATGTAGGCCATAACCACCACGAACCGCCATAACGACCTCATTGGGATCAATGGTGGGAATCGCATTCATCTCCGCTAAGCGCTCGTGATCGGTACCTGCAAAACGCTCATGCACACGCTCAGTGCAGGCCGCGTTATGCACCACAACGCCCTGCTCTTTAAGCCAGCGTAAGCCAGCTTCTGGACTACGCATATCAGGACTTGCGCCAGATGGAGCAATTAAATGAATCTTCATGAACGTCGTTGTTTAAAAAACTCTTTTAGTAAGTTGCCACATTCATCCGCTAAAACACCACCCTCAATGTCTGTTTGATGATTAATCGCTTTCAGGTCAAAGAGGTTGGCGACGCTACCGGCCATTCCTGTTTTGGGATCGGCCGCACCAAACACCACACGTTTGACTCTAGCATGAAGAATGGCTCCACAGCACATCGCGCAAGGTTCCAATGTTACATAAAGGGTTGATTGCGGAATACGGTAGTTCTCAAGCGATTTAGCTGCCTCCCGAATCGCCATCATCTCAGCATGAGCGCTGGGATCGTGCAAACGAATTGGCTGGTTGTAGCCTTGACCAATCACCTGATCGTCAAATACGAGGACCGCACCCACCGGAACCTCGTTACATGCTGCCGCCTTTTGAGCCTGCAAAATGGCAAGACGCATAAACGATTCGTCTTGTGGCGCTACCATTCGTCCTTAAGCCACTCGAACAGGATAATCAGCCCAGCAATTGGGGGTCTCGTACAGCCGCACACTAAAGAGCGAAAGTTTTCCTTGGGTCTCGGCAGCAAAAATCGGTGCCAAACGATCAAA
>VFQS010003045.1_pt1 | contig 13103 bp, 14 predicted proteins | sample 3512361 | NCBI WGS metagenome assembly VFQS01 (sample SAMN10412375, study PRJNA504923) | tailings metagenome | isolation source: Relicate 1 Philex TSF3 active mining | place: Philippines
CACGTCTTGAGACGGTTCAGCGCACAGGCGCCGGCCCAGTCCTCCAGCTCTCTGTGGCCCTACGTGAGGCCGCCCATCCGGCTGAGGTGTGGCCTGATGCCAGCACCACCAACAGCGCCAGCAGCGTGGTTCTGCACCCTCACCCTGGGGCCTGGATCCGCAGCGCTCATCAGCTGATCGGCTCAGACCGCTGGCTGATGGATCCAGATCTTGGTCGTGTTGTCTGCTGGACCCACCGGGGCTGTGAGCAGGTGGCGGCAAAGCTGCGCAGCCTGTGCTGGGGCAGTGCTGCAGATCAGTGGCACCCAGGTGAGTGGTTGATGGCCCCGCATGGCATCCCTGCCGAGGGGGCTGCGCTCGCCAACCCCAGGGCCGCGGCCTGCGCGGAACTTCAGCTGGTGGAAATCGGTGCGCCCCAGGTGCTCAGTCACCTGCTCGGCACCGTGGACTGGCTCACCCCGGCGAAGCAGCTGCAGCGCACCATCGAGATCGCCGCAGAGGTCACCGTCTGCCGCTGCTTGGTGCGCGATCGGCTCAGTGGCAGAGAGCTCACGGTCTGGCTGGAACCACCCGGCCATCAGGGGGATTGGGCCCGACAGGTCCGCCAGGTGCGCAACGCCATCCGCACCCACGTGCACAAAACCGAGAGGCGAAAGCTGGCTCTGAAGCTGGCCGCTGATCTGGGCACCTACTGCCCCACGATCCGACCGGCTGCGGTGCTCACGGTTCACAGCAGCCAAGGCAGCACCTTTGAGAACGTGTGGATCTGGCGTGACCTGAGTTGGGCGGGCCTCGAGATGGACGTGCAGCAACTCGCCTATGTGGCTGTCACCCGGGCCAGCCGTGCTGTGCATGTTCTGCCGTGGGGAGGTGCCGCTCTTCCTGCTCTGGCAGTTCCCCCTGCGGGGATGGCCGCGGCCTGACTGCTCGCTGGCAACAGGCTGGCCAATGGCCTCACTGTTCTGAACCGGGCCAGCAGAGATCAGGCTGTGACCGATCAGCCGCTGGCCCGGCCTTGCATCAGTCGCTGGTGGCGAGTTCCAGGTAGTGGGCGCACAAGTTGCTCAAGCTGCGCCCCTGTTCGTCCGCTCTGGTCTGCAGCCGTTCGAACGTGGCGAAGTTGATCGTCAGCGTCAGCCGCTTTGGCTTGCGCTGCATCGTGCTGAGCCTCTGGCGCATCACTGGGTGAATCGAGGACTGGAGTGCTGACATCTGATGCGGTGGTGGTTGTTGGCTGCAGCGGACGCGCCGCAGGACAGCACTCTCTAGAAGCCCCTAGAAGCTTCTAGAAGCAGGTGGGCGCGTCGTGGTCCGTCCACGCTGCATGTGGTGCCTCGGCTCTTCCTGGCGCTGGCGGTAGCTCTCAGCCCTGCAGCTTTCGCACCTGCTCTTCCAGGTGGGCCACCCGCTCTTCCAGGCTCAGCCCTTCGGGCGAAGTCGCCAGCAGCTGCTTGATCGCACGCAGGGCCAGGGCGGAGGTGCTCATGCCTTCCTGCTCGGCGCGTTCCTTCAGCTGTGCCAGCACCTCAGGCGGGATGGCCATGTTCAGCTGAGAGCGCTTCACCATCTCCGGTCCCGGTCCACCTGATGCAAGCTCAGAACCGCCCCTGTCGCGGACCGCATCGGGCGGCGCAGGGAGTTGCACGTGGGGCGCAAGGCTTCCAGATCCCTTGAGGTCAGCGCAGCCGGCGCGGTGATGCAGTTCATCTGCAGTGCTGCAGTGCGATGGGCTGGCTATGGGTGGAGAGCAGCAGGCTGGCTGCGCCTCGCCCCATCGCCAGCGATCGATGACGACCCATCGCATCAGCCAGCTGACGGCCGCCCAGCTCGATGCGGTGTTCCACAGCGACCGCTTCTGCCTGCTCACCGATAGCCAGCTGGCGGCTCTGCACCACCGCTCTGAGCAGTTGAAGGCGCATCAGATGGCCGTGCACCGGAAGCGCCGCCGCCGCCGGCTGGCCGTGGCCATCGCCCTGGCTGGCTGCGCTGCCCTGGCGCCTTTCTGGCTGCAGGTGTTCACAGCGCTGGGCCTGGCCTTCCTGCTGGTGATCTGGGGAATGATCTGGCTCGTGGCGATCACCACCCTCTGGCACCTGGTGCGCGGGCTCTGGACAGCGATCACTGGCAAGACGCCCGCTGCATGAGCAGCCCACGCAGGCCGCGGCCACCATGCAGGCATGGCTCACGATCTCCCCTGCTGTGTGTTCTGGCAGCCCGATTCATGCGGTGCTGGGATGCGACGGCCGCGCCTTGCTCTTTTTCTTCTTTCCGCTCACACATTCTCCATCTCAGGTGTAGTTCAAGACGGCATCCTGCGTGATGCCAACGTCGCTCAGAAGCTGTGGCAACAGCACCCGTGGCGGCCGGCGATGGACGATCAGCCCTGGCCGGCCGTTCCCCCTCGGCAGTGCGCTGGCGTGCCCGGTGGCTAGGGGCGGCGCTTCAACCCTCGCCCTCGGGCCACCACCAGTTCTCCCTGGGCTGCCTTGCTCTGTCCACCACCACCCGCAGGCCCCAGCCAATCAACGGCACTCCCAGGCCGCCCTCCCACCGGCACCCATCCCGCAGCTGCCAGAAACCAACAGGGCCATCCCATCTCCGCTGATGCACGGCCAACACGCAAACCTCATTCCCGCGCACGGTCAGATCACCCAGCACATGGATTCCAATGCCCATCAATCCGCTTCCTGAAGCAACAGCAAGCACACCTTGAAGCACATTCCTCGCGGATGTCAAAACATCCCACCTGTGCATAGATCTAATCGGGGAAATGTACGGGTGAGGTAGGTGTTAATTAGAGGGCGATTTGGGGTCGCGTGATGTGATGGCTGCCCCCTAGCGCGTGCGAGCAGATTCCCCCCTTGCCCCTGGGGTGTTTCCCTCCAGCGCCAGCGGGAAGCGCAGGCCCTGCTGCAGCGAAGGTCAGAGGGCTGCCGGGCAGGGGGGCTGCCCAGCTGCTGGGCCAGGACTGGCGGCCAACAGCTGGTGGTGGTGACCGAGGGGCAGGGCCTCGCCGCCTGAGGCAGGGGCAGGTGGCCGCCCGCTACCGGCCCGTGGTGCTGGCCCGCTACCGGCTCGTGGTGCTGGCCGGCGTCGCCCACCAGGGGCTGGCGGTGCGGGCCCTGCGCGGGGCAGGAAGGGGCCGCTGGTGGGATTCGGCTGCCTGGGCTGAGGCGGGGCTGCAGGGGCAAGCCGGGGCCGTCGGCCGCAAGTGGTCTTCAGAGGGGCCTGGGCGGGGCCGCAGGGCGCTGCTGGTGGTGTCCCTGAACACGCGTTCAGTGGTCTTCAGAGGCGCGGGAAGGGGCGGGCAGGGCAGGCCGCGGCCATTGCTGCAAGCGACTGTCGGAGGGGGCGGCACGGGGCTGCGGGACAGGGGTGCTGGGTCCGGTGTCATCGCTCAGTGGCTGGTCATCAGGGGTAGGGCGGGTCAGAGCCGCCTGCTGCAGGTGGTGGTGGGGTGCCACAACCGATCGGTACCCACGGCCTCCACAACCTGCAGAGCGATCACCGTTGCCACTGGATTCCGCCGCCCGCCACAAGGGCCCGCCGCACAAATCCGCCACAAGGCGACCCTTTTGCTGCTAAGGGTGGGGTGGGCCAGCGCGGGTGCAACCGCCTGACCCGTGACCGATTCGCTCGAACCGAACCGATGACCGCAACTCTGAACGGGGCTGTCGTCCCCCTGCAACCCGCTGCAGTTGTGCAGCAGGACACGGCATCCACCGCCGGCCGCACCATCGGGCTGGCCAGGGTCAGCACCAAGGCCCAGTCAGTGGAGGCCCAGGTGGCTGAGCTCAAGGCTGCTGGGGCTGAGCTGGTGTTCTCCGAGCGCATCAGCACTCGCAAGGCGGAAGCGCAGCGGCCGGGGCTTCAGGCCTGCCTGGCAGAACTGCGGCCCGGCGATGAGCTGGTGATCACCAAGCTCGACCGTCTCGGCCGCACCCAGCGTGAGGTGATCGAGCGGCTGGCCACCCTGCAGGAACAGGGCATCCACGTCCGCACCCTGGATGGGCTGCTCAACACCAAGGGCCTCGGGAAGATGGCGCCGCTGGTGGTTGGCCTGCTCACCGGCCTGGCCGAGGTGGAACGCTCGCTGATTCAAGAACGCACCCTGGCTTCCATCGAGCACCGCAGGGCCACTGGCGGCGATCTGGGCGGCCGGCCGCGCAGTTACACCACCGAGCAGGCCGAGCAGGTGCGACGACTGTTGGCTGAAGGCATGAGCGTTGCGGCTGCTGCTCGGGCCACAGGGCTCAGTGAGACCACCGCCAGGAGGCTCGGCAGGTCTGCTGCCTGACTCATCCACCCCACACCACCGGCAAAGCCCGCTGCAGCCCTCCTGAGGGGGCGTGGCGGGCTTCCTGCTGCAGGGGAGGGAAGGGTGCCGGCGCCCACAGTGGGCCCCGTTGTGCTGCCGCTGTTGTCGTGGACTTCTCGCGTTACCTGCTGCCTGGCTCGGTTCTCCTGCTGGCTCTGACCCAGGTGCCGAGCGCCTGCCAGAGCATGGCGGTGCTCAACTGCCAGAAGCGTTTCCTCGAGATCGCCAAGACGGAGGAACCCATCCGGGAAAGCATCGCGGTGCAGTTCTGCAACGGCACCAGCTCAGGCCGCGAAGCGTTCTAATCGTTGGCCGCGGCCAGCACGGACCAGCACCGGCCACCAGGGGCAGCAGGTGCTCGATCGCGCGGCTGAACCCAGCGGGCTGCTGCTGGTGTTCGCTCTGCAGTCTGGTGAGCTCGGAGAGTTGCCGCTGGCCAGCAGGGCGTGAGCTCAACCCTCAGGCCGCGGCCAGCCCATCCAGCGGGGGCTGTGGCGAGGGGCATCCCTGGGCCTGGTGCTCTTGGTGCTCGCCTACCTGGGCCTCGAGCTCGGCCAGCCGCTGGGCCTGCAGCTGGGCTTCGAGCTCAGCCAGGCGGGCCTGCAGCTGCCGGTGCTCGGTGATCGTTGGCCGGTGCTGGCTTGTCCAGCTGCGAGTGCGGGCCCGGTGGTTCTCCTGCGCAGCCGGGCTCATCGTGCGCAATCGTGATCGCCGGTCGTAGAGCAGGTTCTCCGCTCGGTTGAGCTTCTCCCAGCGGGCTACCAGCCGGGCCCGGATGCCCTGGCTCACGTTGCCGAACAGCAGGGGATGGATCCGGTAGCCGGCTGCCTTGCCCTTCACCTGATCAGGGGCGATGGCGCCGGCCCGCACCAGGGCTTTGATCGCAGCCCGCACCACCGTTTTGCCCCGGCGGATCCCGGCCAGCCGTGCCAGCTCATCGAGATCCCGCTCGCACATGCTGCTGCGCCGGTTCGCGCTGGCCAGCAGCGCCAGCAGCAGGGCCCGGGGTGCGGCTGTTTCGTTCGCATCCGCCAGCCGGTTGAGGATCGTCAGCAGCAGGGCCTGAGACACGGCGGTGAGCTGGCCAGTGCTGCAGCCCTGGCTCACGTAAACCTGGCCCGCCCTGGCCTCCAGCTGCCGCCGTTCACGCACCATCAGGCGTTCCGCTGCTGGTGTGGCCTTGGTGCTCGGTGCTGGGGCGGGGCGGGCGGATTGCGACGACCCGTTCCACCAGCTCGTGGCTCTGCAGCTTGCCCTTCATCCGGCTGGCCTTGCTCGCCAAGCCGGCCGGAATAGGGGCGGGATCCCGGTTGCGCTCTGGAAGATCGCCCATCAGCTCTGAAGGAGGTGCCTGGGAAGGGGCGTCTCGATGGTGCCGCAGGTGCCCCGAATGTTCACCCCAACGCGTTTGCATCGCCCATGAGAGCTGCGACGACAGTGCGGCCCTGGGCTGTGAGCAGTAGCTGCTGGGCACCGGGGCCGAGGTGTGGATGGGGGCGGGTATGGATGAGGGCTTGGCCGGTGCCTTGAACGATGCGACCGCTGTGCATCCGCCCCCGACCGGTGCAGCGTCTGAGACCGGTGCGGACGGTGCTGGGAGGCAGGCCGGTCAGGGCTGCGATGTCGCGGGTGGAATCAGCACCTGCAGCAACGGCCATGAGGACGGCCATAGCGCCGGGGCGGAAGCGCAGCCGTGCGCACCAGGCCAGGACGGTGGCGATCGTCGCTTCGCTGCTGAAGGCGGTCGTGCTCGAGCTGTCCTCGCTGGTGGGGGCGGTGCTGGCGGCGGCCACATCGACGGGCAGGGGCGGGCCCTGGTGCAGCCGATCAGCCAGGGGCAGGGCGGTGTCATCGGGGCTCATGCCGCGGCCTCCTGCTGGTGGTGGTGGAGTTGCTGAGGCCGGCGGAACTGCCAGCCGGGGGCGATGGGAACGATCTGCCCAGCGGTGTCCTGCCAGCTGCTGTTCGATGTGGGCGACTGCAGCGTGTGCTCGACACCTCCAGACGGTGGCCGGACCCGATCACCGGGCTGAAGGTCGTCAGGTGTCTGATCGCCCCGGTAGGTGGTGAAGGTGACGGGCTGCCAGGAATCGGCTGCCGCTTCCCCGGCTTCAGAGCTGCGGACGCCCTCCTCCTCGCGCGCGCGCACACGATGACTCCCCCTTTGGGTAGGGATGGCCTCAGAAGCCTTCTCCTCACTGGGATCTACTGAGTACCCATCGTTTTCCCCTTGGGTACTCATGGGGAACTGCCGAGTACCCACTGAGTACCCAGTGGGGAAAGGTCGGGTACTGACTAGATCTCTCTCTACGACTGGGTTTTTACCCTGTCCCTCCCCAATTTGGGTGGACGCCTTTAAGGGGGTGGGAGTGTCTGTTGATTGGCTGGCCTGTCGGCTGAGCTCCTCGGTCATGCGAGGGGAGAGCTTGTAGTGGCCGACCGGCGTGCCAACCCGGCAGATCGGTGGCCTGCTCTTCCGGGCGAGGCGCTGGATGGTGTTGTCCACCGTCTTCTTGGCGTAGCTCCAGCGCCGGCCGATCTCGTCCACCAGGCCCTGGCGGCTGACGGTGGGGATGCCCCGCTGGTAGGCCTCGGTGAGAACCTGCACCACGGCGTCACTGGCGTTCTGAATAACCGGCACGCCCTGGCAGGCCTGCAGCTGGCCATCGGGGGTGAGGGTGTAGTTGAAGCTGCGAGTGGATCCCATGCGGTTCTTCACGACGGTCCACGACCGCTCTGAAGGTCGATCAGGTACCTGCTCGATGCGGTGAACGATGGACGGGATCTCGGCCCATGCCTTGGCACCAGCGTGAGCGCCTTTCTCTGTTCCGTCATGGCTGATCCAGACCACTGATGTATGCGGACAGATCACGCTTTTGACAAAGGTGAGCATGGCCGAGACGGCCTCATTGCTCGCGTAACTGACAACTGGATCTGCCTGAGAACAGACCGCCTTGGCGCTGTCGATGAAGACCAGATCGATCTTCTGAGTGGTGACGAACTCCAGAAGCCGCACCCAGTCGGAGATGGAGGCGGTCCATGCGGGCATCCCCTGTCCATGGTCATGAGCCCAGACAAAGAACCGTTGATCGGGGCCCGGTTTCACGGCTGGGTGCTCAGCCAGGCCGAGGTCGCACAGGGCGGCCTTGAGAGGTGGCGCACCGGAATCGCTGGCGATGAACAGCACCTTCCCTTTCTGGGGGCTGCTGTCGTGATCCAGGAAGCCAGTGCCATCGATCACGGCAAACCCTGCTGCCAGGCAGGCGAGAGTTTTCCCTGACCCTGCTTTGCCGTAGATCAAGGCCTGATCATTGGCGACCAGAAATCCATCAAGCAGCGAATCCATGCCGTCGATTTGCTCGAGATCGAGGCCTGCCTGAAGTGGGCGGGTTGCCGCTGTTTCGCCGATGGACTGTTGGGTGAGAAGCCGGAACAGCGCTGCATCGATCTGCTGGTGATCTCGCCGGAAGCGGATAGCCAGCTCTGCGCGGAGCTCCATCTCGGTGTCCCTGTCACTGCGACGGATGGCCTCCAGCGCTGCGGCCAGCAGTTCGCTGTAGGTGAGTCTGGGCTCCTCTTCATCATCAGTCTCATCACCGATTTGATCGTTATGTTTTTGTGCTGCCTTTGGGATGGCCTGCTGAATAGCGGCGATGCGATCGGTAGGTGTTCCTGGCGCGTCGTCGATAGAGCCGCCGACTGGCAACTTGTTCGGCCAGATGGATGAGGCCGGGAGAAGGAGGAATGGCAGGCCAGCATCGGTGGCCGCGGCCTGGTGCTTCTTGGCCTTCTCGTTGCCGGTGGTGTCGTTATCAGCGACGTAGACCACACCGGCGATGCCAGCAGTCTTCAGGTCCTGATAGCGGCGCAGTACGGCATCAGGGGCCAAGGCATGGCCTGGATGACTGATAGCCACCACGCCGCCAGCCTCTGCCCACATGGCGCATTTGGGCCCCTCCAGTTCGAGCACCCATTGGCCGCGGCCGTAGGTGATGGCGTTGTGCTCGCCGTAGAGGGGCCAGTGATCAGGGCCGGCGTTGAGGACGGTGTTGTGCGGTTTGGGCTGGTGGCGCGGCTTGGAGGCCTTGTTGCCATCGGCATCCACCACCTGCTCGGTGAACTGGGTGGCGCTGTAGGTCACCACGTAGCCGTTGGGCAGAGATGCCGGAGGCAGCTCACCAGGCTCTGGCAGGCGGGCCAGCGCGATGGCGGCGGCGATGGGCAGCGGGGGCGTGCCATCCGTGGCGGTGGGCTGGCTGATGGCGGTGCGGCGGGTGGTGCTGTTGGCCATGGCGCCGGTTCCCTGATGGCATGAGGTGATTGGGGTGGTGGTGTTGGGGGATGCCGCCTTCCTTGTGGGGCGGGTGTGGGTGAATTCGCCACGCGTGGCGTTGTCCGCCCGGAGGGTGTTGGACTTCTTCAGGTGGAAGCAGATACAGCGGCCGTCTGAGATGGGCCCGTCGCAGCCCCATTCCCGGCCCGTGGCATCGGTGAAGGTGGCGCCGTCCTCGGTGATGGGCGGGCTGAAGGTGGTGCCGATACGGCAGAGCACCAGCTCGCCGTTCTCGCTGATTCGGCAGTCGCCGTCCTTGTTGCGGCCACAGACCGGGCAGGGATGCGCCTGGCTGCTGGGGGTGAAGTCAGTCACAGCTGCCTCCCTGCAGACGGTCGATCAGATCCAGGGCCGCGAGCAATTCGCCGCGCGTGTAGACGCGGTGGCTGCCGGCGATCAGGCCGTATTTGTTCCACTGCTGGTAGCGGAACTCCAGGCCGCGGCTCCGGTGGGCCTCACCGATCGCCTCGGCGCTGATGCCTTGTAACCGGCGCCGGAGTGCCGCATCTGCCCTGCGGCGCCATTGGCGGATAGGCAGGCGTCGCTCACCGTTGCTGCCTTGGCGGGGCTGCGCAGGTTGCTGCTGCTGTTGCGGCGCCAGCTGGTGGTGCTGCGCGGCCGGTGCTGCCAGGGCCTGCTCGAGCTGGGCGGCCGGATGCCAACCGATGACGGTGACGCTGCAGCTCAGGCTGCAGTTGGGACAGGTGTGCTCACCCGTGACGGGAAGGGTCAGGCCATCGGCAACACCAACGGACTGGTGTTCACCGCAATGGGGGCAGACCCAGCTGGTTGCTCGGCACTCAGGGCAATGGGCCCATGCCTGCACGGTCCAGTGATGAATGAGCTGGTGCTGATGCGGTTCAGGCATGGCTCACCTCCACCTGCAGGAGATCGAGCACCAGGGCCCCTTGCGTGCGGCTGCCGATGGGCTGTTGCCGGTGGTGCGGCCAATGTGATGGCGGGATCCCGAGGCCTGCTGACGGGGCTGCTGGCGGCCTGTGGCAGGTGCCCTGTGGAACCGCGGGGCAGGCGGCTGCACGTAGCATTAAGGCCAGCAGTTCTGACCGTCCTTCCCCTGCTCGCCGTGCCACCGGCGGCAGGGGGTTTTTGTTGGGGGCCATCTCAGCTGGCCTCCGGTGCTGGACGGAGTTTCCCTGTTGCGGCCAGGGCCGCAGTCACCTGCTCGGCTTCAGGCAGCAGTGCCGGGTCAATTCCCGGAAGGCTCTGCTTAAGCCAGAGAACAAGTGCTTCGCGCAGGATCTCGCCGGTGCTGCAGCCGCAGGCGCGAGAGATCAGGTGCATGGCCGTCACCACGGACGGCTCGGTGCGAACGGCCAGGATGGCGGAACGGCGCTCGGGAGGGCGATCCGCCACAACAGACCGTCGCTCGGTGGCAGGTGCCATGAGAGCGGAGGTGTTGGGCTGGATGCGCCGCGGCCTTCCTGCGCTTGACCTTCCGCGTGGACAGCCACCGATCGGTGCGATGGCCGGCCCCTGGAGACGGGGCAGAGCTGACTGACTCCCAGGCTCCCGGCGGCTGGTCAGGCTGCGCGGTGATGTGAACGTCCAGGGTTGAACCTGTCGCCACCTGCAGGGCAGATCCCTGCGGGCCGGTCTGAATGAGCTGAGTTAAACATCACCAGTAGTTGCGTGCAACAGTGCGGCCACTGCGGGTGGTGCCTGCCTGTTGCTGTCCCTCAGTTCGGCGGCCACCAACTCCAGTCGCGCCGCCCCTGGGCCGCGGCCAGCAGGTGCAGCGGCACTCCACCGCGGCTGTAGCCGGCCACCATCGAGCGGCTGGCGTGGCCCGTGATGCCCTCGATCTGGCGCTGCTCAACACCGGCATCGAGCAGGTGTTGGGCAACGGTGTGCCGTGTGCTGTGGAACGTCACCGAACGGTCGGCGATGCCGGCCTGTTTCCGCAGGATCTTCCCCAGCCGGACGCTGGCGTAATGGCTGAGCCTGGGATCCGCTGCTGGTGGCTCCGGCTCAGGGAACAGCACAGCCCCCGATTGCTCTTGTGCCCATGTCACAAACCCCTCCGCGATCAGCGCATCAGGAATAGGGATTGATCTTGCGCTGTTGCTGTTCTTCAGACGGCGCAAATCGTGGGGTTCGATCACAACAACCCAGATACCGTCGATCTGACGCACATCCTGCGGGCGCAGGCCGGCCAGTTCTTCCAGCCTTGCGCCGGTGGCCAGCCCCAGCGGGAAGCCCCAGCGATCCAGCGGCCTGGTGCTGGTGATCGTGCGGCTGGTCTCGATCAGCTGCCGGGCTTCGGACTGGGTGAACGCCCGGCGTTGCGCTCGGGTGCCATCGGCGCCGCCTTTCACCTTCCGCGCTGTCAGCCGCTCGAGCACCCCGGCCGCAACCGGCAGGTCGTCTTCAGCGGCCGCGGCCAGCACCGCCTTCACCAGCGCAGTCCGGCGCCGCACCGTGGCTGGCGACAGGTGGGCCAGCAGGGAATCGCGCCAGCTGCCGGCCTCCCCGGCTGTGAGCGCTTCCAGTCGGTTGTGGCCGGCATGGGCTGCCAGCTCTTTCAGGCGGGCCTCGGCATCGAGCACCGTCTTGCGGGTGGGCCGGCGCAGGGCTTCCCAGCGCTTCAGCGCAGCGGAGAACGGGGTGGCGCTGATGGTGGGCGCCGGCGGTGGGGGGAACTGCAGCGGTGGCGGCAGCTGCCCGGCTTCCATGCGGGCCCGCTGCTGGGAGAGGGCATCAGCAGCCACGGCCAGACGGGCGGCCACCTGCAGCTGCTCGCCAGCACCCACCACCACACCCAGGCGTTGCAGTTCGGTCTGGGCCTGCTGCTGCCAATGGCTGATCACCGGGGCCGCGGTGGCCAGCGCCTGCCCCAGCCATTGGGAAGCAAGGGCAGGATCCGGCTCTCCCCAGAGCAGTGCGCCAGGGGGTTCAGGCAGATGCCCGGGGTGAGCCAGGCCATGAATGGCGGCCGCCAGCTTCAGGCCTGCATCACTGCGGCGCTGCGCGGTGAGGCCCTCCAGCTCGGCGGTGCTCGGCGGCCCGCTCAGCCCCAGATCAATCAGGGTCTGCAGGATCGCCGCGGCCTCGGCGGCATCGGTGGGATCCGCCGTGCGTGGCGGTGCGGTGGCCACCCAGCTGCCGGCGATACCCAGCTGCTCAGCGGCGCTGAGGTGGCGTGGCCCCTGGGCAGCGTTCAGCAGGTGCTCGACCTCGCCGTGCACCTGGGCATAGGTGCTCAGGTACTGGCGCCGCTCGCTGATCGTTCCACAGGGGTGGCCGGCCAGCTTGCGGGTGACGGTGGTGGCACCCCCCAGGGCAGGGCGCAACGGCTCAGGGATCCGCCGGCGATACCAGGGCTGCCTGCCTGCACCGCGCAGCACCACGTAGCGATCCAGTGCCACCTGTTGGGGTGATGGAGAACTAGCCATGCACCCGAGTCTGCACCCGACCCCTGCACCCGAGTGGCTGAGGAAAGCCCTTGCGACAGCTAGGATTGCAGTGTCCTGCCGGGTTCTTGGCTAGGGTCATGGAGAATAGGGGAAACGGGAAATAGCCGTTAGACAAGGCTGAGATCCCAGTCCCTGACTGGATTGCCACCTTAGGCGATCTGAGGCTCCTGCACCCGAGTTGCACCCGACTCTGCACCTGGGGTTCGAGTTGGCCAGCACGGATGATCTGCAGCTCACCGCTGAGCAGGCCGCGGCCGTTGAGCTGCTGCTGAGCGCCATCAAGAACCGCGAAGAGGCTGCCCTCTTGGGGCCGGCGGGGTCGGGCAAAACCACCGTTCTGCGTGCGCTGCTGCGTGAGCTGGATGCAGCGGAAGTGCTGGTACTTGCACCAACCCAGAAGGCCCGGCGCCAGGTGGAAGTGGGCCTGCAGCTCGAGGGCTTGCGCACCACCACCGTGGCCAGCGTGCTGCGGCTTGCCCCCACCATCGACCCCTGCACCGGCCTGGTGTCGTTCCTGCGGCCTGCTGAAGCGGATCCAATGGGTGCCAGCGCCATGCGGCAAGGACCGCCACCCACAGCGCTGCTGGTGGACGAATCCAGCATGGTTGGCGTGGAAGCCGGCGAGGGTCTGGCCGAGGTGGCCGAGCAGCTCGGCGCCGCTCTGGTGTGGGTTGGAGATCCTGCGCAGCTGCCCCCGGTTGGTGACGGTGAGCTGTGCCCCAGGTTGATCAGCTGCCCCCGCACCGCACGTCTTGAGACGGTTCAGCGCACAGGCGCCGGCCCAGTCCTCCAGCTCTCTGTTGCCCTACGTGAGGCTGCCCATCCGGCTGAGGTGTGGCCTGATGCCAGCACCGCCAACGGCGCCAGCAGCGTGGTGCTGCACCCTCACCCTGGGGCCTGGATCCGCAGCGCTCATCAGCTGATCAACTCAGGCCGCTGGCTGATGGATCCAGATGTTGGTCGCGTTGTCTGCTGGACCCACCGGGGCTGTGAGCAGGTGGCGGCAAAGCTGCGCAGC
>VFQS010003051.1_pt1 | contig 13076 bp, 10 predicted proteins | sample 3512361 | NCBI WGS metagenome assembly VFQS01 (sample SAMN10412375, study PRJNA504923) | tailings metagenome | isolation source: Relicate 1 Philex TSF3 active mining | place: Philippines
TGTGTTGCAAGTGACTATTTTTGCGCAAGGTGCAGGCGAGGCGGGTGGTTCACAAGCGCGTCAATTTCCCATCATTGCGGGCCAATTGCAAAGCTTGAGTGGATGGTTGGGTGCATTTGATGTGTCTTGGACAGACAGCAATCCGATCAACTTGGATTTGTGCACACGTTGCAACGCCTGCGTGCAAGCTTGCCCCGAAAACGCCATTGGTTTGGATTATCAAATCGACATGAACCTGTGCAATGCCAGCCGCGCTTGCGTCAAGGTATGTCAATCTGCAGGGGCCATTGATTTCAATCGTGTGCCTCATGAAACCTCAGAAAAATTCGACCTGATCTTAGACCTTCGCCAAGCGGGAGCGACTGGCTCGCAGTTTTTACAACACGCCCCCCCACAAGGCTATTTCAAATGGGATGGCCGCGATCTGGCGACGCTCATCAAATTGCGCGACATGGTGGGCGAGTTTGAAAAGCCCAAATTTTTTGCCTACAAACAAAAGCTGTGTGCGCACAGTCGCAACGAAACCGTAGGCTGCAATGCCTGCTTTGACATTTGCTCTGCAGAAGCCATTTCAAGCGACAAGTCGCGTCAACAAATCAAGGTGAATCCCAATTTGTGTGTGGGTTGCGGGGCTTGTACCACCGTGTGTCCTACAGGTGCTTTGACTTATGCCTACCCCAAGGCCCAAGAGCAAGGCTCGAAAATCAAAACGATGCTGTCCACCTACCATGCGGCGGGTGGCAAAGATGCTGTGTTGATGTTGCACAGCCAAGAGGCTGGACTCAAAGTGGTGGAAGAGCTGGGTCGTGCAGCGCAACTCAAATTGGCCAAGGGCATGCCTGCCAATGTCATCCCCATGTCTGTGTGGCACACCGCCAGTCTGGGTTTGGAAGTTTGGCTAACGGCAGTGGCCTATGGTGCGCACCAGGTGTTGGTGCTCTGCACACACGAAGAAGCACCGCAATACTTGGAAGGGCTTGAGGCGCAAATGGCCGTGGCCCAGAGCTTGTTGTCGGGCCTCGGCTACGAAGGTGTTCATTTTCAAGTTGTGCGTGTCAAAAACGGCATGGACTTAGACGCTAGCTTGCAAGCCAACAACGCATCAAAAGCACAAGCCAAATGGAAGAAGCAAGTGCCATCCGTGTTTGCCAAGTACGCAGTGGCACCCGAAAAGCGCAGCACCCTGGAGTTGGCACTTGACCATTTGAGTGAGCATGCGCCCTCTGATTTACAAGCCGATAACAGTGTCATTGCATTGCCCACTGCATCACCTTTAGGTGCACTGAAAGTCAACCCTGACAAATGCACTTTGTGCCTGAGTTGCGTGAGCGCATGCCCTGCTAGCGCGCTCCAAGACAACCCTGATTTGCCGCAACTTCGTTTCATTGAGAAGAACTGCGTGCAGTGCGGCTTGTGTGCCACTACGTGCCCAGAAGACGCCATTGAGTTGATACCTCGATTCTTGCGCACGCCTGAGCGCAAGCAAGCGCAAGTGTTGAACCAATCGCAACCTTATGGCTGCGTGAAGTGCGGCAAACCTTTTGGCACCCTTAAGGCCATCGAAGCCATGTTGGGCAAATTGGCAGGCCACAGCATGTTCCAAGGTGCGGCTTTAGAGCGCCTCAAAATGTGTGGTGATTGCCGCGTCATCGACATCTATTCCAATTCGGATGAGGCCAAGATTGCCAACATCCCTCCCAAATCTTGAAGAAATCAACATGACTTCCAATTTGTCATCGTCCTCAGCCCTCGACGAAGAAACAGCCCGCGCTGAAATTTATGGTCTGCTGGCGCAATTGTTTTATCAATTGCCTGGCCCGGAGTTTTTGGCGCAGTTGCGCGTAGCCGTGACGGACGCGCCAGTGGCAGGTGGATTTTTGGAAGAGCCATGGCGTCAACTGATCGAGGCATCCAGAGTGTCAACCGATGATGACATTGCAGCGGAGTTTAATCAGCTGTTTGGTGGTGTTGGCAAGCCTGAGGTTTACCTTTATGCCTCGCATTACATGAGTGGATTTTTGAACGACAAGCCCGTGGCCAGGTTGCGTGAAGACTTGACGGCGTTGGGCTTGGAGCGAGACGACAGCATGTCAGAGACAGAAGACCACTTTGCGTGTTTGTGCGAAGTCATGCGCTATTTGATAGCGGGCGACGATGTGACTGTCTCCAATTTGACGCATCAAAGAGAGTTCTTTGCCAAGCACATCCAGCCATGGGCTCAAGAAATGACCGAGGTCATTGCCAAACATCCCAAGGCCAAATTCTTCAGGCAATTGGCAGAATTTACCCAAGCATTTTTGAACATTGAAACACAAGGTTTTGATTTGCTGACCTAAAGCAAGCCTTTGTCAAGAAAGCGTCCCCGTCTAAGGGTTTCCCCATTGTGCGAGATTGACAAGCTGATACGATCGAGAACGTATGCAAAGTATTTCCTAAGCATCTTCAGAGGAAGCCTCTATGAGTTCTCAAAACCCAAAAGTTTCACGTCGCACTTTGTTTACCGGTGCAGGCACAGTGGGCGCTGTGGCAGTGGCCACCAGCATGCTGCCCCAAGTGCAAGATTTAGCCCCACAAGTTAGCAAAAAAGCCAAGCCCGAGCGCGGTGGTGGCTACGAGCTCTCCGAGCACGTTAAACGTTATTACAAGACCACCTTGGTCTAAGTCCTTTCTCAAACACTCACCTCTTCTGGAGAGTTTCATGTTGTTGACCAAAAAGAATTCAGGCACCACAGGTGCTGCATCGCCCTTCGTGCACAGCTTGCGCCGCGGCCTCACACAGGCACTGCCCACCCTAGACCGACGCACCTTCTTGCGCCGTTCTGGTTTGGGAGTGGGTGTTGGCTTGGCCGCATCGCAACTCAGCCTTGTGAAAAAAGCACAAGCTGCCAACACAGCAGGCATTGTGGGCGCTGGCAAAGTTGAAGTGAAGCGCACCATTTGCACGCACTGCTCGGTTGGTTGTGCGGTCGATGCGGTTGTTGAAAACGGCGTTTGGGTTCGCCAAGAGCCGGTGTTCGATTCCCCCATCAATTTGGGCGCCCATTGTGCCAAGGGTGCAGCATTGCGCGAGCACGGCCACGGCGAGTACCGCCTGCGCTACCCCATGAAGCTGGTCAATGGCAAATACGAGCGCATCAGCTGGGACGTGGCCCTCAAAGAAATCAGCGAACGCATGCTGGAGTTGCGCAAAGCCAGCGGCCCCGACAGTGTTTACTTCATTGGTTCTTCCAAGCACAACAATGAACAAGCCTATTTAATGCGCAAGTTTGTGAGCTTCTGGGGTACCAACAACACCGATCACCAAGCGCGTATTTGCCACTCCACTACGGTGGCGGGTGTGGCCAATACATGGGGCTACGGTGCCATGACCAATTCGTACAACGACATGCAAAACAGCAAGTGCGCCATGTACATTGGCTCCAACGCTGCCGAAGCGCACCCTGTCAGCATGTTGCACATGTTGCATGCCAAAGAAAACGGCTGCAAGATGATCGTGGTTGATCCACGTTTTACACGCACGGCAGCCAAAGCCGACGAATACGTTCGCATTCGCTCTGGTACAGACATTCCTTTCTTGTTCGGCATCCTGTACCACATCTTCAAAAATGGATGGGAAGACAAGAAGTACATCAACGACCGTGTGCATGGCATGGACGCTGTCAAAGCCGAAGTCATGGCCAAGTGGACACCCGACAAGGTGGAAGAAGCTTGCGGCGTCAAAGAAGAGCAAGTTTTCAAAGTGGCCAAGATGCTGCACGACAACAACCCCAGCACCATTGTGTGGTGCATGGGCCAAACCCAGCACACCATTGGCAATGCCATTGTTCGTGCTTCTTGCATCTTGCAGTTGGCATTGGGCAACGTTGGCAAGTCGGGCGGCGGCACCAACATTTTCCGTGGCCACGACAACGTGCAAGGCGCGACTGACGTAGGTCCTAACCCCGATTCATTGCCTGGCTACTATGGCTTGGCTGAAGGCTCTTGGAAGCACTTTGCCAAAGCATGGGACGTCGACTTTGAGTGGATCAAAGGCCGCTATGCCAGCCCTGCCATGATGGGCAAGAACGGCATCACCGTGTCACGCTGGATTGATGGCGTTCTTGAGAAAAACGAACTCATTGACCAAGACAGCAATTTGCGCGGTGTGTTCTATTGGGGCCATGCCCCCAACTCCCAAACACGCGGTTTGGAAATGAAGCGCGCCATGGACAAGCTCGACTTGTTGGTGGTGGTCGATCCTTATCCTTCTGCCACGGCCGCCATGGCTGCCATGCCAGGCAAGCCAGAAGACCAAAACCCCAACCGTGCGGTGTACTTGTTGCCAGCTGCCACGCAGTTTGAAACCAGTGGCTCTTGCACCGCGTCCAATCGCTCACTTCAGTGGCGCGAGAAGGTCATTGAGCCCTTATGGGAAAGCCGCTCCGATCACATGATCATGTACCAATTGGCCGAGAAATTGGGCTTTGGCAAAGAGCTGGTCAAGAACTACAAAATGCAAAAAGTCAAAGGCATGGACGAACCCGTACCGGAAGACATCTTGCGCGAAATCAACAAGTGCGTCTGGACCATTGGCTACACCGGCCAAAGCCCAGAGCGCCTCAAAGCCCACATGCGCAACATGCATGTGTTCGATGTCAAAACCCTCAAATCTAAGGGCGGTAAAGACAAAGAAACGGGTTACGACTTTGGTGACGATTACTTCGGTTTGCCATGGCCTTGCTATGGCACGCCCGAGATGAAGCACCCTGGCTCGCCCAACTTGTACGACACCTCCAAGCACGTCATGCAAGGCGGCGGAAACTTCCGCGCCAACTTTGGTGTCGAGCGCGAAGGCAAGTCCTTGCTGGCCGAGGACGGATCGCACTCCAAGGGTGCTGACATCACCACCGGCTACCCCGAACTTGATCACGTATTGCTCAAGAAATTGGGCTGGTGGGGGGAGCTTACCGAAGCCGAAGCCAAAGCAGCCGAAGGCAAAAACTGGAAGACCGATTCTTCTGGCGGCATGATTCGGGTGTTCATGAAGAACCACGGTTGCCATCCCTTTGGCAATGCCAAGGCCCGTGCAGTGGTTTGGAACTTCCCCGATCCTATTCCTCAGCACCGCGAGCCACTGTATGGCACCCGTGCCGACATGATGGCCAAGTACCCCACGCACGACGACAAGAAAGCCTTCTGGCGTCTGCCCACTTTGTACAAAACCGTTCAAGACAAAAACATTGCCGACAAGGTGCATGAGAAGTTCCCGCTTATCATGACCTCAGGTCGTTTGGTGGAATACGAAGGCGGCGGCGAAGAAACACGTTCCAACCCCTGGCTGGCCGAATTGCAACAAGAAATGTTTGTTGAAATCAATCCTCAAACAGCCTCCAAGCGTGGCATTCGCAATGGCGATCGGGCTTGGGTCAAGTCACCTACAGGTGCTCGCTTGAATGTGCAAGCCTTGGTCACCGAGCGCGTGGCGCCCGATACTGTGTTCTTGCCATTCCACTTCTCGGGTCGTTGGCAAGGCGCCGACATGTTGGCGCATTACCCTAAGGGCGCTGCACCGATCGTGCGGGGTGAAGCTGTCAACACAGCCACCACTTACGGCTACGACAGCGTCACCATGATGCAAGAAACCAAAACAACCATTTGCGATGTGGAGAAGGCGTAAGGCCTTCACCATACACAGGAGTCAAACATGGCAAGAATGAAATTTATCTGTGATGCAGAGCGCTGCATTGAATGCAATGGTTGTGTCACGGCTTGTAAAAACGAACACGAAGTGCCTTGGGGCGTCAACCGTCGCCGTGTGGTCACTTTGAACGATGGTGTGCCCGGAGAAAAATCTATTTCAGTGGCGTGCATGCACTGCTCCGATGCGCCTTGCATGGCTGTCTGTCCTGTCAACTGTTTCTATCGCACCGAAGAGGGTGTGGTGTTGCACGACAAAGACGTTTGCATTGGTTGCGGCTACTGCTCCTATGCATGCCCCTTTGGCGCGCCTCAATTTCCAAGCGCCGGCACCTTCGGTGTTCGCGGCAAGATGGACAAGTGCACCTTCTGCGCCGGCGGCCCCGAAGCCAACGGCAGCCAAGCCGAATTTGAAAAATACGGCCGCAACCGTTTGGCCGAAGGCAAGTTGCCTGCTTGCGCTGAAATGTGTTCCACCAAAGCCTTGCTCGCTGGCGATGGCGACGTGGTGGCCGACATCTTCCGCAACCGCGTTGTACAACGCGGCAAAGGGGCAGAAGTTTGGGGCTGGGGTACTGCCTATGGCAGCAAAGCCGATGCGAAAGGTGCCAAGTCATGAGCAACATCAAACGATTGACAGGCGTGGCCATCGCTGCACTTTTGACGGCAGGCCTCACAGCTTGTGGTGACAAAGCCCAAGAATTGGCGGGCCAGCCTAAAGTGGATGCAGCGCCCTACACCGGCACTGGGGTGAAGGCATTTACAGAGTCTGACTGGAAAGCTGGCGACAAAAACAGCTGGGCCCAGCAACTCAAAACGCGCGCTCAATATGGGCAAAACGATCACACGCGATCCAACTGAACGTGGGAGAGCAAGCATGAACCGATCTTCGGTAACGAATTACATCCAGTCGGGCCTGCTGGCGGCTGGCTTGATGTTGGGTGGCGTACTGAGTGTGTCTGCCCAAACATCAAGCGCGGCACCTGCGGTACCTGCGGCATCACCAGCACCGGCGGCAGCGCCTGTTGCAGCTGCCGACAGTGGCAAGACAGGTGCACTTGGCGTTCAAAGCGCCAACATCTTCTCGATTGCACCCGACGCTAATACCGATCCCAAGTACGCAGATCAAAACAATGGCGATCGCAGCAAGGTTCAGCCTGGCAACAATGCGCCCATGTGGCGACAAGTTGGCGCAGGTGTGACGGGCTACAGCAGCCTGCCTGCGTCAGAGGCACCTGAAGCTGGCAACCTGATTCAACCTTTTGTTCAATACCCAGGCTCTAAGCTCACCACAGCGGGCGAAGCATGGCGTCAAGTGCGCAACAACTGGATCATTCCTTACGGTGGCTCCTTGCTGCTCATCGTGGCATTGGCCATCGCGCTGTTTTATTACAGCAAAGGCACCATGAAATTGCATGGTGCTGAAACAGGTCGCAAGATTGAACGTTTCACACCGCTAGAGCGTGCGGCGCATTGGACCAATGCCATTGCTTTTGTGTTGCTGGCTGTGTCTGGTGTGGTCATAGCTTTTGGCAAGTATTTCATTCTGCCCATCATTGGCACTGCCTTGTTTGGTTGGCTGACGTATGCCTTGAAAAACATTCATAACTTTGCCGGCCCCTTGTTTGCCGTGTCACTTGTCATTGTGATTGTGACTTTCATCAAAGACAATTTGCCCAGCAAGGAAGACATCACTTGGTTGTTGAAAGGTGGTGGCTTGTTGTCTGGTCAAGAGGTTCCTTCTCACCGCTTCAATGCCGGCGAGAAAGTCTTGTTCTGGTTGGGTGTGCTCGGTCTGGGCGCTATTGTGGTGGCATCTGGCTTGGTGTTGGACAAACTCATTCCGGGTCTCATTTATGAGCGCAGCACCATGCAAATTGCCAACATGATCCATGGCGTTGCCACGGTTCTCATGATGGCCATGTTCATGGGCCACATTTACATGGGCACCATTGGCATGCAAGGCGCCTACAGTGCCATGCGCGAAGGCTATGTCGACGAAACTTGGGCCAAAGAACATCACGAACTTTGGTACAACGACATCAAAGCGGGCAAGATCCCTGCACAAAGATCTCCAGAAGCAGTTGCCCAAGGTGGTACCGTTTCCACATCGGCATCTGCCTAAAGTTTGAGGATACAAACCATGAAAAAAACTTTCATCAGCTTGGCCACAGTGGTCTTGGCCTCTTTGTTCAGCGCGTCAGTCATGGCCAAATTGCCAGCGCCTAGCGACGAGGCTAAAGCCAAAGCGGCAGAAGCTGCTGCCAAAACAGCCCATGGCAACAAAGTGGCCGACTTTCAGCTGTGCAAGTCGCGCGAAAAAGTAGCTGCCCACTATTACAAAACGGCCAAGGCCACGGGCAAGCAAACCACACCTCCTGTGGCAACACCCCCGTGTGCTGATCCTGGACCGTTTGTGGCTGCAGCACCTGCCGCGCCTGCAGCGGTAGCAGCAGCCGGCGCGAAGCCAGCTGCACCGGCCGCCGCGCCCGCAGCCGCTGCGCCTGCCAAAAAATCCTGATTTTTCCCTGAATTCGTCAGGTTGAAAGTCCCTCGCTGAGTCAGCGAGGGACTTTTTGCGTTAGGCTCGTGCCAGTCAATTTCAATTACACATGTCGACTCCAACCTCCCTCAAACCGCGACTCACACAGGCCCGAGCCGAACTCACGCGTCAAATTGAGGTGGTCAATGAGTTTGGTGAAGCCTCACACATTCACATTCCTTCAGAGCGTGCTTTGACGGTCTATTTGGACAAGCGTGAACTGGTGACCCTCATGACTTTAGGCGCGAGCCCAGAGCACTTGGTGTTGGGCTTTTTGCTCAATCAACGCTTGATTCAATCGGCCCACGAAATTGATTCCATCACCGTAGATTGGACCTTGGGTGAAGGTGAAATGGGCCAACCCGGCGTGGCTGCGGTCAAAACACGCCTGGGTCAAAGCGAGGCCGGCCACAAGACTGCGGCCCGCGTTGTTACCACGGGTTGCGGCCAGGGCAGTGTTTTTGGTGACTTGGTCAATGACATTGATGCCATTCAACTCGATCCGCACGCAAAAATAGATCAAGCCACCTTGTATGCCTTGGTCAATGCCATTCGCATTCAAGAAACCACTTACAAATCGTCTGGCTCTGTGCATGGTTGTGCCTTGTTCAAAGGCGCGGACATGCTGATGTTTGTGGAAGATGTGGGACGACACAACGCTGTCGACACCATTGCAGGTTGGATGGCCATGAACGACGTCAGTGGTCAAGACAAAGTGTTTTACACCACAGGCCGTCTTACCAGCGAGATGGTCATCAAGTCGGCGCAAATGGGTGTGCCAGTTGCGGTGTCGCGCAGCGGCATTACACAAATGGGGCTTGATGTGGCGCAACGCGTGGGCCTTTGTGCCATTGGCCGCGCTACCAACAAGCGCTTCTTATGCTTCAGTGCGGCACATCGTTTGATTTGGCAAACAGAATTGGCCGAGAACGCCGCTAAGTCTGTTGCCCATGACTGACCGCGCCAACATATCGGCGATGCCTGCTTGGCGTTTGGCCCTTCAATTGGGCTGGCGCAACCTTTGGCGAGACTTTCGCTCGGGTGAGTTAAACCTGTTGTTGGTCTCTGTGGTCTTGGCTGTTGCTGCTCTCTCAGCAGTTGGATTCTTTGCCGACCGTTTACAAGCTAGCTTGTGGCGCGATGCTCGCCAACTGTTAGGTGGCGATGCTGTGGTGGTGAGCGATAAAGTGACGCCCGATGCTTTTGTCGCCAAAGCGCTAGCCCTGGGTTTGACAATGCAAACCACAGTCAACTTTCCCAGCATGGCACGCGCCGATGATGCCCAAGGCGGCGATACCAAGCTGGTCGCACTCAAAGCCGTTTCTGAAGGTTACCCGTTGCGCGGCAACATGAGTTTGTTCAAACCAGAGGCCACCAATCCGAAGGTGGCGAGCGAAGACGTACAGACCACCCGCGAGGTCCCCAAGCCAGGCTCCGTTTGGGTTGATCCGGCCTTGTTAGAAAGTTTGAATTTGCAATTGGGTGATCGCTTGTGGTTGGGCGACAAAGATTTGCGAATTACCGCACTCATTCACCGCGAACCCGATCGCGGTGCCAACTTCATGAATTTTGCACCCAGGGTCATGATGCACCATGACGATGTGGCTGCCACGGGCTTGGTTCAACCGGCCAGTCGCATCAGCTACCGCATGGCCATTGCAGGTTTAGAAGATCAACGCAACGTGCAGTTGTTTTTGAAATGGGCCAGAGATCAAGTTTTGTTGCCAGAAGTTCGTGGCGTTCAAATTGAATCGATGGAAAGCGGCCGGCCCGAAATGCGTCAAACGCTAGACCGTGCAGAAAAGTTTTTGAACTTGGTGGCCTTGTTGGCTGCGTTGCTCTGCGCTGTGGCCGTGGCCTTGGCTTCGCGTACTTTTGCGGCGCGGCACTTGGATGGCTGCGCTTTGCTGCGTGTCCTGGGGCAAAGTCAGCGCACGCTGAGCCTGGCTTACGGTTTTGAATTTGTCACAGCGGGTGTGTTTGCCAGCGTGTTGGGGCTTGCTTTAGGATTTGGCATTCATCACGCATTTGTATGGTTGTTGGCGGGTTTGGTCGATGCACAACTGCCGCCCAGCTCGGGAGCACCTGTCGTCTTGGGTTTGGGCATGGGGCTGACCCTGTTGGTGGCTTTTGGTTTGCCCCCCGTTTTGCAGTTGGCCAAAGTCCCAGCCATCCGCGTCATCAGGCGTGACATGGGTGGTTTGCAACCTGCCTCGATGGGCGTCTTGGTCATGGGTTTGCTTGGCTTTGCTGCAGCCCTGATGTGGGCCAGCCGCGATGTGAAGTTGGGATTGCTGACAGTCGTTGGCTTTGCTGCCGCCACGCTGTTTTTTGCAGCCATCACTTGGGTCATGTTGAAACTGCTGAGGCGTTGGGTGCCGGGTCAAGCCACACCCAGATGCTTGCTATTGGCCACGCGTCAAGTGATGGCGCGTCCCGCCTACGCGGTGGTGCAAGTCAGTGCGTTGTCTGTGGGCTTGTTGGCATTGGTTTTGTTGGTTTTGCTCAGAACCGACCTCATCAGCAGTTGGCGCAAGGCCACACCCGTCAATACACCCGACCGCTTTGTCATCAATGTGCAGCCCGATCAAACTGCGGCATTTCAGTCCGCATTGAGCCAAGCCGGTGTGTCGTCCTACGATTGGTACCCCATGATTCGCGCACGTTTGGTGGCCATCAATGACAAAACAGTGAGCCCAGAAAATTATTCGGATGACCGTGCAAAACGCTTGGTAGACCGTGAATTCAACGTGTCAGCGCGTGCCGCCAAACCAGAACACAACGCAGTGGTACAGGGCCAATGGACAGAAGGTGAGAAGGACGCGCTCAGCGTGGAAGCTGGCATTGCCCAAACTTTGGGCTTGAAAATGGGCGACCGCATGCGCTTTGATGTGGGTGGTGTGATGTCTGAAGGTCGCATCACTTCCATCCGCAAAGTGGACTGGGGCTCGATGCGCGCCAATTTCTTTGTGATGTATCCGGTCGATCAATTGCCCGATGTGCCCTTGAGTTACATGGCCGCATTTAAAACCCCTGATCAAAAATCTTTTGAGCGCAATTTGTTGCAGCAGTTTCCCAACATTACCAGTGTTGACATGCGCGCCACACTGACGCAAGTGCAAAAAGTCCTAGACCAAGTCATCAGGGCGGTTGAATTTTTATTTGCGTTTACGTTGTTGGCTGGCTTGCTGGTCCTGATGGCTGCTGTTACCTCTACGCGTGAAGAACGCAAACGTGAATTTGCCATCATGCGTGCCCTGGGCGCGACAGGCCGGTTGCTGAGTCAAGTGCAAACGGTCGAGCTCATGGGCGTTGGCTTATTGGCAGGCTTTTTGGCCAGTTCGGTGGCGGTAGGCGTGGGCTGGGGGTTGGCACGCTTTGTATTTGAGTTCGACTGGACCGCATCTTTGTGGGTGCCCTTGATAGGATCGCTAACGGGCGCTATGTTGGCCTGGGTGGCCGGCTGGTGGGGCTTGTCTGAAGTGCTGCGTCAGCCCGTGTCGCAAACCTTGCGACAAGCTGCAGAATAAGTTCAACGGGTCTCTGAGGGGGTGAGCAGCACCACCAATGCGCCTGCTCCGCCTTCGGCGGGCTTGGCTTGAACAAAAGCCATCACTTGGTTTTTTTGTACCAACCAACTGTGCACTTTGGACTTGAGAACAGGTGTTTTGCCGGGTGAGCCAAGTCCTTTGCCATGCACCACTCGCACACAGCGAATGCCGTTCTTGTGCGCTTCTCGAATGAAGGTTGTCAGGGCCAGACGCGCTTCATCGCTGCGCAAACCATGCAAATCGATTTCGCGCTGAATGGACCAGTCGCCTTTGCGCAATTTGCGCGTTACCTCAGGGCCAACGCTGGGCCGTCTGAAACTCAAGGCTTCGTCGGTGTCGAGCAGGGTGCTGACATCAAACTCATCGCTCAGGGAGTCTTGGATGACCTTTGCTTCGTCTTTTTGCAACTGTGTAGCGACTGGCGCGCGGGGTGTTGTGGGGATGTGGGCTTTGTTGTGCAAAGGCAAAGGCGCAACTTTACCGATGGCCCTTGCAAATAAATTCTGATCGGCCTCTGTTTTTTTCATAGCAGCCGCGCGCGCAGCAGCCTCCGCAGCTGCTTTGGCTTGCGCCTCGGCAATTTGCTTTTGAACGAGTTTGAGGTCTTGAAGCGATTGAAATTTCACGAGCCAATGTTGCCACAAGCCTTGCCCGATTTAACGCTTGTTTACAAAACACCTTGCTCGGCCATGGAGAAGGCTTGGCCAGGGCCCACAATGACATGGTCCAGTACACGAACATCGACCATGGCCAAGGCAGATTTAAGGGTGTGGGTCAGGTGTAAGTCGGCAGGACTGGGGTGCACAGACCCACTGGGATGGTTGTGCGCCAACACCACGGCTGCGCTGTGGTGGTGCAGCGCCCGCAGCACCACCTCGCGTGGGTAGACGCTGGTTTGGCTGAGGGTGCCCCGAAACAAAGTTTCCATGCAGAGCAGCTTGTGTTGGGCATCCAAAAACATCATGGCAAAGACCTCGTGGTGTTTGTGCGCCATGTGCAGTTGCAAAAACAACTGCACACTGGCCGCGTTTTGCATGACTTCACGGCTTTGCAATTGCTGCGACATGGCGCGTTTGGCCAGCTCCATGACAGCCAACAGCTCGGTTTGTTTGGCGGTTCCCAAGCCTTTGATTTTGCCTCGCTGGTAAGCCGGGGTGATGAGTAAATTGGCCAATCCACCACTGGCCAACAGCATGTCTTGGGCCAACTGCAGCACATTTCGTCCCGCAACACCTGTGCGAAGAAGCAAGGCCAACAATTCGGTATCGCTGAGGGCGCCGGGGCCGCGAGACAGCATTTTTTCGCGC
>VFQS010003054.1_pt1 | contig 13066 bp, 14 predicted proteins | sample 3512361 | NCBI WGS metagenome assembly VFQS01 (sample SAMN10412375, study PRJNA504923) | tailings metagenome | isolation source: Relicate 1 Philex TSF3 active mining | place: Philippines
TTAGACCTTAATATTGATATTGATGCTTTATTAAAAAAGAAAGCTGAAATGCAAGCTGCTAAATCACAAGCAAAAGAAGATGCTAAAGATAAAGTAGATGCTAAAGTAGCTGCTAAAGTAGCTGCTAAAGTAGATGCTAAAGTAGCTGCTAAACCTGAAGCTCAAGCACAAGCTCAAGTTGTAAAATTAGATGCACAAGTTGCTAAAGCTGAATTAAAAGACGCTAAGGCTTCTCTCAAAGATGCTAAGGCTGACTTAAAAGTAGCACAAGCTGAATTAAAAGATGCATCTACACCAGCAGAAAAAGCAATTGCTGCAACTCAAGTTGCTAAAGCTGTTGCTAAAGTAACTAAAACTGAAAAAGAAGTTGTAAAAGCTGAAACTAAAGTAGATACTAAAATAGCCGTTGCTGAAGCTAAAGGTGTTGCAGTTTCACCAAGATCAGAAACTCCTGTATCAGAAACTCCAAGATCAGAAGCTCCTAGATCAGAAACACCAAGATCAGAAACACCAAGATCAGAAACTCTTAAATCACAACAAATGGTTGATAGACCAGTAAGAGATACTATTGCAAAAGCAGTTAAAGAAGCAACTAAACCACTTCAAGAAGTACCTAAAGTTGGTTGTGCAATGGAAGTTAACAAAGTCAAGAGAGAATTAGAAAATGAAATCAATAAATTAAAAGTTCAATTGAATGCTAGAGCCACAGTTGCTGGTCCAGATGGTAAGATTGCTGCAAAATACTTCGAAGCATTATTAACTGACCTTAATGAAAAAGGATTATTAGATGCAAGAGATATTGAAAATATTCAACTTAAAATGCGTTCTAAATTATTAAGTATGGAAGAAGTTATTAGCTCATTAGAAATGTTAAAGAAAGAAGGTAAAGCTAAAGTTCGTAGTGTTGAAGGTAAGGTAAAAGACGATAAAGTATATAATGAATTACCTTCTGATTTTTATTCACCTTTAGGAGATAAAATTGCTAATGAATGGGATAATGAATATACTATTTTAAACACCAGTAAATGGCAAGTACCAATGCCAAGACCACCTGTATGTATTAATACAGCCCCTTGCAAAGTTTGTCCATCAGATGCATCAAATTACCCTGTTAACTTAAAACAATGGGATGATTCTAGATATGTTACACAATCTAAAATTAACAAAAAATGGGCTGATGATCAAGCAAGAGCTTAAATATAAATAGAATTGGTTAAAATAATAATATCTAATTTTAATATTATGAATAAGAGAATATTAATATTCTTATTGTTAATATTTATATTTATATATGTATATGTATTTATATTTAGAAATAATAAAGAATTTTTTGGACCACTCACACAATTAGAATTAATCGATCTAAAATTACCAAAAGGTGAATGGAAGAATAATTGTAGATTAGTTTGCTGGAACCCACCAATTTTAACTGCAGATTGTAGAGATGATTTAGGACATTATCATAATTCATCAATTAATGTTGATTCTTGCTATACTAGAGAAGTACATGGTGATCATGGTCATTTAGATTGTCATTAAATTTTTATTCTAAGACTTTATATTATTATGAATAAAAATTTAATATTTTTTATTATTTTACTTATAATTATTTTAATGTTAATTAATAATCAAACTATTCAAGAACATTTTAGACCTTGGAAGCATGATATTTATAACAGAAATAAAAAAATTATTAATCAAAAACTTGTTTTGCCTGCTGGAGATTGGAAAGATACATGTCAAATAGTTGATTATAGACCACCATTACTTTGGGCCGAGTGTAAAGATTTTAAAGGAATTTATAGAATTACTTCTAAAAATTTGTCAAACTGTATATCAAAAAATTTATCAAATATTGATGGAGAATTACAATGTGATAATTAATAAATTTATTTAATTTATTAATGTATCAGATTATATTGTAAACAATGTGATAATTAATAAATTTGTTTAATTTATTAATGTATCAAATTATATTGTAAACAATGTGATAATTGATAAATTTGGTAAATAAATAGATAATTAAAATAATTTCAGTTTATTTTATTTTAATTATATTATTCTTTTTTTTGTCTTTCATATGACATTACTTTATGATAAATTTCTGGCGTATATTTACATTTTTTATACTTAATACAATGCCATATTTTTGATAATCTATTAGCTTCTTTCCAATCTACGTTATTTTTTTCTATTTTTTTAATATAATCTAATTTAGCATTAAATTGCAAATCAGATTCTGAAATATATCTTAATATTTTAACCGACTTATTTTGATAATTTATTTCTATATAATTTGTTTCCATTATTTAATTATAAAAATTGATATTAACAAGATATAAAAACAATTTTTTATATATTAATAATGGAGGATTTAAAACAACTTAACACAATAATTACACAAGCCTATAAACTCGTTAATAAAATTAGCGAAGATAATAGATTTGAAGAATTAGTTGAAGTGAATACGGAATTATTAAATAAAATCAGTATATTAGAAAAAGAATTAGAAACAAAAACTAAGGAGTTTAATGATTTGAAAACAAAATATGATCACGATATTAATGTTAAAAACAATGAAATTAAGGAAAAAACAGAAGAACTTAAAAACTTAACTAAAGTATCTTTTGTCCAATCACTAAATAAACAAGTAAATGATAAAAATTTAATTATCCAACAATTAGAAAATCAAATTATTAAGTTAAGAGCTAATCAAGCTAGTGAAAATAAATTTTATGCACCTGTAGTAACGGAACCAGTTTTTGTAAATAAAGAATCCGAATCTGTTAAAATATCAGAACCAGTCGAAGAAACAAAAACAAGCAAAAAGAAGGGTAAAAAAGAAGAAACTAAATACGAAGAACCAATTATTGATGAAATAAAAACTGATCCTATTAATGAAGAAAAAGAACCAATAGAAGAATCTAAACCAAGTAAAAAGAAATCAAAAAAAGAAGAACCTAAATATGAAGAACCAATTATTGACGAAATAAAAACTGATCCTATTAATGAAGAACCAGATCATCAAGAAGAAGAAACCAAAATTCAAGTTAATAAAAAGAAATCAAAAAAAGAAAAACAACCTAAACCTTTTGATCCAGAAGAATTTGAAGATGTTAATGGATACGAATTATTATCATATAAAAAAAATTATTACTTAAGAGACCTTGAAACAAATGAGCTTTATAATATAGTCGATAATAATCCAGGAGAAATTGTTGGGTTATTGAATTCAAATGGTAAAGTTAAATTCAACTAATTTAACTCCAAAAATAAAGTTAAATTCAACTAATTTAACTCCAAAAATAAAGTTAAATTCAACTAATTTAACTAATACAAATAATTTAACTAATTAGTTTAAACAGATAAATTTATTTATTATAATATTAATGAGTATTGATAATAAAGAAATTTTAGTTGGAATAGATTTCGGTACTACCAACACAGTCATCACACATTTTGTTAACAACAAAGCACAAATATTACTTGATGGTATTTTTAAAATTATTCCATCAAAAATTGCTAAAGTCGATGGTAAATTTTATTGTGGTAATTATATTCCTGTAAACTGCTCTAACATTATTCATAGTTTTAAAATATCAATTGGATCAAACATTGAGTTTAAATTTAACATGGATTTAGAAACAGTCACAGACAAAAATACTGATACACAATCTTATACACATCAAGATTTGTTGGTTATTTTTTTTAAACATTTAAGTGAAATTATTCGTAAAAATTTAAAACAATCAGACATAAATATTAAAGCAGTTATAACTGTACCATCTAATTTTAATGATAATCAAAGAGAAATAATTAGATCTGCATATGAAGCAGTAGGTATTAAAGTTATTAGAATAATTAATGAACCATCTGCTGCTGCATTAGCTTATGGACTATCACATTCATCTGGAGAATTAGAAGAAATTTTAGTTATAGATACTGGTGGTGGAACTATGGATTTTACCATTTTACAAAAATTAGATACGTTTTTTGAAGTTGTTCATAGTGAAGGTTTAAATGATTTAGGAGGAAACAATTTTACTAAATTAATTGCAGATGATATAATTAGAGTTAATAATTTAACTCAAACAAAAATAAACGAAACTGTTTTGTGGAATCAAGCTCAAAAAATTAAAGAAAAACTAACCTGGTTAGACAGTTATGAAACTAATATAAATAATTTGACAGAAACAAAAAAAATTAATTATAATTTGTCAAGAACTAAATTTGAAAATCTTTCTAATGAACTAATTAAAAAAGTGGAAAATACTCTTGAAAATATTTTAGATTCACATTCAAACATTAATTGGGTTATTTTAGTTGGTGGTACAAGCAGAATTCCTGTATTACAACAAACTATTAAAGCTATTACTAAGAAAAATCCATGGATTCACCCTAATTTAGAATCTGTTGTTTCAGAAGGTGCTGGTCTTTATGCCGGTATCATTGAAAATAAATATCAAGCAAATGATGGTGTTGTTTTAATGGATGTATTACCTTTATCTCTTGGTGTTGAATTGGCAGATGGATCTTATTCAATTATTATTCCTAAAAATACACCATTACCTGTCAAACGTAGTCAAAAGTATACAACTGATACACCTGGCGACACCAGCATTAAAGTAAAAGTATATCAAGGAGAACGTATGATAGCTAATAAAAATTTTTTAATTGGAGAATTTGTTTTTGACAAAGTTTCTGCTGGTGGTGTTCCTATCATCGAAATTGCATTTAAAGTTGACCTTAATTCAATAATTAATGTTATTATTGTTGATAGAAAATCAGGAGTTGAAAAAAATATAATTATCAAAGATATTCCTCAAATTAATAGCGAAGATGCTGATAAAATTATTGAACAAGCTACTAGTTTAGCAGATACAGACGAAGCCGAATTAATAAGAAATCAACATATTTATATGATTAGAACTCATATTGAAAATTCATTAATAAATCTTCAAATAAATGATTTGATAGGTGAAGCCGATAAAAATGAAATGTTAGAAAAATTTAAAACAATTGAAGAAACTATTGAAACTATGAATAACTTTCAATTAATTGAAACATTAAAATATTTACAAGACTCTTATGCAATAATTGGATCGGTATTACCAGATCAGGAAGAATCTGATGATAAAATGGATGGAATAGAAAAATTATTTTATAATGACAGAAAATGCGAGCTTAAAAATAGAATTGGTATGTTATTAGCTAAAAATCCAAATTGGGGAGAATTTTTAGATCCAGTATTAGAAGAGTTAGGCTATGAAACAGTAACTATTGACTATATAAATGAAAAGTTAGCTTTATTAGAGCAATTAGAAGAAGATAATGAATCCAATGACACTAGAGATTATAAACAAGAACTAAATAATTTATGTATGTACATTAAATCAGAAGTTGAATCAGGTGGGATAGATTTAGGAGATAAAAATATAATATTGGCAGAATTAATTAATCAAACAATTAATTTGCTAAATGAAAATTCTCCAGAAATAAATTGGAAAGAACAATTGGAATTATTAAATAACAAATGTGAAGAAATTTATAATTTATAATGTTTATCTAAAATATGGGTTCCAACTATTAATTCCTTTAATAAATTCATTAACAAAACCATCTGATTTTTCAAAATCAAAATAACAATGTTCAAAATCTATAATCCAAATTTTGTTGTTATAATTGATAAAATTATAACCAGTTATATCAGGATATGTTATATTATTTGTCTGTAGTTTTTTAATAATTAATCTTACTTCATTAATCATATGGTCTGGAACCTGACTAATTTCTTCTCCATAATAATCTGATAATGACATTGCTGGAATTTTTTCCATAGCCATTTGTTTTAAATTTTTATCATAATTAATTATTTTTGGCACATTAAGAATTTTCAAATTCCAAATATAATTATGCATATTATATTCATGAAATGATACGTCCGATTTTATAAATATATTAGATTTGGTTTTGGCTTGAGCTTGAGTTTTAGTTTCTGTTTTATTCATTAAAAAATCATATTTCTTTTTAATAAATAAAATGTATTTTCATTTTTTATAAATTAATTAAAAAACTATTTGTGTTTTAGAGTATCATTACTTGATTTAATTAATTCTTCATCTGTTACATAACCATTTGTATCATTTATTACACTAGTATATGCTTCAATTAAACAATGCCCACAAGAAAAAGTAACTTTATTTTTCCATTTGGATTCTAAATATTGAACCATTTGGTTAATATTATCAGTTTCTTTTTGTTTAGCAGCTTGTTTTTTCTGCTGTCTTTTGGTAGGTTTAATTGAATTATAATTATTTTTTAGTTTTCCTGACATTATAATAATTATATTATATTCTTTTAAAACAAAATAGTTTTATAAATCAATATGATTGTATCTACCATTTGAATCTGTATAAGTAAACTTGTTATTTGAATACTTACAATATAGTGTTGAATTGTATCTATCGTTAAATTGGTTAGACAAACAATATGGAACAATATTTTGTTCAACATTCGGTTTACTAAAATCCTTCTTTTGAACAGATTCATTTATAGACTTTAGTTTCCAGAAATCTTCACCAATCTCTTTTACATAAGATCCTGGTACCTTTAGGATGCAAATAAAATTGTCCGAAGAATTATAGTTAATATTAAAAAATAGTTTGATTATTTGATAATCTGGATGATGAGCAAAAATAATTTTTTTAGTATTTTTATTAATCATAATAAAAGCAGTACAACTACCAAGACCATATGTCATCATTGGTTTAAAATTATTATCAAGTATAGATTCTTTAATTTGGTACATATTTATAGTACAACATTTGTCTGCGTGTTTATTTGATAAAATTGTGGAACAACAAGCTTCACAAACCATTGATTTATCTGAAATATTTGACTCAACATAAACCATTGATTTATCACACGTTATATTTTCAGTTTCATTTTCATCATAAAAAACCAATGGATTGGTGCTCATATTATTGATTTCATTATATATATTATTTTGAGTCATTAGAATAATTAATAATGTTTGATATAATTATTTTTTTCAATTTTTAATTGTTTTATAAATTTTAAATTAAAAAAGTGGAGAATCTTTTATCAAAAATTAAAGCCTTGTGACAAAGCCATAAAAATTATTTAATAAATTAATTATTTAAGGGTTAGGGTTATAAGGATTATTGAATAAAACAGGTGGAAATATTTTAGTACTCATTCCAGATGCATTAACATGTCCACCACCACCATATGCCTTAGCAATCTTACTAACATCTACTTTGTTACAAGATCTTAAACTGACATAATAGCTTTCATTTACATTATTATATGACCACATAACTGCAAAATCAATTGAATCCATTGAACTTAATACATTTCCAACTTCAGATGCATGTTCAACCGAACAATTTACAATACAAACATTCCATCCCATAAATTTATCAATACGTTTACTGGCTGTTTCTGCAATTGATTTAGCTTTTTGACTATTAGCTTGATTAATTACTTGGCCTAATCCCATTACAAAATTAAATTTATCTTCTGATTTATAAATTTCATCATATAGTTTAAATATTTGGTCAAAATCATAGTAATTATATCCATCCCACAAAGTAAATAATCCTGCAGTAAAATCTTTTGACCCAGGTACAATCCATTTCCAAAGATCTCTGTCTTGGACCATTTGAATAAATAGAGGTACTGGAATTTCAGGATAAAAATATTCCCAAGTTAATCCAGCACCTGATTTATTCATATCAAATATAGCATATGGAACATCCTTTAATGCATCTTTAGCAGTAATATGGTGATCTAATATCTTAATTTCGCTACAAATATTTTCTAATTCTTTTAAATTATCACACGATGGTGCAAAATCACAAAAAATAACTTTTTTATTTTCTAGTCTAGAAAAATCATATGGTAATCCATGTTTCATGGGGTATAGATCAATATTTTTATTAAATGATTTATGAAAGTTATTTACAATCCATCCAGATGTTAAACCATCTTGACAAGGATAATGAAAAATAACAACGTCATATAACTTATAGTTGATACTATTATTTGATTCTGTCATTATATAATATTATTAATAAATATAATTATTAATAATATCAATTTTTATGAAATTTTATTTTATTTTATTTTGTTTTGTTTTGTCTTATTTTACATAATAAAAACATTGAAATATATATTCTTTCTGATTTTACAAATTATGTTAATGGTTCTTCTATTTAAACATATTATTAATTCTATCGTTTCATTTTTAATATCAATAACCTTACTGGTTTATATTATTTCACTATTTTATCCAGTAGTTTTAAAATTATATATTTGGTCATTAATTGCAATTAATATTTTTATCATGGCTAAAATTTATGGAGAAGGATATGGAAGGTATTTAATTAGTTCAATGACAGATCTATACGATTTAGACGATGAGTAATTTTATTTAGTTAATAAATAATAATCAATATTTGGAAAAAAACAAAAATATCCTCCAGTGCTTTCTATTGTTTTTTTTATCAAATTAATATGATGTACTTTTTTACCAACTTTAATTTCTATGTTAGTTTCAAAGTTATTAATTGCATTATTTATAATATTATTCGATTTACTATCATATTCAAATTTTTTTATTCCATCATAATAATAGTAATAGTCATAATTTGGATAGTTTATTTTACTGTAATTAATATTTTTTAATTTATAATTTGGATCAATATGAGCTTTCATAAAATGTTCAGTAAATCTATATATTGGAATCTCTTGTTGGCATTTATTACAAATCTTATTCATCTAAAATACTAAAATAAAAATATTATTTAGTGGTTTAAATTATTTCTATAATTATAATTATTAAAGTTTGAGTTTATTGGTTTTCTTGGAGAATTAATTCGTGAAAATTTTGGCGAACTAATTTGTATTTTTACGCTATTAGGTATTATTTTTTGTTCTTTTTGATTTTCCATTAATAAAGATTCTTTAGATTCTACATCACCTTTTGTATCATTTTTTAGAATTGGAATTAAACTTCTTTCACTATTTATTTTAATATAACAAATTTTACCAAGACAACCAATAATAATTAATCCTATAATACCTGCAAATACATAAAGTACTATCATACCACCACCTGGTTGAACTGTTGGACTAACAGTAGGTGCCATTGTATTTGGTTGAGTAGGTATTAGACTTGGTTGTGGGGTTGTGGTTGGACTGATACTAGGTGTTGGTTTGGTTGTTGGGTTTGGTGTTGGATTTTGTGTTGGTTCAGGAGTTGGTGTTAATGTTGGGTTAGGTGTTGGGTTAGGTGTTGGGTTAGGTGTTGGGTTAGGTGTTGGATTTGGTCCAATTAAATATGGATCAGGTAAATCAAAATTAATTGTATCAACCAAATTAAATGTTGCATCTGTTACAATATTATTTGCAGTTATAAGGTTAACTGGATTTTGTAAATCAAGTAATACATCACATTTTAATCCAACATAACTTCCAAAAAATCTATTTGCCATAAAAGCGAATAAGGAATTAGCTGCAGCAGGATCAGGAGATAATTGAGTGCTTAATAATGCTTTATTTTTTTGTAATCTTTGTAATTGAATTAATACCATATGACCACAAAAATGCAAAGTAGGAGCTTGGTCTAATGTAGTTATTTGTGGCTGATTAACTCCTCTTCTGTATGCATTTATTTTAACAATACTAGGTACAGAATTGAGATTAATTTTAACACGAACCATAGGATCGCCTTTAGGAATATAAGCAAAAGGAGGATTTTGATTCATTGCAGCATGAATTTCATTAAGAGCTAACGATGTTATTTTAGTGACGCCAGTTGGATCAGTTAGACTAGGAACATTATATGGAGTGCAACCCATTGCCATGTCCATAACAGTTAAAAGTCTATTATCTGATCCATTCTTTAAAATAATAGCGTTAGGATGATTTAGTCTGTTTGATGGGGTATCTTGAGCAACTAAACCTGTTGCAGGATCTACTAAATAAGTAGTTACAACATTATCGCTAGGATCCATATCAACTAGAGTAAAATCTCGAGTGGTTAAACAAGGTTCGCCATCAACAGCAACACCTAAAGGTGGTATTGGTGGATTAAATCGTATACCTTGATTAATGTATGAATTAATTTTGTTGAAAAAGTCTTCACCATTACAATGAGCAAACTGACCAAAAATATCACCACCACCTACACCATTTGTAATACCATTAACACACTTACCTTGTATAACATTGGTTTGTGGTATTAAAGTAATTGAGTTAGCATTTGTTCCAAACCAAATTCCAACAATTGAATTGGTTGGCATATTAAATGTAGTTGGTGGTACTAAAGGATTTGTTCCCGCTGTAATAACAATAGGATGATATAACATAAGATTTTTTGTGTCTATATCAAAAATTAAAGCTTCAACAAATGTTGCCGCTTGAGGATCTTTCATAACACAAGGTGCAGCCGGAGATACATTTTGTAATTGATAAGGAGTAATTAAACCATTGTAACTTAGAGGAAATTGCGGAATAATTAAATTACAGTCTGGGGCAGGTACAGATTTTACAACAAAATATGAAAGTAAATATGAACCAATAAATGAAGCTAATATTTTTTTTAACAACATTTATATACTAAATATTATATATTAAAGGGGATAATTGTTTATATCATATCTTATTTATTTAAATTAATTTTATAAATTATTAGATTAATTAAACAATAATTATTATTTAATTAATTAAAAATGAGAATTAGGAAGTACTATTATATTTATTTTATTTAAGCAGATTCAGTTGCTTCGGATTTTTTAACTTTCTTAAGAGAGTTTTTGAAGTTCTTAACGATTTCACGACCGTCTTGGATTTTGTAGGTAACAGGAGTGTCGAGTTTTTGGCGTTGACCGATGTAAGTGTAAACAGCTTTCTTGGATTTACGAGTAGATTCGCAAATGCTGAAAGTGATTTTGGTTTGAGGTTTTTCGGTTTCACGGAAGTATTTAGATAAAGCTTTGTTAGCAGCTTGATAAGGAGTTAAACCAGTAAAGCGACCTTCGAATTCTTCTTTACCAGGGAGTTTAACTTTGAATGAACGAACACGGCGATCACCGGATTCTTCATCACCTTCTTCAGCTTCAGCTTCGACTTTTTTAGCAACTTTCTTTTCAGCTTTAGGAGCAGCAGCTTTCTTACCACCTTTTTGTTCGGTTTTAGCAGCAGCTTTTTTGGTTCCTTTAGCAGGAGCAGCTTCAACTTTAGCTTCAGCAACAGGTGCAGCTTCGGCTTTAGCAGCTACTTTTTTACCACCTTTTTGAGCAGGAGCAGCTTCGACTTTAGCTTCAGCAACAGGTGCAGATTCAGCTTTAGCAGCTACTTTTTTACCACCTTTTTGAGCAGGAGCAGGGGTTTCAACTTTGGCTTCAACAACTGGAGCAGCTTCAGCTTTAGCAGCTACTTTTTTACCACCTTTTTGAGCAGGAGCGGTTTCGACTTTTGCTTCAACAACTGGAGCGACAGGGGTTTCGGTTTTTTGAGCGGTTTGTTTTGAGTTTTTACCAGGCATTCTATTATATACTCTATTAATAGATTATTTTTTTAAATCAAACACACTTAATTTTTGTTTAAGTGCGTTTAATCCCTTTTTAAATAGAATCCATTTTGTTTAAGTCCTTTATTTGGCTGGCTCTTTTATTTGTAATCAAACGAATAAATTTCAGTTAATTAAGTAATTTAAATCTTAAGAATGTTAATGAACAATTCAGATAATAGTAATAAAATTAAGACTTTCAAGTTACATGTTTTACAACAAAGATACAAATATCTAACAGATGTTATTTTAAGATTAGAAAAACATGTAGATTTTTTATTTTTGAATAATTATTTAGATTTTAATCAAAAAAATCAAATACTTGGAAATGTTTTTATTATTTCTAAAAATCTCAACACCTCTTATAATAATTTTATTATTGAAAAATTAGATACTAAATATCATTTGGATTCTAAAATTAATGAGTTGATAAGCTTATTCCAATCTGATATTAATGATAATTTTTTAATTGATAAAATATTACCTATAATTAAAAAATCTACTGATCGTTTACCCTTACATGAACAGGAAGATGAACTAATTAATATAATTAATGATATTGGATATGATAATGTTGTTGATTTAATTGAATTTTATAATAGTAAATTCGAATTAAATAGCACACAATCACAGTTAATTAACGAAATCAAAAAAATATTTATTCCAACTAAAATAAGTTATTATGATGTTTCAAATCACGACGAAGAATATTATTGGAGATCTCCTGCTAAATTTAATGAAAATGATTTATTAGAATTAACAAGAGAACTGTGGATTAAAAATTTAAATAGTTCAACCGAGTACCTTAAAATTGAAGGTTATTTTATGAATGATACATTGTCTTGTTACAATAAAACATCTCAAATTAACTTTCCAATTCTCCAAAAATTAAAATCAAAAATTTTATCTGATCTTACAAAAGGTTCTATTGATTCCAAGTTTATTAAAAAATTTATCAGATATGATTATTTAGGTAATATTTATTCAATGAGTTCTAAAGCTTATATTAAACATATGGAAGAATCATATCAAAGATTCATGGAAGTTACTAGTTCTAGTTTTGTAAATATTATGAAAGATTTTATATCTAAAGGATCTGAAATTAAAAAAATGTTTGAATGCATATTTTTATTGTTATTAGGTAATGCTGATAATGCAGACATTGCTGGATTATTATTAGGATTAACAAAAGAAAAAAAATCATCAAGTCCTCTAGTATATAATTTATTAAGTCAAAGACTACCATATTATTTATTAGTTAAAATTAAGAAATCAAACAACAATATAAAATCTGAATTAGACAAAATTAAATCATTAACATCTGATGATATTGATTATAAAAAACAATTAGTAACAAATAAAAATATTCCACCTTCTATTAAATCATTAACCTTAGAAAAAATAGAAGAAATGAAATCTTACAATAATGAATACTATAAACAATTAACTTTTGTAAAACATATTTTAAAC
>VFQS010003057.1_pt1 | contig 13057 bp, 16 predicted proteins | sample 3512361 | NCBI WGS metagenome assembly VFQS01 (sample SAMN10412375, study PRJNA504923) | tailings metagenome | isolation source: Relicate 1 Philex TSF3 active mining | place: Philippines
CACGGGCAATCACCAGCTGCTGAATCTCTGAAGTGCCCTCGAAGATCGTGTGGATAGTCGGACGCAACTTTAGAAACTTATGAAAGATCAATGAATAGTGGACTTTCGCCGTTGGAGCAACTCTGTTCCTGTGACGCTCTGTCACAGGGCGACGACTTCTTAGTCACTTCGTGTCGGATTCTGACGTCAGTGAGCCGTCAAGAAATCGCTCGGCCGTTGAACAGTGCCATCTCTACTTCGTCAGGTTCGTCGTAGTTGCAGTTGGCCGCCCACTCGATGTACTGCTTCCACTCGGCACACGACCACTGCCACGTAAAGGACCTCACTCCGACATCGCTGGGAAGTCGACTTGCGACGACACGGTCAAGGATCAACGGCTGCACGCCTCCAATACCTCGTCGGTAACCAGCGAAATAGATCAGCTTGGTAAAGAATGCCGGTCCGAGCCAAGGGAGCCTTGGGCGGTTGAAGAATCCGGCGTAAACATCGCAGAGCGTGTCAACTGAGACTCGATCTGCGGTCAACGGCTGCAGAAGTGCTTGAAGCCGACTTCCTTCAGGATCAGCCGCCAGAGTTCGACCCGTACGCCAACGCCCGTAGCCAGTTGGTCCGTATCCCCACGCAAGTGCGCATGTCGTGAATGACCGGCTCGTGAGTTCGCCACTTCTCCATCTGGCCGCCATCTCAAATACGGCAGTTCTGGTCACGGAGTCGCCGACAGCAAAACCGGCTGGCCAAGCGTCAGATGGCATCGAGTCGCGCCACGTCTTCTCGCGTACTGGGATTGCACGAGTCTCTCCCGAAAGTAACTCTCGATCAGACATTCGTATCCATCATCCGTTGTCGGGGCCCATGGCTCCCCAGCCACCCGGAGGATCAAAATCGCCGCGACTGTTGTACGCCGATCGGCGCGATCGCCGAGCCGTCTGCTCACTTGCTCTTGTTCTCGCTCTCGCTTCCCATTCTCGTTTGCGCTTTAGTTCTTCGTCCTTTTGACTCTGCACTCTCGCCTTCCACTGCTCCTCTGTTTCGTCTGATCGTTGACCCCAAATCTCCTCGTGTTGACGCAGTGCTTCCGCTTGATTCATCCTCCGTCGAACAAACTTGTAGCCCACGAAACCCGCAATACCCGCCAGGGTGATCCACAACCAGCCGTAGGTTCCAAGGGCGGGCTCCCATTCTTCTTCTGACTGAACCGCCATAACTAAGTGATCGGGAAAGCGCATGTTGAGAACTGTACCGACTACGCCCCGCTTTGGGCCCTCTGCCATGCCGAGCCTGTAGATAACTCGCCCCTGTCACAGGGCAGTCAAAAACAGTCCATTTCCACCTGTGTTTGTGGCACTTTTGCTGTCACACAGCCGTATGCGTTGCCGACTGGGGTCTTCACGGTCTGGGGCATGACAGCAACACACACACCCACAGCACCCGCAGTAGTCCCCGAGGTCTGGTCGATTCGTGACATCGCCAGCTTCTACCGACGCAGTATCCGACAGGCGAGTCGCATCGTCAGCGACGCTACGTTCCCTCGACCAATCCGAGGCGACAAGCACCGCTGGGCGGCAAGCGATGTCGTCGCCTACGCCATCAGCTCTGACCACGGAGCCGAAGGCGTCCTCAAGCACGAGAAAACTCCACTGAAAGTTGTGCGAATCCCACGCTCTTCGCAGATGCGCTACGCGGGAGCCCGCTCATGACCCAGCTTCCAAAATGGATTCGTGTTTCCGCAGACGGTCGAATCTCGTACTATCCCAACAAGCAGGTAGGTAAGGGAAATCCTCGCAAACAGATTCGTGGCGGCAAGTCCTTTGCCGAAGCGATGAAGCGGGCCGAAGAGATTGTCGCCGAAGTCGAGATTGGAGCCAAACTCAAGATCGACCTCGAGGCAACGTGGGCCACTCTCTTTGCCCAGTGGGAACGCCACCACGTCAACGTCATCGAAGAAGGCACCTACCGGGCGCGCTTGTCGGCAATCAACCGACGACTTCTCGCAGCCATCGGGGATGTTCGGCTTATCGACACTGACCGAAGCACACTGACTACGGTCATTGATGCCGCGGTCGCAAGTGGAAACGGCGCCTCGTCGCTCGAAAGCGAAGTTCAAACTCTCACCTCGATTGCGAAGTGGGCGGAAGAGCGACTATGGCTCCCCGAAGATGCATTTGGTTCTCTGTCAAAAGTGCGAGATGCCATCAAACGCGGGCGAGCGCTCGCAGCATCGAACAACACACCCGAGGAAAACATCGGCCTCCAAGACGTTCCGACTTGGAAAGAAGTACTCAACCTTGCGAAAGCGTTTTACGATGTCATTCTCGCCGAGACTGGAAACAGAACTGTTGCGAAACAGTTTGCTGCGGCCGTGCGTGTGAATGCGGGGTCGGGATTGCGGCAATGCGAGCTTCTCGCTCTCACCACGAGTGACGTTTCACTGTCTGACGGAACCATCAAAGTGGACAAGCAGCTTGACCGCTATGTCCCTTGGGAAATAGGCGTACCAATGGCGACCCGACCACCCAAGTACAAGATGACACGACGGGTACGTGCATGGTCGAAGATTCAAAGTGATCTGAAGTTTCTCGTCGAACAAGCAGGTGCCGATGGAGTCCTGATTCCGCGGCTCGGGGAAGCGACTTTGTGGGCCGACGCTTGGGCGAATCGACTCGACAAAGCTCGTGAATCGGTCAACTGGAGATGGACCCAGCACTACCTCCGTCACCACTACGGCTCCTACACAACGGCGTCACGCGACGATGGCGGACTCGGCCAGTCCTACCCGGCTGTCCAGACCTGGATGGGACACAAGCACCTTGAGACAACCATGCGCACATACATTCATGACGTCAGCTCCGCGAGTGGCTGGATCGATTAGACAACAGGCGCAACACTTGCCTGAAGATCTCACGTTGTACCATTCTTGACTGATGGTTGACCTAATCGACGACTCACCGCATAGAGCACTCGCCGAGATTTCTATTGCGACGTGGAGTGCAGCCCGTGCGATTGCAGACATGAACGAACAGGAGTTGCCAACTGATCAGCAGCTCATCGCCTGCGCTGAACTTGCGATCTCGAACCACCAACATTCTGATCGACTCTCCTTGATCGGCCTGATTCTGAGTTATGAACACGACACGATCTCGGTTCAGTACGACCTCATGGAGTACGAGGAGGAAGTCGACGACACTGAAGGCTGGGATTAGTCGATCCCGACATTTCAGTGTCGGCGGTCGGCTGCCGCTGGACAGAAAGACTGTCTTTTGCGTCAAACTGACGCTTGCTCGCGTCATTCTGACGTACTAAATAACCCAATAACAGCTATCTAAATCTCCTACTTGACGTCATTTTGACGCTGCGGACAGTGGACAGCATGAACCACTCCCACTCAACCCAAATCACCGATCGTTACCTCGAACACTTCACACCAAACGAGTTTCGTTTCCGCTGGCTTGACGCCACCGCATGCGACCCAGATCTCAGCAGGCGTGGCAACCACCTTGCGGCACGCATCTTCACGCTGTGGTTTGAAAAAAATCATGCACGAACGAGCTACGCAGAACTTCATCGCATCACTGCAATGTCACGAAAGACACTTGAACGAGCACTCCCGGAGTTGGCCGAACGCGGATGGATAAGTGTGACTCACCAAGGAAGCAACATAGAAATTGGTTTAGCGATGAGTGAACACGGGCTTGACCTTCTCCTCGAGGAATGCGAACGACGTCAAAGTTTCGCTGGCCGGCGAGCTACTAACGACGAGTGGACCGACCGCATCATCGCACGCCTCGTAGATACTCTCGAACTTCACCCTGAACAGGTAGAGAGACTGCCCCGGTGGCGACCGCTTCGCGCAAAGATTCGCAGCATCGTGTCGCACATGCTGTGCTACGAAACCGAGAGTGAAAAACTCTTCAACACACTCACCGAGTCGTTACCAACAAGGATTCAGGACCCAGCCGGTTTGTTGTTGTCGCGTGCTGCCGAGCACATCCGACTCCACCCCCATCTCTCAGCACGTTCGCCACGCCCCAAGAGTGGTTCATCGGCTCGGCTCATTGATGCAACTATCGCTGGAATCGCGAAGTCCCTTGCCGCACCGAGCGTTCAGTCGTCTTCGGACTCCTCAAGGTCTTGGGGTGATGACGCGTGAGCAGTAACCCCACACCGTATTCGAATTTCTGCAATTACCGCCTTCTCACGCGCCACGCAGAACGTTTCAAAAGCCGCCAACACTTCAGTCGAATCTGATTCCTCTTTTGCGCTCTTCATTGCCATGATTGCGTTTTCTGTGATGAAGTGTGGCTCAATTCGATCTTCATAACCATTCGGGAACACCTCATCGCTATGCAAATACGTCTTTGGTGCTTTTGCCTTGATTAGTTGGTTGGTCTCTTCACCAATCAAAGTTCTATTCAGGATTGTGTTTCGCATTGATTGATTCTTCTTCCCTTCAAGACCTCGCTTTTGCAGGTAGCTCTGCGGGAAGATGTGATGGTCGTTTAGCTCGTGCAACGCAATTGCTTCACCAAACTTCCAATCCTCCGCTTTGTTTAGCGCGAGAATACAAAACACACCTGAGTAGATCGAACTGCTCGAACTCTCGCTCTGTCGAATGGTGTAGCCATAAGAACCAATTCGAGCTTCGGCCTGGGCAAACACTTCAGGAACTGAAGTACCTCCACTCCAAAGCGTGGTGAGATCTTGATAGTCACGACGTGCGCGCGTATCAACTGAACTCGAATATCGCTCCAAGAACACAGAACACCAATACCAACGGCGCAAGTCATTCCGTGCACCCTCTCCAAGTTTTTGATCTTCAAGATGAGCGCGAAGTGCTGCGAATACTGGAAGCAAACCGAAGCCAGGAAGCCACTTTGGATCGAAGACCCCGAATCCATCGTCACCAAGGTGAGTCACGAGCTCCAATGCGCGATCCATTGCACTTGAAGCTCGACGCCAGTCTTCTTCAAAGTTGCTCGGTGCAAGATTGATCAGAACTTTTGCCTTCGGTTCAAGGCCACGCATCAGTGCCATAGTCCTAAGAATGTGAACACCAAAGTTGTTTGTATCGGCTTTGCCCTCCGACCACTTTTTCAACCGTTCATTGACAGCTACTGCCTCATCCCATAGCGCATGCAAATCAATTTTTGATCGATACAAGCGAGCCGTCAGCAGGTCGTACACCGACAGATCCATTCCTGTCGAATTCAACTTTTCAAAAATTGCGCAGATACGAGCTACTGCATCGTGGTCATCGTCTCGCACCATCGGAAGCGTGACGACAGGAATCTCAAATGACAACAAAGACTGAACAGAGTTGGTCCATTTATCACGCCATACGTCACGAAATTGCTGGTGTTCAGTCGGTTGATTGTCGCTAAGCCAGTCGTCGATACCGTCTCGCCATTTGAGGAATGCCGCGTCGCTTACCAGACTTGTAACGGGCACTTGACGACGCTTCCACTGGCCTTCTTTCGTATCAAGGCCTTCCTTCTTTATCTCTCTGTCAGTCAGAGCAAAGACAATTCCATCATCTTCAAGATCATTGGTCAGTAGTTCAAGGTCAAGAAAAAACCTTCTCGGCCTCCTTGACCCTTTCAGTCCGAGATCCGGCGCGTGCATCGCATACAAGAGCGAGGTAAGTCTTTGTTGGCCATCGAGAACAAGTTGTGTTGGCCTGAGATCAACGGTCTTCGGCTTTGCACCTCGAAGCGAAATCGGAGCGAACGGCGGAGACTTGGGGTCACAATCAAGCAGCAAAAGCGATCCCAGAAAATAACCGCGCAGGATCGACCGTATGAGATCCGCTATCGCATCCTTGCTCCACACAAAGTCTCGCTGAAAATTAGGTAGGCATAGAGACCCCTCGTATGCCTTCTCGACGAGGAGTGCAAGCTTCTTCTTGTCAGGTGTTATCTCCATTGCAGAACCACGTGCTTACGGTACCTGAACAGTCTCACGACCAGTGAGACAAGGCATGGCAAAACACGTACATCGTCGGCCGCACCTGCGGGTTCGGTAAATGAGCCAGCTCGCGACAGGGCTAATTAGCGGTTACCTTTTGCCCTGTTGTGTGTTTCGCAGAGCATCTCACAATTGTCGATCCCCGACTGACCACCTTTCGACCAGGCGGTCACGTGATCGGCCTCCATCTCCGAGAGTTTGTAGATACGCGACTGATTCGCGTTCTTCACACTCGCGCACACGGAACAATTTGATTTTCCTGTCTTCTCCGATTCTTTAGTCTGTCTGTTGAAAGCAACCTTCTTCGTTTTCTCGTCAAAGAGCCGAACAGATAGAAGCTCTGTCTTCTTCTTTCCACTAAGCAAATACTCGAACACTCCCTTAGGGCTAGTCACTGCTTCGTCGGCGAGTAACTCGATGATTTCCGTGTTGATCTTCGCTGCGTTGTAAGCGGTCTTGTGATATTCCTCGTAAAGCCGACCCCACTCAAGGCCTCGCATCTCTTTCCGCGGCTCGGTAAACACACTGTCGACCCAGTCGATGACAGAAGTGAAGTACTTCTTGAGGCCATCGATTTTGGTGTCGTACCTGTGGGCCGCAAGATACGAGTCGATCGTTTCCCCCTTGGAAGCAGCGACCCACTCGAGTGCGACTGCAAGGACCTCCTGCCTCTTCGGATCACCCTTGATATACGAAGACCACTTCTGCATGTTGGCGTTGTTTGAGTTTGAGTACTCTGCCTTCGCGGCGGTGACAAACGGGCCGGAATAGATGGCATTGAGAAGCTCTTGATGAGTGAGAGGTGCTCCGGCGATGTTGATGGTGCGGAACCACTCCTTGATTTCGGACTCTGTGCCTTCACATTCATAGACGAGCAAGTCGCTCGACAGGATCAGGTCCTTCGCGTCTTTGGGAAGTGACCCGAAAGTCTGCTCGTTGCCATCAACTTGGATTGCGAACTTACCAGTCACGAATCGGCCGACGCTCGTGATGCGCTGTTGTCCATCTAAGACTTCGAGTGAGTCACCGTTGACATTGAAGTAGATCAAACCCAGTGGGTAGGTCTTCAACAGGGAGTCGATTACGGCAACGTCACGCTTGCCATCACCATAGATGTAGTGACGCTGATACTCGGGCTGGATGACGAGCTTTCCGGCGAGTCCGAATAGACCTTTGCCTTCAAGTTCGTTGTAGACGAACCCTTCGAGGATCTGTTCAACGGTGTAGTGACGAAGTTTCGCTTTCACTCTGGTGTCCTCTTGTGCTTTATCAGGATTCGTGGATAGGTGTTGACAAGTCCTTCTGGAGTCACAAGCACTGGTCCAGCATTGAGGTCGCTGTAGTTCGGGTAATCATCCGCCGTATAGACCTTGCTCTTTAGCGCTGGGTCGCCTGCGCCACGCTTTGCCATGCCAATGATTTGAAACTGATCGGGATTGAACTTGTTCAAAAAACTGATGGGGACACCCATCATTCCCGGGTAGTCGCTAGGAATTGCGTCAGTGAATGGAACCTCAATGGCGTCGTAGTTGTCATACTTCCGATAACCAAAAGCACGAACGACCTTGTGCGTGCTGTGCTTCAGGTTGTCTGCCATGGTCATCAGCCGGAGCGGTTCGTGACGCCTTCCGTGGTCGATGTTGGTGAACCACGTCGTGTTGCGGAAGTGAACGAGCTGTGTCTCGGCGTCATAGACGCCCGATGCGTAGTTCGTACGCGTAGATTCCGGCACGCGAAAGTAAGCATCACCTTTGTTGAACCCCTTACCGATCCAGAGTTTGCCATCACGCACGAGTGGGAAAACTTCCTTGTAGGTCAGCACGTTGAAGTTCCCGATCATGGAGAACTGAACTTCACCTTCGATCAGCCAGGCCAGAAACTCTCGAAACAGGCTAAACGGAGGATTTGTAACGACGATGTCGGCTTCGTCGCGCATAGCCGTGATTTCCGCACTGCGGAAGTCTCCATCGCCGTTGAGATACTCCCACTGCAGATCGTCGATGTTCACGACTCCGTCTTCATTGATGTCCTTAGCCTCGAGTATGTACAACTTGCCGTTTGTGCGAGTCTTAGCGGCATCAAATTGTGGAGCCTCAAGCTCGAACAAGGTTGGCTGATATGGAATTTCAGCTGGCTTGCTGTCGGGCGCATAAGACGTTGCGATGAGCTTCTTGATGCCGTAATCCATGAAGTGCAACGCAAAGAACTTCGCAAAGTTGCTCCACTCTGGATCGTCGCACGGAAGCAGAATGACTTTGTCACGAAATACGTTCGGGTCATATTCCAGGTACGCGTTCATTTCCCGTTCAATGTCCACCCATTGTGTGTAGAACTCGTCGTTCTTATTCGCCTTGGCGTCTCTGAGATTGGCGTTCTTACCTGTTGCCGTTGTTCGTTTTGGCGTGCTTGCCTTTGGGGTTACCTTGAGGCCTGGCGGACCACCTGTCTTCTTCTTGCCTCTTCCCGCGTGTTTTGCCACTCTCGCTCCTCTAAGTGCTGTAGGAGTCAGAGTACTCCCGGGGTGTACCAACACATTGCAAGTACGAGTATGCAAGATCTCATCTGAAGGCAACCGTCTCACTTACTCGGCCAGATCCCCCCTACCCCTGGCCGAGTAGGAGCACAAATGCCACGCACATCAATTCCGCAGTTTGAGATTGGTCAGACATACGCAACACCTGCTGTCGCGGAGTTCCTCACGAATGACGAAGCCGCCACACTGTTGCAGTTCCATACTCGCGGCTGTTGGGACGGAATGGATTCGGAGGACATTTCGGAGAACGAGATCTCCATCGAGAAAGGCTTTCGAGTCATGTCCGCCTACACCGTTCGCGGTCGCAAAATCTGGATCATCACCGAAGCAGATCGTTCGTACACAACATTCCTTTTCCCGAGCGATTACTGACGCTTGTCTGACTGGAATCGGCACCGACAGTTCAGGAAGTCAATCCCACACAGGAAAGGAGGACTCATGAGCACCATTGCCATGATTCCCAACAACAAATCAACAGAGACCCTCACCATCAGCTCAAAAACGTATTCGATGTTGCTCCTTAGCCTCTCGGCTTACGGAGTGATACTCGAAAACGATTGCGAGTGCGGCGAGTGTGAACTCGGTGGAGCAATCGAGATTCTCCCCGAAGAAGTTGCAAAGGTCTGTGAAGCCCTTAGTGACATCTGCTCGCGGGCGATCAACGCAGGAGTTAGAGGCCTTGCGCTCGAGTTCGCGTTTCTGCTTAGCGCGCTCCCCTCCTCCGGGGGCATGCGTGCGGAAAAAATCGACAACTGACGTCGGTCAGAAGGGGTGTTTGGCTTCGGTCAAACGCCCCTTCGTTGTTCTCACCCTGAAACTTCTCGAATGAGATCCACCGCCTTCATCGCGAGATCCCAGGGGTAATCGGTTGGTTCGCGATCCTCGTAGACCTCTGACATCACGTGAAAGTCGTGGTCCTCAAGTGGGCGGGCAAGAACTTGACTCACGATTGGTGACATGGCGCTTGAGACGTAGGTGTGGGACCAGTCTTGTTCCGGGCAGCAACCTTCGTCGTGGAGGATGCATGGGCCGTCGAAGCCGGTGCGATTGCCGCACAGCCAACAGTGTTGGCAGGCAACCTGATTCGTGGGGTATCCGAGGTGGTATTGGTCTCCAACCTTTTCCTTCCACCAGCGAAGCCACGAGGTAAGACATCGCGTACTGCAAAAAGCCCGACCGACACCGGTCTCGGTGTCTACCAGACAGAAGTTGAACGGCCGGATGCGCCGTTTCATGTTGAGTGCTCTCTTTGTTCTGCTCCCCAATTTCGGTCACTTGCCTGACGTGCACCGAGCGAAGTTGCCCATGTCTGTTGGGATTCCCGCAAAAATAGGTTGCCGCATCCCCTGGCAAAAACGACTTCCATGTGCTTGGGGCACCGGCAATCTGTTTTCGTTCGAATGTCGATCCAGGCGACGTGTTCACGGTCGTGGGAATGGACATTCAACATCACGCCCTCGAGGCACTCCGCAACATCGACCTGACTGATAACCCCTTCGACGCGGTGAGCGCTGTCGTGTTCGTGCTCGGTCGCGACGACAGCCGAACCGTCATCACCGAATACCCGGACGTGTACATCGCCTTGGAAACCGTGGGCTCCGAGGTCGCTCGGGTGGACAACGCAATCGCTGGCAACCCCCTGCTTGGCGCCAGAGCCCTGGGCGTCTTGACCTGTGGCTGGGCAGCACCTATCGGAGACGGTGAAACACCCCCAAGTTGCCATCCGGAGAGACGTCGGGTGCGCCTTGCGGCAATCGCCACCACCGACTTGGTCACCGGCTCGGTGCTCGAGTTCCAGGACACCCCGGACGAACCGATCTTCGACGACGGTTCCGCAAGCGGATCGCTGCGTGACGCCCTGCTTGATACAACGCGCGCGATCGCTGTCTACCAAAACGCGATGGCAATGCACCCTCGTGATGACTAAACCGGTGAACACGTGACTTGATCATGCCCAGCCCGAGTGGTGCTGCATACCCTCCGTGCACCAAGCACCTCGCCAGGGACGGTCGAAGACATGACCAAAGCCAAGAACCCGTTCCCCACCCTGCCGACAACCGATCTCGAAGTAACTCTTGGTCTCACGACGGAACCCAAGAAACCCAGAGCAGTCGTCGGGGGTGTGCAACGTGACGGAACCGTGATTCGTATCGGTGAGGGTCAGCATCTCGATGAGATCGCGACGATCTTCATCCATCACCCCGCCGAACTCGACGGATGCCTGCCAGGAAATCCGCTGCGTAAACTCGCGGGTTACGTCGTCGCAGTTGACACAATCGCAGAGCGAATCGACAACCACACTGGCGCCTGTCACCGACGACGTGCACGCCTGCTCTGCACTGGTGGGCACGACCACCCATTGGTGGGTTGGGCACGCTTTGTCGGCGAGCACGACGAGTGGAAGACACTCGATGATCTCGGCGAACTCGAAGAGTACGTTGGCGCGATGATCACCGAACTCGGCTGGTATCAGATGCGAATCAGCCCATCTCGCTGAATCAAGCAGAGTGATCGTCGCAGTGTGCGCCACGCGAACTTAGCGTGCGTGTATGCAGAACGAGTTCGGCAGTCAACGATGTGCACACCATGTTCACACTCATCATCCTCCTTCTGATTCTCATCGCCCCCTTGACGACACTCCTGATTGTCGGTCCTGGCGACACACCGCTCATGACCAAGCCCAAGAGACCTGGGGACCTTTGGCCCGCACCGGATGCCACAACTGTTGTGAGTGTCCAGCCACCAGCAAAGGAGACTTCATGTCCACTTTCCGATTCATCCCAAATGCCGAGATCCCACCCATCGAGATCAAACCCGACATCTTGGGTATCGCAATCACCGCATGCGACGCTAAGTCCGCACGGTTTATCCCCATCGGATACTCACTCGTAGTAGATGGTCCCTTCAAACTCAAGCGGCGTCGCTGCGATCACTCAGCACGCGTGCTCATCCGAGTTGCACGCAATCTCGCGCTCACCCGACCCGACTACGCGCGGGACCTACTCACGTTCGCAGCCACATTGCTCGACTCAAGAGGAGGAACCTTCAAAGCAGTGTGAACTGCCGGCCCCCGTCAACCGACGGGGGCCGTTTCTTTTCAATGGTCACTCGGAACCCACCCTCACTGAAGCAATGCGTTTTGCTCTCAGAGTTTCTTTGCGGTTTCGAGTAGCTCGTCAAACGTTCCGGCGTACCCCGAAGCAAGACCTCGAAAGGTTTCAGCTTGAGACTCATTCAACCCGTATTTGAGAAGCGTGGTATCGCTGAAATGCCTAACCCCTAACTCCAACATGCCAAATAGTGATGTCAACATGTGGGCAAGGCCCGCGGCAACAGCCTGTTGGACTGCGCCACTGAAGCTTGTCGTTACAGGAAGCATGACATTCTTGTGCCAGTACGCCTTGTCCACCAAAAAAGTGACGGGTTCTAACTGCAAACACTTCGGCCCCAATGAGACATAGGCGGTAACGCGCCGCTCAACGTGCTGGGTAAGTGCATCTCGAAGGACATCGCAGTAATCCATCATCGGATGTCCGCGAAGAAGGAACCCGTACATCTCCAGCTCGGTCCGAATACTCATTGGCATTTCTTCCCAATCGCCCGGCTGAAATGCGTCACTGACGAACGCTCTCACCCTCCGTTTCTTTTTCTTGACTTCGTTATCTACTGGCACGAGTTGTTCCTTTCAGTTCTTGAAATACTGGGATTCGTTCTGTTTTCAGCGATTGCCCCATCACCACAGACCACGGTGACCACTGGACACACTGCATTCAGTTCACGCAAGTTCATGATGTTGTCGACTCCGTTTGAATACACACTGCTGTGCGAACCAGGAGGGCCTCTGGGGCATAATCGTCATTGCTGATGAGCAGCCTGTGCTCAAGATCCTCAGCAACCAGCCGCGGGTCAGTCCACAAGTCAGAATCAAACTCGACTTCAACCTGCAAGTGAATGGTCGTGATGACCTGCGAGTTGTCTCCACCAGTCGATCCACCCTCAACTTGCGACATTGCAGATGCACCTTTCAAAGTCAACTGAAATCCTGAATACACCAGATTGATTGGTCTTCATCGCTGTCTCCCTTTCCTATTGGTTCGTTCAATGAAGACTGTGCGACGGTCCACCCGAAGCGCATACATCTGTGCGCGGTGCTGGAATCCGAGAGATGTTGTCGGCTAAGGCATCAGAGAAAAGTGCTGCTGCCGACCAGATCGAAAGATTCCTCATCTTCAACTGGCTCTGTGATCGCCACCAGCCCGTCGTGTGACGGCCTGTCACACGACGGTGTCCAAAACTGGCATTTCTTGGCACTTTCTGACTGAAGTTGCCAGAGACCCGTCCTCTATCGCCCGATGACCACCGAGCCGAAAACCCCGTATCTACAGGGGATTTACTCCACCCGCATCCCGCTGATTGCTCGCGCGATGACAAGTTGCTGGATCTCGCTCGTGCCCTCGAAGATCGTGTGGATCTTTGCGTCACGGTGCCAGCGCTCGACTGGGTACTCACGCGTGTAGCCGTAACCGCCGAGGATCTGGATTGCCTCCTCGGTCACACGAACTG
>VFQS010003058.1_pt1 | contig 13053 bp, 11 predicted proteins | sample 3512361 | NCBI WGS metagenome assembly VFQS01 (sample SAMN10412375, study PRJNA504923) | tailings metagenome | isolation source: Relicate 1 Philex TSF3 active mining | place: Philippines
TCATTGGCGGTATTTATTTACCAGCCATCACCTTTATCTCATACGAAAAAATCATGGGGCTCGGCGCATGAACTGCGCTAGCAGTAATCTTATTCCAAAAAACATATTTAATTCGATACAAAAAAAGAAAAAATTTCCGAGTTAATTTTTTCAATCCAGCAAGACCTTCTGTACAATCTATATCTAAATATGTAATATTCTGAAAACCGGCCGATGCTAAAACATAATAAATAGAACCAGAAGTGAACAAATAATTGTGTGTGAAGTCTTCATATCTCCAGTATGCAGCGGTATTTGATTGCGCATTTGGTACAGAAAGTATCAACTTGCCTTCGGATTTGAGCAATGAACGTATTTTTTCTAAATGGGGTATCATTTCCGATTTAGGCAAGTGCTCGAGGACATGACCCATAATAACATAGTCATATATTCCCTCATTGCTCTCAAAAAAGTTGGCTTCTTTATTACCGTCATGACAAATAAATCCCAACTTCCGACAGTGCTCGATTGCACTGGGCTCGATGTCAACACCTTCTACGGCCGCATGGCCTACTCGGCGCAAGGCATCGAGTGTCTGGCCAAAACCGCAACCGAAGTCCAAAATTCTTAGCGTTTGTGAAGGATCAAACAAGTTGGACAAATATGCAGGCAACGCATGGTTTGAATAGTCTTCAGGCGTAATCTGCCGAAACTTGAAATAGTTATCGTAAGTCATAGGCGATCCATTGGTCTCTGCGGCTGCAAATTGGCCAAGAGTTGCTTACTTTTCAGCTCATTAAAATCAGCGATTGTTCTAGACCGGAGCCCTGTAGCTAGAATTTTGTAATTTACTCGGCCAACAGCCATTAGCGTCTTCCATAACGTCTGGTCAATTTTAACATCACTTAGCAAGTGGAATGATTTACCGTCCGAAATTAGCTTTTTATTGAATTTGCGGGCAAGATATTCAAGGGTTTTGGTACGGAAAAATCCTATGTGTTGGCCATGGTCCAAGCCATAATAATACCAGCTTTCAGGCGGCGGAGCAGGAACCGCAATCAATTCCGTAGAGATCAGAACATTTGGGCTTATGGTCAATATACGCTCCAACTCGGCAACAGGGTCAGCGAAATGTTCGAACGCTTCGAAACACGTAACTAAATCAGCGGCGCCGCCAGGTTTATGGTCAAAGCCCGCAGCGAAAATATTCGAACAGTAGGGATCATGCCATTTTGCATCAATGCCAACATCCCTTAGCAGTCGAACCAAAATCCCATATCCTCCGGAGTAGTCTACCATTGTGCCGCGAAGCTTTTTTAAGAGCCTTAAGCTAGCAAGTACGACTTTCAGGTTGCCCAAATTTCGGGCCATGATACCTACATCACTAAAGTTGATGGGGTCGTTATACGCCTCTTCGAGCCAGTATGGATTTTCTGTTTGGACATACCCGCACTCTAGACAGTCAAAATAACAAACATTATTTTTGATGAGTTCTGCCCTGAATAGATTATTTAATTTTGGCGAGAGGCAAACCCTGCAACTTTCTGACATCTCTAAAAGATCCCTACCCCGTTCTACTCACGGATTTTTTCAACAATATGATGACGGAAAATCGTTGAATACGGTATTACCACAGATACAACGTAAGTCGCTATGGTAACGAATATAACTGACGATAGCCCGAATTTCAATATTGCAAAAACTTTGAGTGGCAAAATTATCACACAAAAGAAAATAGTTACATATAGCTGTGGTCGCATGATGGACGTACCGTTCAGGAACATTGCCAGGGCAATGCCGCACGACTCTAAGACCGTCCAAATTGCAAAACCGAGGACTAGTGCGGTCGGCACGACAGCTTCACTTCCAACCCACTGATCTAAAATGAATTCATGGAAGACGAATATGGTTGTCGAAACCCCAGCAGCAACAATTAACGTAATCGCACAAGAATAAAATAACGTCGTCCGGATATAAGAACGGTCGCCGCGCACCGAAGCCTCTGCGTAAGTTGCCCAAAGAGGCTGCAACAATAAGCTAACAGGCTGGGTGACGAATTGGAACATGCGTTGCGCGATGACAAATGTGGCTACATGCGAAGGGCCAAGTAGGGCAGAAATCAATAGCAAATCGGAGCCCCAACCGACCACGGCTGCAAGTTGTAGCGCAAAAAAAATAGAACCAGACCGGAACATATGCATTGAAATTTTTGATATGCGCGAAATTCTGACGAGACCAAATTGCAAATTATTATTGAAATACATTCGCCAAATTAAAGCAAATGATATCATTATCTGCGCACCAAATGTAATTAATATCAATTCTGGTATATCGTATTTTATGGTAGGGGCGTATAATAATAATATTATAGAGAAAAAATTTGCCAATGTATTGAAAATATATGCTACGTAACCCTGCTGCATTCCAAGAAATATTTTATATATTGCAGAAATTGGGATATTAATACATATAAAAAAAATTGAAATAATTAAAGAATTAAAAATTTCATTGTCATATATAAAATTTATATTTTTCAATAAAATATTATTTTTATATAAAAACAAAACTACGAATGTTAGAAATGTAAATAAAGCAATAGATATGATGGATAACAGCACAAGTCCGTTTGTAGCTACAAATGCAATGGATTTCTGATGGCAATTTTTCCCGTTTTTTCGAGCGACTGCATTCAACAGCACATTGCCAATCCCGAAATCAAAGAATGAAAACATGGCTGTTAAACTGGCCAGTGTCATCCATATTCCAAACCGTTCTTGACCTAAATAGGGCAGCGTAAGCGGAACGCTGATAACGAGAACCATAATCCCCGACCCTTTGCTTAACAAATTAGCTAAGCTAGTCAGCAATCCTCGTTGATATCTTTCGCTTTGGCGACCCTCTGGTGTGGACTTATCAAATTTCCGAATTTTTAGATATTCAAGAACAGTGAATAATCGATTTCCGTGCAACGCATTTTTCTCCACTAATACTAGCGTGATAGAGATCGCTCTCCCGGCGCCGTTGCCATTGATTAACAATCCCGCCCTTACATCCGCAGTCGGGAATGGCAACCGATTTGAAGGAGACGTTCTCCACTTATAACGGTTTGGTTTCGATCACTTGTCTCTCATTATGCCGCCTTAGGTTCGAAAGCAAAAAATCTTATGCAAACCAAATATGAGTGGTGCCTTCAGGGTTTGTAGAACCAGTCTCTATATTGAAGGATGGAACTGACATCGCCCAGCCGCATAGGCAGCATAATCGTAGTCGGCCATTTTGTGATCCAACCGAACACTTGAAAAGTGTTAAGATATGCCAGAAAAATCTCCGATTTCTTCGAAAAAGATCGTTACAGCTTCATGAGAAAGAAGTGGGAAGGTAAGTTCAATTCGAAATTCAATTCGTTTTTGTAAGCGTTAAGTCTGTTATCTTAATCACTGAACTCAACTGACTTTCAGGCCCAAGGGCACTCAACTCAACTCGCACCAGATTACAGTTTTCTGGTACCTCGACCGACAGTTGCACTAACTTTGAGTTTGTAGTGGCGGGCACAAAGCGATCTACAATAAGCTGATGTCCATTCTGGGCAACGCAGTAGGCACTCCAGCGAAGTGATGCGCGCGGAACGCCCGGCTCATAAAGCGATCTATGGCCCAAAACATATGACGAGGATGAAGTTACGGCCACATCCCGCGACGCAATCAGGCCGCGTGCTGTAGGAGCCACCGTGACATCGATTGTGCCGCCACCATCGACGCTAGCAGAAATATCGTCTGACTGACCTAGTGTCCAAGATAACGGCTGCCACTTCGGATCGAGATTACCGCCGCCAGGAGCGAATGCGCGAAATGCACCTGCGTCAACCTTCGGCGCGACAAGAGAGAGTAATTTCCATGCATCGCCAACCAGGCCTGATAATAGCATCCGGTGGACAATGCGCACATTGCTGACGGCATATCCGTCACCTGTAAGCCTTGAAGCTATAGGTGCCACCAGGTCTCGATAGTGGCCAACTTCAACGCGCTGTGAGGCCAAATCCAAAAAGGGCTCACTCCACCAAGCCTCTTGGTTTAAATAGGGTCGGATCGCCGCCCTGACTTCGGGATAGGCTAAGGCCGATGCAAGGATGGGAAAAAGGGTCGCGTGTGTTGCGGGCTGTACAGACAGCAAGGCATTATAGTGTCTGATGGCCCCCTTAACGTCATCCGCGCCACTTTTTTGTTCGATCATCCACAACTGGCTAAAGGCATCGCGGCGGGAAACAGCGTCGGCAGAAGCCATCACGGCATTTGCCAATCCGGATTGACCAATAGAAGCCGCCCTCAGCCCATAAAAGGACAAGAGGCTGGCATTTAATGGGCGGCTCACGAGCGATGCCCTTGCCGCATCAGCGTCGCGGCTTGAAATTATAAACTGCAGATTATCTTTCAGTTCAGCGGCGAACGCATTTACGGCGGCAAGGCCGTCCGATGGATATGCTGCATACGCCGCTTTGGGGTCAGCTTCCCGCAAATAGGATTTTACGGCAGTCTGGCTCGAATAGGCTGCGCCGACCAACAGCAGGGCGGCGCCTACAAGGCGACCCGCTTTAGACAGAAACACCGACCCCATTTAGCTGCGCGCCTCATCTTCTTCGCCGTAACGCTGGCCATAGCCATAGCCATAGCCATAGCCATAGCCATAGCCATAGCCATAGCCCTTCGCGTTGTTACCAACCTTTGTAAGGACGATACCGAAAATATGTCCATTCACTTGGCGAATGCGTTGGATGGACGCCTTGACACCGCGCACGGCGGCACCTCCAGCCTGTACGACATAGACTACGCCCTCCACCGACTTAGAAATAAGCGGCGCGTCCGTCATGCCCAAAACGGGAGGGCTGTCGATTAAGATGTGGTCGAATTGACCGAGGCCCTCTTTCACAAATTGAACGAGTCGGTCGCCACTCAAAAGCTCCGCCGCACTTGGCGGGACCGGCCCCGCCGCAATGATGCTTACATTTTTGATGCTTGTTTCTTGCACAATGTGCGACCAGTCATTCTCGCCCGCCAGATAGTTGCTGAAGCCGACTTCGTTCGAGCGCTCGACCATCGAGTGGATTGACGGCGAGCGCAAGTCGGCGTCGACCAAGAGTACGCGTTTTCCAGTCCGGCCAATGATCTGCGCGAGCGCCAGAGACGTCGACGACTTGCCTTCCGCCGGCCGCGTACTCACCACCGCAAAGGACCTGGGCAGGCCGTGGTTGGTCGCAAATGCGAGGCTCGACCGGATGGAGAAGTAGGCGTCGAAGAGGTGTGACTTCGGGTCGCGCAATTCCTCGTACAGATTTCCGTCCGCGACGGCGGGTGTCATCCCGAGGAGCGGCACGCCCAGAAGCGGCTCCACCTGCGACGGCTCACGTATGCCCTCATCGATTTGCTCAAGGGCAAAGACAGTGGCCGCAGCCAAACCGATGCCAAGGAGCAAGGCGATCGCTAAATTAAGCGGCATCTTCGGCGACGACGGCTTATCGGGAACAATTGCCGGCTCCACGATTGCAATGTTATTTACGCCGACTGAGCCCGCGACACCAATTTCCTTGTAGCGCTGCAAGAGGGCATCATAAAGTTGGCGGTTCGTATCCGCCTCTCGCTGGTAGATGTTATACTGAATATTTGCCCGATTTTGTTGGTCCATGTCGCCCTTCAACTGGTCGACTTTTGCCTTGAGTTCACTTTCGCGTCTTTTGGCTTCCCGATACTCACGAGTGCGTGCCTCACCTATCCGCGCCGTCTCGCGCGCAATCGCGGCGTCGATGGTGCGAATTTGCTCGGCATATTGCTTGACGGCAGGGAACTCGGGCTCAAACTGGACGCTGAGCTTTGCATACTCGGCAGCGGCGGATGCACGCTGCTGGCGCAAGCCGGCAAGCGTTGCGCTTGAAGTCGCCTCGGCAGTCGTGTCCCCGCCACCGCCGGCCCTCGCCTGCGCCTCAATACGTGCGGCAGTTGCCGCGTTGAGCGCCTGCGACAATTGCTCGAGGCTTGCGCCCACAAGTGTACGGTTACCGAGTGTCCGCCCCTCGCTGTCACGTATCTGATCTAGGTTAACGATATCCGCATCGGAGCCGTATAGAATAACGGCACGTTCGCTCTGCTCAACCTTGTCCTGAAGAGACGCCAGACGCTCCTCCAGAAACTTACGGGCGTCCGCAGTCGAAGCAAATTGGCGATCCATGCTGAGCGCAATAAAGGACGAGGCCCACTTATTCGCAATTGCTGCAGACAGTTCGGGGCTTCTGCTGGTGTAGGAAGCGTCGACAAGCTTGGAGGTTCGAATAGGTGAGATCTCAATATTCTCTAGGAGCAATCCGACGACCCGCCGCTTGTTCTCCTCTCTCAATTGTGCCTCCGACTTGCCGGGCACCTTCTTCGTAATGATATCAGCGTCGAGACCGTGCGCCTCAAGGAACGCGCCGCTCTTATACAGACCAAGCTCGGAGGCGACCCGCTCGGCGAGGGGGCGCGTCTTCAACAGGGTGTATTGTGTTGCGTAAAACTCCAAATCCTGTGCGTTCGTCTCGGCGTCTAGACCCTCAACTTTGGTGACCTGCTTTTGCTGGCGGTCGATCTGGACCTGCACCTTGGCCGTGTACAGTGGGGCCATGAGGAGCGTCGCAACAACGCCTATCACCAATGTGCCGGCAATTATGCCTGTCATCAGCCAGCGCCAACGCAGCGCCGTGTGCCAATATTGCAGCAGGATAGGCGGAAGCAGCCCACCCGAATTTTGAGCAGTGGGTTGCTCAATCATATTGGCAGACGCGTTTATGAGTTCATTCATGTGGGAGCCCAATTTAATTCTTAATTGTTGTTGGTGAGCACATAGACTAACGGCGCCAGCAGTGGAGTGGCAGCTAAGAAATCTTTCCAGATTTTGCGGGTCTGGGAATCTCCGACCATTACAACGTCACTCGCGAAGATTTCAGGGTCGGGGTAGGTCCCCTTTTGAATTGCCTTCACATTGTAGAGGGCGGCGTAGTCTTTGCCGCCGACGGTCCGGAAGACCGCGACTGCACCCCGAGACGAGATGTCGGTCCAGCCCTCGGCCGACGCAATTGCCGTCATGAGCGTCATCTTGCCGACAATGGGATATACGCCGGGCTTCTTCACCTCTCCGCCAATGGTGACAGTCTGGCTCACAATTTCCTTCAGATTGACGGTGACTTGGGGGTTCTTAATGAACCGGCCGCGGAACAAGTCTTGCAGGGCAATGCCCACCTCGCCCGGCGTCTTACCAGCGACTTCGACCGTCCCGACGAGCGGAAAGGTTATCCGGCCGCTGGCATCAACTTGGACTTCCTTGTCACTCAATTCCTCACTGCCGAACACATCGATCGTCAGCTTGTCAAATGGCCCCACACGATAGGGACGCTCGGAAGCCTGTAAGTCAGCCAAGCTCGGTGCCGGCAATTCATCCGCGCTAACCATTTGGAGACCCGCACGCTGCTCACCATCAGCCGCAGAGGCGGAAACAGGAGGTAAAAGGAGAGCGAGGCCAATACCGAGAGACTTAAACATCTGCATGCCGAACCTTAATGATGATCAGACTTGTTAAACAAACTTTGGGGCGTCGACGCCCAAATGGCCGCCAAGGCAAAGACAGCCGACAAAATCGGAGTGCGGATCGGATAGTCAGTTATACTGGCAATTGCGAGCAGAATTATCACCACACTGCCCAAGCGTTTAAATAAGGCTGCATCGCCCAAAGAACGCAGGCCGCACCCGACCGCCACTGCAAGAAAGACTGATGCCAAAACTACCAACGCCGCGCCCGGAATGCCAGCTGTTAACAAAATTTCCAGAGCCTCATTGTGGGCGTGGTTAGAATATGCTGGCCGTAACAATTGATCTGGCTCCAAGACCTGATAGGCCTCAACATAACTCCCCACGCCAGTCCCCCAGGGGAGATAGTGCGGTAGCATGTCCAGGATGCTCTGCCAGACGGGCCAGCGTAAATCTCCAGTCTGATTTTCAAGGCGCATAAATGCAACGTCGCGCGATGTCCAAATAGTGGCCCACACTAGCCCCCCTACAACCGCCAATGCCGCAGAGTAGCGCAACCAGGGCAGAACCACGCCGCGCGCAAGGGGTAAGAACCTAAATGCAAATACGAGAGCGAACGCGACGCCCACCACCACCAGCCCCATCCGCGAGCCTGTGACCGGCACGAGCGGCACAGCGACCAGACACATAGATGCACCGGCAAATGCCTCGATCTTGCGCGGCATTCCCATCGCGACACCGGCACTGATCGCCGCCGCCGCCATCGGAAAAATGAGCGCCAGAAGCGCCGCCTGATGGTTTCGGTTCACAAACAGGCCCGCGACGTCTTGCGACGCTTGCCGTGAATAGAGGACAATGTCTGCGCCCGTTGCTTGCAACAGGCCGACAACGGCACTCGTGAATGACAGCAATAGGACTACTCCCAAGGCACGCCGCTGCCGCACGCCGTCAAACTGGGAGGCCAAGACCAACACCGCAAATGGAACGGACAGCGACAGCAAGGCATTGATTGTCGTCTCTGGCGACATCGACAGGGGTCGAGAAATTTGGCCAAGACCGACGGCCTTGTCTATATCCATAATGACCTGCCGCCCAGGCAAGTTACTCCACACGTCGTAGGGAAGCGGCACCAAATGTGACGCCGTCAGCAGCACGGTTAGACCAAATATGAGCCAGACCGCCCAAAACTGGCGAATATGTTCAAGCCGGAGAGACCAGAGGCCAATTGCCGCCACGACGAACGCGAGCGGGCGCAGGACGATGAGATGCGGTTCGTCGGACCAGCTACTGCCGCCCGCAAAGAACACGGTCAACATGAATAATGAAAACAATATAAAGGGAATGTCTATGGAGCGCTTCGCCCGCGAGGCTTTTGTATCAGACACCAGCATAGCCTAACATTAGAACACCCAACCAGCGGCGACAATAAAAAGAATATAAAAAAGGGGCGACGAACGCCCCTTTTTCTTATCAGCGGTTAGGCTGAAATTACTTGCTGTCGCTACCGTCAGCAATCATAACGATACCACCCACAGCCGCGATGGCAGCGAGGATGAGTACAGGTGTTGCAACAGCCTTAGACTTGCCAGGCTTTGCAGCAGCACGTACCGGCTGAACTGCAGCCGACTTAACCGAAAGCGAACCAGCAGCCGTGGCAGCCGAAGCAACCGAAGGGGCCATCAGAGCAACTACGGCAAGCGCAGAAATGATCTTTTTCATAAAAAACTCCAATTGGGAGATGTGTGCTTTTACCCATCACCTCCCCCCCTATAGAAGCGATTCGACACGAATGTCAACTGAGATTGGGGTTTTTGAGATATTTATCCACACCCCCCCCCCGCCATTCTCAAGGGGCCTTTATATTAAACTCAAACTAAACTAGGGGGGCTTTTAACTAAAGGTTTTGCCGCATCTCGGTGCGGCCTCCATCTAACGAATGGGATGTAAGACTTGGACTTTGAAGACGACAAGCGGGGATTTTTGCGGATCCTGGACAGCCTGTACGGCCGAATGTTCCGCTGCCCACGCGGCAAGCACAAGCGCAGCAGCAGCCACATTCGCAAGGCTGGCGACCAGTATACGTCGCGCTGCCGTAGCTGTCGCAAGCCAATGGTGCGCCTCTCCAAGCGCAACTGGGCCCTCGACGACCGACGCGCCTAGGCATGTGGCTCTGGGCGCTTGCACCCCTAATCGCCCTTGCGACGCCGGCCGCTAGTGTAGGCAGCCCCGCCAAAGTTAGTGACGACACGCAGACCAGCCTGCTGGCACTTCAAAGAGACGACCAGCGCGTCGCAGACATCGCCTGGCATATTGCCTCACGCAATACGGACAGCTGCCTTAAGCTTTGGGCGTCAATCGGCGTCAGCCTGCAACATGTCAGCCAATATGCGCCCGCCTATCGGGCTGCGGCCGAGGCAGCATTTGCGTTAGATGACAGGTACCCCTCAATCCTCGCAGTCGCCGAGGGATCGCCAGCCTCCGCCGCTGGCCTGAAGCCAAACGACACCGTTCGGGCAGTCAATGGCGAAGACCTAGCCGACAAAAGTCGAGGCCAGAAAAGCACTGCGAGTTATGACGCGGTGTCGGCCGCCATGGCGGCGCTAGAGACCCTGCCTGATCAAAAGCCAGCTATACTGTCCATCCAACGCAGCGGCCAGAGGCTCGACGTCAGCGTAACGCCCCAAAATGTCTGCCGCTCCCGCGTGGAGCTGGCCCCCGGCAACGCACTCAACGCAAATGCAAATGGCCTTGTCGCACAAATTTCGGGGCGCCTCGTCAACTGGGTCGAGAGCGATGACGAACTCGCACTCGTCATCGCGCACGAGATGGCCCACAATCTTTTGGATCACCCAAAGAAGCTAAACGAAAAATCTGCACTTTCGGGCCTCGCAACGAGCCTGGGCCTTTCGGGCAAGGCCCAGCGCCAAATGGAGCTAGACGCAGATCGCATGGGAATAATCATGGCCGCAACCGCCGGCTATAATTACAAAATCGCTCCCGACTTTTGGGCAAGGCTAAATTCCAACTCCCCGCTCGCCGCATTTCTGGCGACGTCACACCCCACGACACGGGCACGCCGCGACAATGCGCAGAGGGTTGTGGACGAGATAAGTTCGAGAGACCTTCATCGTTAAATCACCAATGAACATTGCATAGGCCGCCAATGCGGCGTGACCCTGCCCGCCTCACTGAGCCTCCAAAAACCACCTGTCCGCGCCCTCGAGGCCGATGGCCGTCAGGCGACCCGAGGCGTAGGCGCCCGTGTCGATGCCAATGCGCCCCCCGCGCACGTCGGGTGCGTCGGTGATTGTGTGGCCGTGCACGACGCACATGGGGTCTTGCGACACGTGGCTCAGAAACGGCTCGCGTATCCAGCGCAGGTCGGCGGGCGCCTGGCTGTCGAGGTCAACGCCCGGCCGAATGCCGGCGTGCACAAATATATAGTCGCCAATGACAATCATGTCCTCAAAGCCGCGCATGAAGTCGAGGTCTTCGGAAGGAATGCGCGCCGTCATGGCCGCCTGCAACTCCTCGACCGTCATCTCCAAATATTCGTCGCGCGTGACGCCGTAGGAGAGGATGGTCTCCTTTCCGCCGAAGCGGATGAATTGGCGCAGGACGCCCTCGTCTTCGAGCGACTTCAGGAACATTTCCTCGTGGTTGCCAAAGAGGATGCGCACGGCCCGCCTCTGGCTCCAGTCCCGCGCTGCGTTAATCACGCCGCGGCTGTCGGGGCCGCGATCCACCAAGTCACCCAGCAAAATGACAGTCGTCTCAGACGGGCCACGCGCGCGGTCGTCGTCTTCAATCGCGGAGATGAGCTTTCCAAAGACGTCGGCGCAGCCATGAATGTCGCCAACCGCATACACGCGCTGCCCGTCAGGTACGCGCGTTGCCGCGGGCTTCGGCGTGGGCGAGAGTAATTTCTGGAAGAAGTTTCGCATAGATGGTCGCCGATATAGACGCATTTGCGTATCCGACAAGATGCGGGGACGGCGCAGGTGAAGCTGTGAGCATCAGAGTGTATGGCCGAGCACGCAGGACTGCACCCCGCGGCGGAGACTATGCCAGCTTGCCCATTTCGCGGTATAACTTGTCCAAGACCTTACCTGCCTTATCCTTCAGCGTGTACTGCACGCGCCGACCGTCACCGTCGAAGGCCTCCTTTGCGATAATGCCGGCCGCCATCATCTTGCGAATATACTCGTGAATGGTGACGTGGGAGTATTTTGAGACGTTACACAAATCTTGAATCTTGCGGCTTTCGTTTTCCTTCAAGAAAAACAAAATTTCCGCCTCGCAAGTCATTATACGAACACGCAATTCATCTTCCATAGCTCGGATGCGCTCGAATTGCCCCATTTTTCCCCGGATTTATTCTTATATTCTTATGTTTTCGGATGCCGCTAATTCTGATGGTAATTCAATTAAGTTTTTTTAAGTAAAATATTAATATTTAATACTCCGCCCCCCCGCAGGCGGTTTGGAGTGATTTCAGGCCCACTGACACCCCAATCCGCAGTAGCCAAATTTATTTGTCCGGATATCCGAACTTCCGAAACGTCACATCAATAACAATTCAATAAATAAACTTTACTTTAAAATATCGCGTCTTCTTTTTATGTAAAATCATGTTTTCTATCGTCAAACGTTTTTTCGGCTGTCAAAAGGGTCGCCACGAGCGCGATAAGCGCCGCGCGCGACACAATGGCGACACATTTTCTGCGCCCTGCCGGCACTGCGGCACGCGGCTAATTAAAAATAATCGCGGACTGTGGGTGGAGAGCACGACCACACCCAGCACCTAGAATTCGGTTGGCACGCCCCCGGTGCGACCTTGCACATTGGGCAATCGCGCAAAAGCGTGGCCACTGCCGAGAGGCGAGGCGTCCGCCGCCCGCAAATCCGCGGCAAGTGCCTCCGTTAATGCGCCTGCATTGGCCCGGCGTTGCGGTGTCTACAAAGTCACCGTTGAATTCCACAAGAATTTAGACGCTTGCCGTCACCCCTACTCCGCCCGCCCACGTCACACTTGCGCCGTACTGACATCCATGGCAGTAAACATTAACCGCGCAATTAAACAGGAATGAAGCCCATGGCCCTTGCCCATAGCGAAGCTGCGAACCCGCATTGGGTGCCGCGCAAAAAGATTGACGAGCTTGCGCATATTCCTGGCGAAAATGGCCTGCCTATTGTCGGCACGACGTTCCGCGTGCTGCGCGATCCGCCCGCTTATGGTGCGCGCATGGTCAAAACCTATGGCAAGGTTTTCCGCACCAACGCCTTTGGCAATCCAACGATTTCCTTGGTTGGTGCAGAGGCGAATGAGCTGCTGCTGTTCGACCGGGAAAAGCTTTTCTCGTCGGAGCAAGGCTGGGGCCCGGTACTGAACTTGCTCTTCCCCCGCGGCCTGATGCTGATGGATTTTGACCACCACCGCATGGACCGTCGTGCGCTGGGCATCGCGTTTAAGCCAGGCCCGATGCGTGCCTACACCCAAGACATTAACCGCATCTTTGCCGAACAGTTG
>VFQS010003060.1_pt1 | contig 13043 bp, 8 predicted proteins | sample 3512361 | NCBI WGS metagenome assembly VFQS01 (sample SAMN10412375, study PRJNA504923) | tailings metagenome | isolation source: Relicate 1 Philex TSF3 active mining | place: Philippines
TCGTGGTGGTATATGGGCAATCATGCGTATTCGTTTAATGTTTTATATGGCACTGCCTGCTTCTTCGAGCACTGCTTCTGCCTGGGTTTCTTTTTCCTGTTTTTTGACCCGGCGTTTGAATAAGGGGTAAATAGCGGGGATTACATACAAAGTCAGTATGAGGGAGAACAAGAGGCCTCCGATGATGGCAACTCCCATCGGGATACGGCTGGTAGCAGCTGCGCCCAGGGCGAGGGCGATGGGCAATACGCCGAGTACGGTGGCGATGCTGGTCATCAGGATGGGGCGCAGGCGTTGGGTGGCGGAAAAAATGGCGGCCTGGCGGGGCGTCATTCCCTCTTCCATCTTTTGGTTGGCGAATTCCACAATAAGGATACCGTTTTTCGTGACGATACCCACGAGCACGATAATCCCGATTTGGCTAAAAATATTGAGCGTATGCCCAAGATACCAGAGGGTGCCCAGGGCGCCCACCAGGGCCAGGGGCACGGTTATCATGATGATCAGTGGATCGAGGAAACTTTCAAACTGTGCAGCCAGGGTGAGGTATACCAGTACCAGGGCGAGCATGAAGGCGAACAGCAATCCGCTGGAACTTTCCTTGAGGTCTTTCGAAGCGCCGGAGAGGGCGGTTTGGAAGGATTCGTCCAGTACGTTGGCAGCGATGGCGTCCATGGCGTCTATGCCCTGGCCAAGCGTGTACCCCTCATTTAGGGCGGCAGAGACGGTGGCCGACAGGTATCGGTTGTATCGGAACAATTGGGGTGGGTTCGACTCTTCGGTGACCCGCACCAGGTTGCTGATGGGGATGAGTTCGCCGCGGTCGCTGCGCACGAACAGGATGGAGAGGTCGCCCGGATCGTCGCGGTACAGGCGGTCGGCTTCGCCGATGACTTCGTACTGTTTGCTGTCTTTGATGAAGTAGCCGTAGCGCGTACCGCTGAAGAACAGCTGCATGGTTTCGGCGATATCGCGCACGGTAACGCCGAGCTGTCGGGCGCGTTCGCGGTCAATTTCGATTCGGATTTCCGGTTTATTGAATTTCAGGTCAATATCCGAGATAGCAAAAGCGGGGTTTTGGGCTACTTCTTCCATAAACTTCGGGATGACCTCTTTGAGTTTCTCGAAGTTGGGCGCCTGGATGACGTATTGCACCGGGAGTCCCCGCTGGCTGCGGTCCACACTGATGGTCTGTTCCTGAGAGATGAAGGAGCGGGCGTAATTCAGTTTCCCCATTGCCGGGAAAAGGCTTTTGGCAATCTCGTCCTGACTTCGGGTACGTTCGGAAGGAGGTACTAAAGAAACAGAGACAAAAGCCGAGTTTACGGAAGAGGACGCTCCGAAGCCGGGGGAAGTGATGGCGATATAGGCGCGCTTTTCCGGCACCTGGGCTTCTACAATTTTCAGTACTTCCAACTGGTAGCGGTCCATCATCTCGAAAGAAGTTCCTTCGGGGGCGGAGGAAATGATGCGGAAGCTGCTTTTATCTTCCATAGGGGCGAGTTCGGAGGGCAATTTTCCACCGTAGTACAGGATGCCGTAGGAACAGAGCCCGATGACGATCCAGGCTATCCAGTTGACCTTCATGAAGCCCGACAAGCTGCGGTTGTACCCGTTGGTCATTCCTTCGAAGAACCCTTCGGTAAGGTTGTAGAAGAAGCTGTGTTTTTTCTTGCGCAGGAAACGGGAGCTCATCATCGGCGTCAGGGTCAGGGAGACGAGCGCGGAGACCAGGATGGCCCCAGCTACGACCACGCCGAACTCCCGGAACAGGCGTCCGGTGAGGCCCTGCAGGAACACAATCGGCAGGAACACGATAATAAGTGTAATCGAAGTGGAGATGATGGCGAAATAAATCTCCCTGGAGCCTTCGTGTGCGGCCTGGTGTGGCTCCTGCCCTTCTTCGATGCGTCGGAAAATATTTTCCAGCACCACTATGGCGTCGTCCACGACGAGGCCGGTAGCGAGGACGATGCCCAGCAGGGTGAGTACGTTGATAGAGAACCCGGCCACGTACATGATGAAGAAGGTCGCAATCAGCGAGATAGGGATAGCCAAGACCGGGATAATCGTCGTACGCCAACTGCGCAGGAAGAAGAAGATGACCAATACGACCAGGCCGAAGGCGATCAGCAGCGTTTCTTCTACTTCCGAGATAGAACGGCGGATGCTGGTGGTGGAGTCGTAGGCGTAGTCAATAATGATATCTTTGGGAGCGGTCTTTTTGATTTCGGCCACCCGTTTATAGACCTCATCGGCGATATCGATGTAGTTGGCGCCGGGCAGCGGGGTTACGGCTACGCCCATCATGGGGATCATACCTTTGCCGCGCAGGATGCTGCGCTGGTTTTGCGGTTCGAGGTTGACGACCGCCACATCCTTGAGCTGAACGATAGAGCCTTCTTCCTCGCGCAGCACGATATCAGCAAACTGGGCGGCGGTATAGAGGCGGCCTTCGGTGCGTATGCTCAGCTCGGTGCGATAGCCTTCGATTTTGCCGGAGGGGAGTTCCAGGTTTTGTCGTTGCAGTGCGTTGCGTACGTCCACGGGGGTGAGGCCATAGCCAGCGAGTTTGACCGGGTCGAGTTTGATGCGGATGGCGTAGCGCTTTTCCCCCCATATCCGCACCCCGGAGACGCCGGGAACGGTTTGAATCCGTTCCTTGATGACGTTGTTGGCGTATTCGCTCAGCCCCATGAGGTCGCGCTTGTTGCTTTGCACGGTAACGGTGAGGATGGGAGAAGAGTTGGCGTCGGCTTTGGACACGATGGGGGGGTCGGTATCGGGCGGGAGCTGCCGCTGGGCCTGCGACACTTTATCGCGTACATCGTTGGCGGCGGCTTCGAGATCCACTCCGATTTCGAATTCGGCGGTGATGGTGCTTCGGCCCGGGGAGCTGGTGCTGGACAAGGAGCGGATACCGGCGATGCCGTTCAAGGCTTCTTCCAGAGGTTCGGTGATTTGCGACTCCATGACATCCGCGTTGGCACCGGTGTAGCTGGTACTGACCGAAATGACAGGCGGGTCAATGCTGGGGTATTCGCGCAGGCCCAGGAAGGTGAATCCGATAATCCCGAAAAGCAGCAGTACGATAGAGATGACCGTAGCGAGTACAGGTCGGTTGATGCTCAGAGAAGGGAGGTTCATAGGTCGTTGAGATTAGGGGCTTCGATAGCCTGTGAGGGAATGACATCCATGCCTTCCCGCAGGGCGAGGAGTCCACTGAGGATGATGGTATCGCCGGGGGCCAGTCCGCCGACTACGGCCATATAGTTTTCGAGGCGTTGGGCGGTTTCTACGATTTGGGCTTTCGCCTTTCCCCCGCGGATGACGAGCACTTGCTGGCCGTTCAGGACCGGTATGACCGCATCGGTAGGCACGAGGATGACTTTTTGGTTTTGGGTGGTCGTGAGGCGCACTTTGGCAAAATTGCCGGGTTGCAATATGTTATTGGGGTTGCTGCATCGGGCGCGCACGGTGAGGGTACGCGTTCCGGCGTTGACCTGGTTGCTCAGGGCATAGACCTCGGCTACGAAGTTCTGGCGAAGCCCTTCGATGGTGAATTGCACCTTTTGGCCAATGCGCAGGTCGCGACTATAGCGTTCGGGCACATCGAACTCCAGTTTGATGGGGTTGGTCTGTTGGAGGCTGACCAATACGTCGCCGGTATTGACGTATGCCCCTTCGCTGAGTTGGCGTAGGCCGAGGCGTCCGGAAAAAGGTGCCCGGATGCGGGTTTTTTCGATAGATACCTGCGTGACGCGAATGTCGGCGCGGGTTTGGTCCAGGCTAAGTCCGATGCGGTCGTACTCTTCCTGGGTGATGCCATCTATAGCCAGGAGGTCTTTGGCGCGTTTGAGTTCGCGTTCGGCAAAGGCTTCGTTTACTTTCAGCTTGGACAACTGCGCTTCGAGTTCCTGGCGGTCGAGTTCGGCCAACAAAGCATTCTGCTGGGTCAAAGTGCCCTCTTTGAAGTGGATGCGCGTGAGGCGGCCGCTGCGCTCGGGCTGGATCTGTACCAACTCGTTGGCGACCAGGCTACCGGTTGTTTGGAGGGTATTGTCGAGCCCTTGGGAAGCTACGACCATATAGTCCACTGGAGTGACGGGAGGCGGGCCGCCTGGTCCGCCGGGCCCGCCCGGACCGCGTCCGGCGGCAGGTGGGCCACCGGCGGGCGCTGCTTCTTTACGGCCGCAGGAGGTGGATAGGACAAGGACTGCACACAGTGCAAACAGAACGCAGGGTGGGCTAAGCAAATGTTTCATGAAAGGCTGTTTGAACCCATATTTAATGGTGATGGTGATATCAAGCAGGAAAAATACTAAGAATCTGGATATTATACAGGGTGCAAACGTTTTGTATAATTTTTGTTTTTACAGGATATCAGCGGTTTAAAAGCGATTAGTGGTTATTCGTCTATGAATCGGCGCTTTTGGTCGCCGTCTGTTTTTTATGCGCAAAAGTTAAAATTCCTGGTCTATAAAAAACAATTTCGTGTTTATCTTGCACCCTGTCAAGTCATTTATTGTAAAAAACAAAATACGATGCAAGCTGTACATACTGCGGATGCTCCGGCCGCTATCGGCCCTTACGCCCAGGCCATCCAGGTGGGGCAACTCCTTTTTTGCTCTGGCCAGACTCCTTTGGACCCGGCCACTATGACAGTCCTCACGACGACTATCGAAGCACAGACCCTGCAGGTGCTGGAGAACCTGGAAGCGGTGCTCAAAGCAGCCGGTGCATCCAGGGCACAGGTGGTCAAAACGACGGTTTTTCTCAAAAACTTTGCCGACTTTGAGCGTATGAACGGGGTATATGCAAGCTTTTTTGGCGAGCATAAGCCCGCCCGCAGCACGGTAGAGGTATCCCGTCTGCCCAAAGACTCACTGGTGGAAATCGAGTGTATCGCTGCGCTGGGATAAAAAGCGTATTTTGGGTCGGTGCAAAAAGTTATATCGCTGACCCCCTCTCAACAAGTCTAATGTCTATCCATGTATAAGAACACTATCGATTTCAGTCTTATCCGCCTTTTTTGGCCTTGCCTGCTGTTTGTTTGGCAGTCGCATACCCAGGTTCATGCGCAGGAGAGCGCGCTCAGCAGTTACCAAAGGGCGTTAGGCCAAACGGTATTGCTGAAAAACGAGGGAGGCTTACTTCCCTTCCAGAACCTGGAGCGGTTGCGGGTGGCAGTAGTGGCGGCCGATGGGACGGATTTCCCCGGATTTGTAGAAACGCTGGGTCAGTACACCGGGATTTCCCTTCTTGCGCTGCCGCAGGAGGACGCGGGTTCCTGGGCTAAAAAGCAGGCCAGTACCCAGGATGTATTCATCTTTCCGATTCAAGGGGGAATCATACCTTCAGCACAGCAACAAGCCTGGAATGCATTGGCGGGTTCGGCCCGCAGGGTGGCGGTATTGTTCGATGCCGGGCATCTACTGGACCCATTCCCGGAATGGGGACAAGCGGATGTACTGATTAGTACGTCCGGCGACGGGTACGGCCCCTCACTGGCTGCACAAGCGCTTTTTGGCGGTACCGCTTTGAGCGGCCGCCTGGATAAACCTCTGGGGCTCAACTTCGGGTCCGGGGCAGGGATGGATTCTCCCCCGGCTATCCGCCTGGGGTATGCTCCCCCGGAGCTGGTGGGGATGGATGCACAATTATTGCACGACAGCATTTCCGCTATCATCGGGCAGGGGTTGAACGTGGGGGCCTATCCCGGTGCCCAGGTGCTGGTGGCCCGCGATGGCAAGGTGGTCTATCATACTTGTTTTGGTACCCAGGCGTATCACTCGGAATCCCCGGTGAAAAAGGAAGACTTGTACGATCTGGCTTCTGTGACTAAAATCAGCTCGGGGCTGCCGGTGCTGATGGAATGGTATGGCCAGGGGAAACTCGACCTCGACGCACCCCTGGTGCGCTATCTGCCGGAAGTAAAAGGCAGCAACAAGGCCGATATACCCATGCGGCGGATCCTCACCCATACCGGGCGGCTCATGGCCTGGATTCCTTTTTGGCGGGGTACCCTAAAAGGTCAGAGCAGGAACCCCTGGCAGAAGCACTGGAATGGTACTAAAGACAATGACTTTCATTTCAAGCCCCGCACCTTTCGGGCAGATTCTTCCAGCACCTATCCGGTGTACGTGACCGATGATTTGTGGATGCACCGCAAGTACGAGGATATCGTATATCGCTCCATGTACCGCTCTCCCCTGAATACCAAACCTGGTTTCGTCTATTCCGATTTCTTTTTCATCATGATGCCCCGGGTGGTGCGCGCACAGACGGGCCTGGATTTTGAAACCTATGTAAAAGATCACTTTTACCGGCCGCTTGGGGCTACGACGATTACCTTCAACCCCTTGCGCTTCTATCCGGCTGACCAGATCATTCCCACGGAGCGGGATACGTTTTTTCGCATGAAACAACTGCATGGAACAGTACACGATGAGGGTGCGGCCATGTTGGGAGGGGTTTCCGGCCATGCAGGTCTATTCGCTTCGGTGAATGATCTGGCCAAATTGATGCAGATGTACCTGAATTTTGGGACCTATGGTGGCCGGCGCTTCATAGAGGAGCAGGCCATTAGAGAGTTCATCCGCTGCCAGTACTGCGATTCAGAAGGAATACACAGGGGGCTGGGCTTCGACAAGCCTCGGCTTTCGTTTGACCCCAATATAGCGACCTATGCACCGCAGGCCTCTGCTTCGAGTTACGGGCATACGGGCTATACCGGGACGTACACCTGGATGGACCCCGAAACGCGCCTGCTCGTGATTGTTTGTACCAACCGCGTATATCCTACGCGCAACAACTCAAAACTTGGCGACCTTGCTATCCGGCGCAGGGTACACGAGGCCGCGTATTTATCTATGAAGAAAGAGTGAGCAGACTTTTTGCCCAACCCCGGTACTTTCTTTTTTAATCAAAATCCGTTTTTCTACTGAAAAACAACTTATCTTAAAGCCGTTTCACGCATTATTGTGAAGGTATGAATGAAAAGATAGAACGACTGATTCAGAATATAAAAGCAAGGCTGGGTCCCGCCCTTGAGCGCTGGGAAGCGTTTAGCCAGCGCAAACCTCGGCTCGCTCGTTGGATCCGCTGGACGGGAACGGCTTTTTTTGCCGGCCTGGCGGCACTTTTTTTGTTCCGGACTGCGGTGGCGGTCACGGTGCCTTCTGTGCGGCAACTCAAACGCATGCAGACGCAGGTTGCTTCGGAGGTGTATTCTGCCGATTCGATATTGATCGGCCGTTTTTTCAACGAATACCGCACTGTCGTACGTTACGATGACATCGCGCCCCATGTGTTCGATGCGCTGGTGGCTACGGAGGACGCCCGTTTCTACCAACACCGCGGGGTTGATTACCGGGCCTGGGGGCGGGTGCTGTTCCGCAGTATCCTGCTCAGGGATCGCTCGGGGGGCGGGGGCAGTACCATCAGCCAGCAATTGGCCAAGAACCTGTTGCCGCGCAGGGAGTTTCCGCTGTTCTCCCTCGTAATCAACAAAATGAGGGAAGTCATTATTGCAGGCCGTCTGGAACGGGCGTTCAGCAAACAGGAGATTCTCACTTCTTACCTGAATACAGTGCCTTTTCCGGAAAATGTCTTTGGCATAGATGTCGCTGCGCGCCGTTTTTTCAATAAAACGCCCCTTGAGTTGACGATTTCGGAAGGGGCGACCCTCATTGGTTGCCTGCGTGCCACGACGTTCTACAACCCTGCCCGGCATCCGGAAAGGGCCCGGCAGCGGCGCAATGTCGTGCTGCAACAAATGGAAAAGCACGGGTACCTGGACGCTGCCAAAATGGGCGAGCTGCAGGGGCTGCCCCTACAACTGAACTACAATCCCATCGTACGCAACGAGGGGCAGGCACCCTACTTCCGCGAATTCGTGCGGCAGGAGGTGGAACGCCTGCTCAAAGATTTGCGCAACCCCGACGGGGAAGCATACAACCTTTACACCGACGGGCTGAAGATATACACAACCCTCCATATCGGCGTGCAGAAAAAAGCCGAGGAGGCTGTCCGGGAGCACTTGTCTGATATGCAGGAAAAATTCGATCGCCACTGGCAGGGCTTCACCCCCCCCTGGAACGACGTCTCTACGGTAGATCTGGGCATGAAAAATTCCACGCTGTACCAAAAGCTAAAAGCCCAGGGAGCCAGCGATGCAGAAATCGAAGCGGAGTTCAATAAAAAAACGAAGGTCAAAATTTTCACCTATGACGGCCCTCGGGAAGCTGAAATGACGCTGAAGGAGTATGTGCGCTATCATTTGGGTATTATCCAGGCGGGATTCATGGCGATGGAGCCCAACTCGGGGCATATTCTCGCCTGGGTGGGCGGGGTAGACCACGAGTTTTTTCAGTACGACCATGTGCGTGCGCGGAGGCAACCCGGCTCTGTATTCAAGCCGGTAGTCTACACTTGCGCGCTCGTCGAAGGTATAGACCCGTGTGCACAAATCCCGAACCGCCTGGTCATGTACCACGAATACGCAAAAGGCGATTGGGCAGTAAAAGACTGGCGGCGCGATGACCCGGAGCCACACTTCGAGCCGGACGGCACCGACGAGGACGACTGGCTCCCACAAAATGCCGACGGTATCTACGGTGGTTCGTACTCACTGGAGGGGGCCCTGACAAATTCCATCAATACCGTCACCGTCAAGTTGATCATGGACATGGGCGTGCGCAAAGTGGTAGATATGGCCAAGTCCCTGGGCATCAGTAGCAATATCCCTATAGAACCCTCCATTGCGTTGGGCACGGCCGAGTTGCCGCTGTATGAGATGGTGCAGCCCTTTGCGGTGTTTGCCAGCCGGGGGCGTCGGGTGCGTCCCATTGCGGTGCGCGAGATCAGGAGCCACGAGGGCACTCTCATAGCTGCTTTCAAGCAGGATTCCCCGCAGCAGGTGTTGACCGAAGAGCAAGCGGGCGTCATGACCCGTATGTTGCAGTCGGTTGCTTCGGCGGGTACGGCCAGCCGTCTGCGCTGGATGTACAATGTGGTAGATGTGCCGGTAGCCGGCAAAACCGGCACATCGCAGAACCACGCCGATGGTTGGTTTATCGGCTATACGCCCAAGTTGCTGGCCGGTGCTTGGGTGGGAGGGGATTCGCCGCTGGTGCGCTTTCGCAACTTCGAAAACGGACAAGGAGCGGCGACGGCCTTACCCGTGTTTGCCCGCTTCATGCGCAAGGTGCTCGACGACCCCACGTTGGTTCGCTGGCACGGCGGGGAGTTTGCCCCCTTAAGCCCTGAAAACGTACAGCGGCTGTCCTGTCCGCTCCGCATCCCCTCCCCGGAGGAGCTTTTGGCGGACTCTTTGGCGCGCGACAGCCTGCTGATGCTGGAGGGCATGGCCCCTATACAGGAAGGAGAATTCAATTAATCATAAATCCAACTCGCAACCATGGCACGTTTTACCCTTAAAGTCAATGGCAAGCGCCAGCAGGTGGACGTCAGCCCGGACACTCCCCTGCTTTGGGTGCTCCGCGACCATCTGGACCTCACCGGCACCAAGTACGGCTGCGGCATCGGCCAATGTGGCGCATGCACGGTGCACGTCAATGGAGAAGCGATGCGCTCCTGCGCGTTGCCCATAGCTGCCGCCGAAGGCGCCCAGATCACTACGATTGAAGGCCTTTCCAAGGAGGGCGACCACCCTGTTCAACTCGCGTGGCAGGAAATAGACGTACCTCAGTGCGGGTATTGCCAGGCGGGTCAAATCATGTCGGCCGCCGCGTTGATCAAAAACAACCCTTCGCCGAGCGATGCGGATATTGATGCTGCCATGCAGGGCAATATCTGCCGTTGCGGAACCTATCCGCGCATTCGCCAGGCTATTCATTCAGCAGCTAAAAAAGCCAGATCGTGATGAACAACCCGCATAACCAATCTTTCGATCGTCGCTCTTTTATCAAAGTATCCGCTGTCGCAGGAGGCGGTATACTGGTGGGCGTCAACTGGCTCGCTGAGCAACTGCGGGCTACTGCGGACAGAGAACTGGTCGAGCCGGTTTCCATGAATGCTTATATCCAGATTGCACCGGATGGGACGATTACCATCGCTTCTCCCAATCCGGAAGTAGGCCAGGGGGTGAAAACGGCAATGCCCATGATCGTAGCAGAAGAACTGGATGCAGACTGGTCGCGCGTAAGCGTGCGCCAGGCACCCCTGGATACGGTCAACTTCACCCGCCAGGTGGCAGGGGGGAGCGGTTCTATTAAAGCTGCCTGGATGGGCCTGCGCACAGCAGGTGCTACGGCGCGCCACCTGCTGGTAGAAGCAGCGGCCAGGCGCTGGGGGGTAGAGGCGGCGAGCTGTACGACGGAAAAAAGCACCGTATTGCACCCGCCTACCGGACGCCGCTTGTCGTATGGCGAATTAGCCACAGAGGCCGCCGCGCTCAAAGCGCCTAAAGAGGTGCCGCTCAAGGCCAACTCCGCGTTCCGCCTGCTTGGGCAGCGCGTTGCCAACGTGGACAACCAGGATATTTTTACCGGGAAAAAACTCTACGGTTCCGACATCGTGCGCGAGGGGATGGCGGTGGCCGTCGTCGCCCGTCCGCCCGCATTCGGCATGAAACTGGAATCCGTGGACGATACGGCTGCCAAGGCTGTGCCTGGTGTGCAGCAGGTAATCCGCTTTGGCGATAAAGTTGCTGTGCTTGCCCATACGACTTGGGAAGCTAAAAAGGGGCGGGATGCGCTCGTGCTCAAGTGGGCTATGGCCAGTGTGCCCGAAAGTACGGCTGCCCAGTTTGCCGACATGCGCAAAGCACTGGACAAAAAAGCAGACACCCCCCGCCGCAAGGACGGGGATGCCGAAGAGGCCTTTGCACAGGCTTCTAAAGTCGTGGAAGCGACTTATGAGTGTCCGTTCCTCCCGCACAACGCCATGGAACCGCTCAACTTTTTCGCCGACGTGCGCCCCGACAAGGTCCTGCTCATCGGGCCTACCCAGACACCGGAACGCGCCCGCAACGATGTCGCCACTTTGCTCAAAGTGGACCGCGGCATCGTCCAGGTGGAAATGACGCGGCAGGGCGGGGGTTTTGGACGCCGCCTCAGTGCAGATTACGCAGTAGAGGCAGCGGAAATATCCAGCCTGGCCAAAAAACCAGTCAAGGTAATCTGGTTGCGCGAAGACGATATGGGCGGTGGAACCTACCGTCCGGCGTGTGTGTACCGCTACCGCGCGGCACTGGACGCGCAAGGGAATATCAAGGGCTTCCATATCCGTGGGGCTGGACTGAACGTCGGCAACCCGCTCAGGGAGAATAATTTCCCGGCCGGCGCACTGGCGCATTATCTGGCCGATGGCCATAGCCTCGATTCCAAAGTCACGACGGGTCCCTGGAGGGCGCCGGTGCATAATTTCCTGGCTTTTGCCGAGCAAAGTTTCCTCGACGAAGTGGCTCTGGCAGCGGGCAAAGACCCGGTACAACTGCGCCTGGACCTCCTGGATCAGGCGAAGAATAATCCAGTGGGCAAAATAGAATACGATGTGGAGCGCTTCAAAGGCGTCATCCGCCTGGCGGCGGAAAAAGCCAACTGGGGCAAAGCCAAGCCCGGCGTTTTTCAGGGCTTTAGCGCGTATTTTTCGTTCAGCACCTACATCGCCCAGGTAGTCGAGGTAGTGATGGAGAATAACTTCCCGAAAATAAGCCGAATCGTTTGCGCCGTGGACTGCGGTATTCTCATCAACCGGAGCGGTGCCGAGAACCAAATCGTGGGGGGTATCATCGATGGGTTGGGCCATGCGATGTACAGCCAGTTGACCATCAAGGACGGTGCTGCGGAGCAGACCAACTTTGACCGATACCGCATGATCCGCATGGGCGAGGCACCCGATGCCGAAGTACATTTCGTAGATAGCCAGGAGGCACCGACGGGCCTTGGCGAGCCCGGTCTGCCCCCGCTGGCGGCTGCGTTTGGCAATGCCGTTTTCCGCGCTACCGGCACGCGCCTGAGGGTGCAGCCGTTTGTTCAGGACGGACAGCCGGGGCTACCGGGTTGATACGACCATAGCACTCCGTCCGGCGAATGGGGTATGAATCCCTTAGGCCATTCGCCGGACGGGACGCTATAGCACGAGCCCACCGTCCACGCTCAGCGTCTCGCCCGTGATGAAAGAGGCTTCATCTGAGGCGAGAAAGAGATAGGCATTGGCGATGTCTTCTGCGACGCCCATGCGGCCCACCGGGGTGCGCTCTTTGAGTTGGTCGAGGTATTCGGCAGGTATCGTGCCCACCATTTCCGTCTGGATGAATCCGGGAGCTACGGCATTTACCGTCACTCCTTTTCGTCCGAATTCACGGGCCCACACCTTGGTCATTCCAATTACGCCCGCTTTTGCAGCTACGTAGTTGGTCTGCCCAAAGTTTCCGTATAAGGCTACCACGGAGGCGGCGTTCAAGATGCGCCCGTAGCCGCGCTCCAGCATGAACGGGGAAACTGACCGGGTACAATTGAACACACCGGTTAGGTTGACATCAATGACTTGTTGCCATTGTGCAGCGCTCATCTTCTTCATGGAGGCATCGCGGGTGATACCGGCATTGTTGACGAGGATATCAATTTGCCCAAAATCGCGAAAAACCGCTTCGGCAGCCTCTTGAACCGCCTCGGAGTCGGCGGTATTCACTTTGTAGAACGCACAGCGAGCTCCGTTTGAGGCCCACTCCATGGCCAAGGGGCGTCCCGCTGCTTCGTTGATATCCCAAATGGCTACTTTGGCCCCCTCCTGGATAAAGCGAAGGGCGGTAGCTTTCCCTATACCATTGGCGCCGCCCGTGATAATGGCAACTTTGTTGTGTAGTCTCATGTGTATTTGTTTTTTAGAGTGTGTTCGGGAGTTTGTACCCTGTCCGGGTACAAAAATAAGTACATTTTGCCCCTCAGCGCGCGAGGAGCGGCTTCAGGAAAGTGCGAGCGTCATCGGCCACTTGGTCGGCACATTCCCAAGGTACGAAGTGGCCGCAATTCGGGAGCATCACCAGTTGGCTGCCCGGTATGCGGGCCTGACCGCTC
>VFQS010003061.1_pt1 | contig 13030 bp, 9 predicted proteins | sample 3512361 | NCBI WGS metagenome assembly VFQS01 (sample SAMN10412375, study PRJNA504923) | tailings metagenome | isolation source: Relicate 1 Philex TSF3 active mining | place: Philippines
AGGCAAACACTAAAACACTTCGTACGCTTGTATTCCTTGACCAGAATAGAAACCAGTATCCCTTCGGCGCATCTGCAGCGCCAGGTCCGCCTCAGCATCCTGCTCCCTCCGGGGTATTACCGAGAGGAGCGGCCCTATCCTTTGCTCTACTTCCACGATGGGCAGGATTTTACGGCGCTCAACCTGGAGGCGACCATGCAGCGCCTCATTTCTGCGAAGGAAATACCGGCCTTCATCTGTGTCGGCATCCATGCACCCCGCGACCGCCACATGGTGTACGGCACTGCAAAACAGCCCGATTTTGCCGGGCGAGGTGCTAAAGCAGCCCTGCACAGCGCTTTTGTACGGGAAGAGCTGCGCAGCTACCTGATGCGAAGCTACCGCATCCGGGAAGGGGCTGCACACCAGTACGTCGCCGGCTGTTCGCTCGGCGGGCTGGCAGCGATGGATCTCGTGTGGCACCACCCCGACTGCTTTTCCCGCGTGGGGGTGTTCTCCGGCTCCTTCTGGTGGCGCTCCCGCGACCTGGATCAAGGTTATGTAGAGGAGACCGACCGCATCATGCACGCCCTCGTGCGCCAGGGTAGCTACAAGCCGGGGCTCAAGTTCTGGTTTGAGGCCGGCACGGAAGATGAGACCAGCGACCGCAACCAAAACGGCATCATTGACGCTATAGAAGATACCCAGGACCTCATCTGGGAACTTTGGAAAAAAGGCTATCAGCCCGAACGGGACCTGCGCTATTTCGAAGTAGAGGGCGGGCGCCACAACCAGGAAACCTGGGGGCAGGCTATGCCCCATTTTTTGACCTGGCTATTCGAAAATGCACCAACCCCCTGAACCCATGCGCGTCACGTCCCTCCTCGAACACAGCCGTCTTCTGCGTTTTGCGGTGCTGTCAGGCATAGCGGTGGCCCTGCGCATCCTTTCTTTTTTCCGAACCGTCATAGACCACGACGAATCCACTTACCTCGTCATCGCCGACGCAGTCCGCCAAGGGGCAATATACTGGGTAGATGCCATTGACGTCAAGCCGCCGGGGATATTCTGGCTCTACGCGCTGCTGCAAACCCTTTTCGGGAAAGCGATTTTCACCATGCGCCTCTTTGCCGCGCTGTTTATAGCCCTCACCTCTTTTTTTCTCTTTGAAACGAAGAGGAAACTAGGCAGCGGGTTCCGGGCAGCCTGGGCATCGGCGCTGATATACTTGTTTTTGAATTCTTTGTTCACCTTCTATGGGGTGAGTCCGAATACCGAGACATTTTTCGGCACCTTCGTCGCGGCGGCCTTTTGGCTGGCACTGGCGTTTCCCGGGCACATCGGATACTTCGCTTCCGGCCTGCTGCTGGGCTTTGGCTTTTTGATTAAACCCGTCGTGTGCTTTGACAGTCTTGCACTGGGGGTTTTCCTGCTGTGGGATACCCCGCAAAGCATTCGAAAAATCAGTGCGCTGGCCTTTCTGGCACTGGGTTTTCTGTTGCCGTTTGCAGGGGCGTATGCGCACTACCGCGCGATGGGCCATGCCGACACTTTTCTCTTTTACGCCTTTGAAGCGAGCAGCCGCTACCCGGTTTCGGCGGGGTGGGAGGAGTATCTCATCAGCGCCGTGGACACACTCCTCCGCTTTTTGCCGGTGACCTACTTTTTTTACGTGGCGCTGCGCCATCCGCAGACCCCTGCCTCTACGCGGCGGCTTGCCTGGATATGGGGGCTGTCGGTGTTGATCCCCATTTATTTGCCGGGCAAATTTTTTGGGCATTACTTTATTCAGTTGTTTTTGCCCCTAAGCATGCTGGCCGGGGAATTTTTCGCCCTGCCGCGCCCCCCAAAGCCCGCTTTTATCGGGGCCTTGTTGCGCCCTAAAACCGGGTACACCCTGCTGGCTTTGTTGGTGTCGGCCAATTGGTTTTTGCAAAAAAAAGACTACATAGACCGCCCGGATGCCCCCGCTCGCGTCGCCCGGGAACTACAAGCGACGCTGAAGCCGGAGGAAACGCTCTACATCGCGAACTACCACCCCATTTTATATTATCTGCTCGATAAAAAAAGTCCTACCCCCTACATCCATCGCGGACTGATTTGGACTCCGGCACACCGCTATGCCCTCCAAATAGACCTGGAGCAAGAGATTGACCGCATCATCGCCGCAGGGCCCCATGCCGTCGTTGTGCAGGACTCTACCGATAGCCCGCGCCTGAACCGGTTTCTGGAGCGCAACTACCGGCGCACGCCATTAGGGGAAACAGAACGGGGTGCCCGACTTTACCTGTACCGACGTTCCAAGGCACCGCAAGATTAACCCCGCTGTTTATCCGCCCATACCAAAAGTGCCACAGATTATGCGCGAACCCGGAATTTTATACCTCATACCGACCCCGCTGGGGGAAGATAGTCTCGCCGGTATATCGGAAGCCCTCATCGAGACGACGTTTGGGCTCGACTACTTCATCGTCGAACGCGGCAAAACGGCCCGGCAGTTCCTCAAACGCATCCGCTTCCCGCGTCCCCTTCAGGAACTGGAGTTCAGGGAACTCAACGAACATACCCCTGTGACAGCCCTGGACGAACTGCTCGCCCCAATATTGGCAGGCCGACCCGCCGGACTCATGTCGGAGGCAGGCTGCCCGGGCGTCGCCGACCCCGGCAGTGCACTCGTTTTGCTGGCCCACCGATATGGCGTACCGGTCATCCCCCTGGTAGGCCCTTCCTCCATCCTCCTCGCCCTGATGGCCTCGGGTATGAATGGGCAGCAGTTCCGCTTCCACGGCTATTTGCCGGCCAAGAAACCAGAATTGGTTCGACAAATCAAACGCCTGGAACAGCTTTCGGCGCAGGATAAAAGCACCCAGATATTCATCGAGACACCCTACCGCAGCGCATGGATGCTGGAAGCCCTCCTCCATACCCTGTCGCCCAGCACACTGCTCACAGTAGCCGCTGACCTCACGCTACCCACCCAATTGGTGCGCACCCTGCCCGTGGCGCAGTGGAAGATACTAAAGGAACTACCCGACTTGCAAAAGCGCCCGGTGGTGTTCCTGCTCCAAGCTTCCTGAAACAAACCCGCGCCCCTGTTAGTTTTGATTTCAAACTAAGGAAACATTTTAACAAAAAAATCGTTAGAGAAGCAGGTGGGGAATTGCTTTTATAAGCTGTCCTCTTTTTGTCCATTGTAAATAAAACCACTATGACGACCACCTTTGCATCTGCTGCGCAAGACCTGGAAAAAAGAGGTTTCCTCGATCTCGCGATTGACCCGGAGCTGGACTTATACGAAGAAATACGCCGCATAAAGCGGGAAAAGAACGCCGTCATCCTCGCCCACTACTACCAGGAGGCAGAAATCCAGGATATCGCCGATTTCATAGGAGATAGCCTGGAGCTCTCCCGGCGGGCAGCAAAAACAGAAGCGGATATCATTGTCTTTGCCGGAGTACACTTTATGGCAGAGACGGCAAAGATGCTCTCTCCTCAGAAAAAAGTACTGCTCCCCGACCTCAAGGCGGGCTGTTCGCTGGCGGATTCTGCACCGGCGCCATTGTTCCGCAAGTTCAAAGAGAAGTACCCCGACCATGTGGTCGTCAGCTATGTCAACTGTTCAGCGGAGCTCAAGACCATGACGGATATTTGCTGTACTTCCACCAACGCCGTCCATATCATAAACAGTATTCCCGCCGACAAGCCCATCCTGTTTGCCCCCGACAAAAACCTGGGGGCTTATTTGATCAAAAAAACAGGCCGGGACATGGTGCTTTGGAACGGCTCCTGTATGGTCCACGAAATTTTTTCTTTGGAAAAAATTACGCGGCTCATGGCCCGGCATCCCCGGGCTCTGCTGATCGCCCACCCCGAGTGCCGGGAGGAAGTATTGAAAAAGGCAGCCTTCATAGGCTCCACGACCGGACTGCTCCAATTTGCCATCCATAGCCCTGAGCAGGAGTTCATCGTAGCCACGGAATCCGGCATCATCCACCAGATGGAGAAGGCCTGCCCGGAGAAGACCTTTATCCCGGCCCCCCCCGACAATTCCTGTGCCTGCAACGAGTGTCCCCACATGCGGCTCAACACCCTCGAGAAGCTATACCTCTGCATGAAGTACGAACTCCCTGAAATCACGCTTCCGGAATGGGTCATCCGGGAAGGCAGGGTGTGTATTGACCGCATGCTGGAGGTTTCCGCCCAGGCCGGCTTGTTGGCCAGGGATTAAGAGCGTAAGATGGCATATACCATTTAGACTTCCTTTGTCGTTAAAGGCGGATGAGGCTACCTCACCTGCAAATTGTCAAGTTGTACTATTGTGAAAAAACTCGCTTTCTGGCCATTGGTCTTTATCTTGGGGAGCTTGAACGCCCAAAAAGGGTGGGAGGCGGGCGTCATGGGGGGGGTAGCGTATTACTTCGGCGACCTGAATACCAACTACTACCTCGGGCTGCCGAATGCGGCGGGAAGTGTGCTGGCCCGCTACAATTTCAACGAACGCCTCTGCTTTAAAATGGCAGCGGCATACGGTCATATCGAAGGCGACGATGCGTTATCCAAAAACATCTTTGAGCGCTCCCGCAACCTCAGTTTCCGCTCCCCCATCCTCGACGGCAGTGCAAATGTAGAGTTCAATTTCCTGCCTTACTTTCATGGGAGCAGGACAGAATTTTTCACGCCCTACGTCTTCGCCGGCATTTCGGTGTTCTCCTTTAACCCCATGGCCTACTACCAAAACAAATGGGTCGAACTGCGCCCCCTCGGCACCGAAGGCCAGTTCAAAGGCGAAGAGTACTATGCCGTGCAGCCTGCCTTCTCTTTTGGAGGTGGTTTCAAAATGGATATCAACAGCGAGTGGAGCATCAATATAGAGATTGCTGCCCGCAACGCTTCAACCGATTACCTCGACGATGTGAGCACGGTATATCCCGACATGCGCGACCTCGCCCGACAGCGCGGGAACATCGCCGTCGCCCTCTCTGATCGTTCCATAGAGCTTCCCCCCGTGCCGGGCAGTCAAATCGGAGAGGAGGGCAGTCAACGGGGTAATGGCAAGGAAAACGACCGCTATCTGTTCCTGCAGGCGGGCATTGTGCGTTATTTCGGTTCCCTTCGTTGCCCCGACCCCAAAGGTCGTTGGCGCTAAAAGATTCCCTCGCGAACCTTGGCTCTGTTTGAGCTGTTTTCACAGCAGGGACTTTTGTTTTTTCGCCTCTCGACCAGAAAATTTAATGCCATGCCATTTTTCGACACGCTGATAAAGCGCAGTTCAACGCTAAACATAAAGCTGGAAAACAGGCTTTTACAAACCTCGCCTATCCAACATCAGCGCAACACTCTGCATCGGCTGCTGCGCAAGGCGGATTCCACGTCCTTCGGGCAGTACTACGATTTTAAAGATATCCTGCGCGCCGACCGCCCCGATCAGGCTTTTCAGGAGACGGTTCCGCTCTTTGACTATACCAGCATGTACGAGCGCTGGTGGCACATGTCGCTCAACGACGTGGAAAATGTGTCCTGGCCGGGCCGCATTAAGTACTTTGCCTTGAGTTCCGGCACCTCCGGGGCTCCCAGCAAGCATATTCCCGTAAGCGACGATATGCAGCGCGTCATGCGGCGGGGGGCGGTGAAGATGTTTTTCGCACTCACCCGATTCCCCATTGACCCCCAACTATTCACTAAAGGCATGATGATGCTCGGGGGCTCGACCGACCTCACCGACGAAGGCGATCACTTCGTCGGCGACCTAAGTGGTATCAACGCCAGCAAGCAGCCGTTCTGGCTCAGGCCCTACTACAAACCGGGCGCTAAAATCTCCAGGCTCCGCAGCTACGACGAACGCATCGCCGAAATCGTCAAAAAAGCGGCCGATTGGGACATCGGCTTCCTGGTAGGCATCCCCTCCTGGCTCCAACTGATGATCGAACGCATTCTCGACGCACATCAAGTGGAAACCATACACGATATATGGCCCAACCTAAAGGTTTTTGTACACGGCGGCGTCCATTTCGAACCCTATAAAAAAGGATTCGAACGGCTCACGGCACAGCCCCTCGTCTATATGGATTCCTATCTCGCCTCCGAGGGCTTCATAGGCTTCCAGGCCAGGCCCGAAACGCGCGCTATGAAAATGTTGCTGCAAGGGGGTATCTTCTACGAATTCATACCGTTCAACAGCAACCACTTCGATGAAGAAGGAAACCTGATCGGCAGCCCTAAGCCCCTGCTCATCCACGAAGTAGAGCCCAACATAGATTATGCCCTGGTGCTCAGCACCTGCTCCGGAGCCTGGCGATACCTCATCGGCGATACCGTGCGCTTCACCGATTTGCAGCAGAACGAAATCATCATCAGCGGACGCACCAAACACTACCTCAGCATCTGTGGCGAACACCTGTCGGTGGACAATATGAACCAGGGTATTCAGCACGTCGAGGAACAGTTGAATACCAGCATCCCCGAATTTACCGTTTCGCCCATCCGATCCGGTTCTTTTTTTGGCCACAAATGGTATGTTGGTGCCGACCCGCTTGTATCCCCAACACAAATCCTGCCCCTGCTCGACCAGCGGCTCAAGGAGGTCAACGACGACTACCGCATCGAACGGGCCACAGTGCTCAACCGGGTAGAAGTGGAAGTTATCCCGGTATCCCTGTTTTACAAATGGCACGAAATCCAAGGTAAAATGGGAGGGCAAAACAAGTTCCCCCGCGTGATGCGGCATGAAAACTTTCGGGAGTGGGAGGCCTTCGTAGCCCAAAACTACCCAAACCAATAAAACCCGACCATGTCGTTCCTGCTCGAAGGTATAAAGGTTGGGGTCTTGTTGGCACTCATGGTAGGCCCCTTGTTTTTCACCCTCATCCAGACAGGGGTGGAGGAAGGCTTTCGCGCCGGGGCTATGGTGGGCTTCGGGATATGGGTCAGCGACTGCCTCTACGCTTTTGCTGCATACGGGGGCCTTTCTTACCTGGTGGCCATCTCGCAATCGGCTGCCTACACCCGCAATATCGGCATCGCAGGAAGCCTGCTCCTGGCTACTTTCGGGCTAATTTCCCTTTTTTCGATACCCAAAAGTAAGCACTTGCAACATAAAGAGCTTCGCATCGCTGCTATCCGGGGGACTTCCTACTTTTCGCTGTGGATGAAGGGCTTCCTAATCAATACGGTCAACCCCTTTACTATTTTTTTCTGGCTCGGGCTCGTGAGCGCTATTGCCGTGCGGGAAGACCTCCAAAAAGGGGATGCAGTACTTTTTTTCACCGGCATAATCGGCATCGTCATACTGACCGATCTGCTCAAGGTTTTCCTGGCCAAACAAATCCGGCTCCTCATGCGGCCCGCACATATCCTCTGGCTGCGCCGAGTCAGCGGGGCAGCTTTGCTGGTATTCGGGATAGCTCTTTTTATTCGTTCAACGTGGTAAAAAACTCCAGCCCGACAAATCCTGCCCATCCTGTTGTATCTTCGCGCATTATTTCGAAAATATGGATCGCCAACACGAATTTTACCCGCTCAGCGTGCGGGAAGTCCGCTCCGAAACATCGGAAGCCGTCACGCTGGTTTTTGATGTCCCGCAGGCGCTGCGGGAAACGTTTTCGTACAAAGCAGGACAGTACCTGACCCTTCGCGTTTCAATAAACGGGAAAGAGGAGCGCAGGGCCTACTCCATGTCGAGTAGCCCCCTGGAAAGCGATCTGGCCATAACGGTCAAGCGCGTGAAGAACGGACGAGTGTCCACCTACCTCAACCAGTCGGTAAAGGCCGGCCAGGTACTCGAGGTCATGCCCCCGGAAGGGAGATTCAGCCCCGTGTTACGCCCCGAACAGCGGGCCAGGTACTACTTGTTTGCCGCCGGCAGCGGAATCACCCCCCTCCTGTCTATCCTCAAAACCATTCTTGAGGAAGAGCCCAAGAGCACGGTCTATCTGTTGTACGGCAATCGCAATGCCCAAAGCATCCTGTTCCGCGAGGTCCTTGCCGATCTGGAAGCGCGCTACGAAGGACAGCTTCATGTGCTGCATACCCTGAGCCAACCCGAACGCGAAAAACCAAAAGGGCTCGCCGGACTGTTTTCAAAGGGACAGAGCTCCTGGGAGGGAAAGACGGGCAGAATCAACGAGCGCCTGATACTGGACTTTCTCGGTACGTATCCCGATAAGGCCGACACAGCGCAGTACCTCGTATGCGGTCCGGGCAACCTGATTGAAACCGTCACCGACGTGCTACAGAAAAATGGCGTGCCGAAAAGCCGGGTGCTGGCCGAGTATTTTGCCAACGACGGAACCGATAAAAAACCTGCTTCTACAGCCGTACAGGCAGCCCAGGTCAAAGTACACCTGAAGGGGCAGGCGCACGACCTCTATGTGCCCATGGGAAAGACCATCCTCGACATCCTGATCGAGAACCGCCTCAACCCGCCCTACTCTTGCTGCTCCGGGGCTTGTTCGACCTGTATGGCCAAGGTGGTTTCAGGAAAGGTACAGATGGATGTCTGCCACGCCCTAGATGACGATGAAGTGGAATCCGGCTATATCCTCACCTGCCAGGCGAGGCCCGCATCGCCGGAAGTCGAAATCGCCTACCCATAAGCTATCTCTCGTTGCATTCTGCGAATTCTGCACTATCTTTGCCTTGGAAAGTAGATCAACCTGTATGTCAAAGGTATATGGCGCCCTCCTGATGCTCCTGGCTTGCTGCCCGGCCCTGCTGTCCGGTCAGATGGGTGTCGCTCACGCTTCCACCCGGCAGCGGATAAGCCCCGCAGGACAAACGGCTTTTCATCCCGTGGTATCCACAGATGGAAGCGCACTCTACATGACCGTCCGCGGTCATCCCGCCAATATCGGCTTAGCCAACCAAGACGACATCTGGGTATCCTACCTGTCGGATAGCAGTCGTTGGGCCCGCCCCATCCATGCCGGGTTGCCCTTGAACGACGAACGGAGCAACCAAGCCATGGCCATCGGTCTGGACGGAAATACGCTTTATCTTTGGACCCGCGACAGAGACGATACCTCCACCCTCGGATTTGCCGAGCGCCAGGGCCGGTCCTGGCAGCAGCCCGAACCTATGTATATCGAAGGGTGGGACACTCTTGCCGTAACCGTTCAGCACTGGCAGGTGAACCGACAGGAGGACGTCCTGTTGCTGGCAGCTGCGCTTCCGGGGACGGAGGGCGATACCGACCTGTTCATTTCCATTCGCAAAACCGCCACCCTCTGGGCTCAGCCCAAGCGATTAGAGGGGCATCCCAATAGCCCTTTCCAGGAAACCAGCGCCTATCTAGCACCCGACAACAAAACCTTGTACTTCTCATCCAACCGACCGGGGGGCAGAGGAGGCCAGGATCTCTACGTCTGCCAGCGACTCGACGATTCCTGGACCCAGTGGTCCAACCCTGTCAACCTCGGCACCCCCATTAACTCCGAAATGGACGAAGCCGGAGCCTGTACTTCCGAAACCGGGGAAAACCTATACTTCACGGTCGAAAGCGATACAGAATCCGCTGTATATGAGGCCATTTTGAGACCCGAACTCCAGCCCGAGCGCATGTTGCTCTGTACGGGACAAGTGCGGCAGGCCCTAAGCGGAGCCCCCGTTCCGGCCAGCCTTTGCTTTTCCATAGCCGAACACCGTACCGCTCGTACCCGGTATTGCGGAATACAAACCGATGCCTCCGGGCGTTTTGCCCTACTGGTCCCGCAGATGCAGGACGTCCTTGTCTTTGCCCGAAAAAGCAATTTTTTTTCCATCGCTCAGTACCTGTCAGCCTCCGGCACCCCGGGGGAGCAAAAAGACCAAGAATCGGACTTCCTGGCGGAAATCGCTCGGCGCGAGCCGACCTACCGGCAGCGGGAAGAGGATATACAGGCTGTTCAAAGCAGATTGAACAGCCTCGGCCGCTCCATCGCCGAAATGGAGGGGCTGCGCACAGCAGAGTTGCGGCGCATCGCGGCCCTGCCCGACAGCTTTGGATTGCTCGCTTCCAGAGCGTTGCCCAAAGACCTCATCCCTCCAAATCTCCGCAGCAGCTACGACGCCACGCGCGAACAATACTACCAGGGCTGGGCCATACCAGAACCGGTTGATCGGGGCGATGTGGATCCAGGGGATTCGTTTTATCTCGCCGAATCGCCGCGCGAAAAATCCTTTGCCCAAACAGCCGAAGGCCGCATCAAAGAACTGCACGAGCGCCGCAAATGGAAAAACGAACAGGAAAAACAAAATCCCGGCGCCAGCCTCTCCTCACCGCCTTCCTTACTGAACGTAGCCCCTTCGAGCTTCGAAGACTTCGTTGCCGATATGCAGGGCTATATCGCCCACATCGTACAAGATTCCCTGATCAATACCCTTGAAAAAGAGATTTTCCCCAAAACCATCATCGCACTGCGCGGCTCCTTCCCAGAGGCGGAACTCAACGACTTTCAAGAGGTGGTTCAACAAATTGTGCGCGAAAAACAGAGCGCCGGCCGCTCCGACTTGTTGAGTACACCAGACCACCTGGTGTATGCCCCCCTTCGACAGCCCTGGCAGGAATCCTTCGCAGATACCCTTCAACGCTGCCTCTCGCAAAGTGTGGAGTCCGCCATGCGCGCACGCCTGGTAAACCCCGTACGGGCTTTCCTCGAGTACGATGTGTTGCAGCGCATCTACCAAAAGCGCCTGGAAACGCAGCAGGCTTTTCTGGACCAGTTGATTCAAAAGCAGATGCAGGTCGAAAAAAGTTATCGGAAACGCAGTTTGCCTCCGCACAATCCTCCTGCGGTACAAGAGGATACTCTGGTAGTAGATGGGAAACAACATGCCCGGTTCGACCTCTGGCTTTATCCCGCAGGACTCCCCCTGCGCTTTCAGCTCGCCAACGTCTCGTTCCGCTCAAACGAAGCGGAAATACCCGAATCCTCCCTGGCAGAACTTCAGCGCCTGGCGGATTTTTTATTGGAAAACCCGGATCTTCATGCGCAAATAGATGTCTATACCCAGGGCTCTTGCTCCTATATATTTGCCCAGGAGCTGACCCGCGACCGCGCCGCCTGTATCGAGGGGTTTCTTCTATACCAGGCAGGTGTGCCCGCCGCCCGTGTTTCCGTTCGTGGCCGGGGAAAAGAAGTCCCCCCCTCTCCCTCGGAGAGCAGTGAAAACCAAACGGGAAGCCAGCGCATCGAAGTGACCTTAACCCCCCAAAGACAATAACAACACCATGGCCTTCGTACCTGAACACATCATCGAAGATTGCGCCCTGCAAATCGGTGGATCCCCTGAAAAAGCAGAAGCCCTGCTCAACACCATGGGGGCTGCTCAACCGGCTTTGCTTCCCTTTATCGCAGGGGAAGAATCTGAATCGGCGTTTACGCAGCCGGAACGGGAGTATCTTATCTACCTCTTGCTCGTCATCTGGAAGGCGTGGGATACCGTCCATGGAAAACAGCCCGTCATTTCCCCTGAGGCATTGTCGGAAGCCGAGGAAAAAAATTGGGAGCTCCTCGAGGGAACTCCGGCAAAACGCTTCCGGGAGCGGCTCGACGTATTCTTTGCACACTCTGTACAGGAAGACCTCCTTGCTTTCCTCGAAGATATGCTCTCAGAACCGGAGGACGAAGACGCAGAGGACGCAGAATTGGCTATAAGCCGGGAAGGCCGGGAGCCTATGTTTGTCCTGCTGAAATCCGTGGTGGATTGCTTGGGGGGAAGTTTGTGAAAGCCCCGTCGCTACCACTGGGAGTTTTCTGAAGGAGTATAGCACCGAATAAAGGCACAGGATGGGCGAAAAAGGGTCTTTTTGACTCCTTTTTCGCCCCTGTCTGGCTCCCTCGCGCAAGTCTATCCTTTAGAAGCAGTACTCGTTTTTCCGGATCAGTTCGGCGGCAACCCGGCGCCGCATGGCTTTGACGTTGCGGACGGGATATTTCGAGAAACGCTTCAGGCCCATGAGGAAGGTACGCAGCAGATCGCCCTCGGCAAAAGAGGCCAGGGCGTCGGTGGCATGCCGCTGGATACGTTGCCCGGCATCGTGAAAATGAGTGTGCAGGATAGCCTCCAGAATATCCTCTTTCGGGCCGATTTGGCGGGACGCACACTTTTCGACACGCAGCAACAGCGATTCTGCCACGAAGATTTCGAGGAGGATATCGGCCAGATTCATGAGGATTTCCTGTTCGTCTTTGAGGTTGAGTTTGCCATCCATCTGCATTTTGGCAGCTGCCCCGGCGCACATCAAGCCTATTTTTTTAAAGTCCTCGACCGCTTTGTGTTCTTCACCAAATGGTCCGCTGACTGTTTCCATCGAAGGCATGGAGGCCAGTTCTTTCTGCACGGCCCAGGCCGGACCCACGATATCCAGTTCCCCTTTCATTGCGCGTTTGAAGAGCATGTCCACGGAAAGCAGGCGGTTGATTTCGTTTGTGCCCTCAAAGATGCGGTTGATGCGGGCATCGCGATAGGCACGGGCGGCTGGTGCCTCCTCCGAGTAGCCCATCCCGCCGTAAATCTGTACCATTTCGTCTACGACATAATCCAGCACCTCGGAGCCGGCGACTTTCAAGATGGCGCATTCTATGGCGTATTCCTCGGCGGCGATTTGCTTGGCCGTAGCGTAGTCGGAACCCGCGGCTTGTGCCTCTTTCTGTTTCACTTCCAGTAAGTTGGATGCGCGGTAAATCGCGCTCTCCACAGCGTAGAGCCGGATGGCCTGTTCGGCTAATTTATGCTGGATGGCACCGAAGGAGGAGATAGGCTGTTTGAACTGTACGCGTTCATTGGCGTACTGCACAGAGAGCGTGCAGCACTTTTTCGCCCCTCCCAGCACCCCGGCGGCCAGTTTGAAGCGCCCTACGTTCAGGATGTTGAAAGCAATGAGATGCCCTTTTCCGATTTCCCCAAGGACGTTGTCTGTGGGAATAGATACATTCTCAAAAAACATCTGCCGGGTCGAGGAGCCTTTGATGCCCAGTTTGTTTTCCTCTGCGCCGAAGCTCAAGCCCTGCGTGTTGCGCTCTACGATGAAACCCGTGAACTTTTCCCCTCCGATTTTTGCAAACACGATGAACAG